>Ga0115566_10001301_pt1 | contig 21580 bp, 14 predicted proteins | sample COGITO_mtgs_1204_3_FD_87173 | JGI IMG/M metagenome (GOLD analysis project Ga0115566, IMG submission 87173) | Pelagic marine microbial communities from North Sea - COGITO_mtgs_120405 | ecosystem: Environmental > Aquatic > Marine > Epipelagic | place: Germany:Helgoland, sampling site Kabeltonne...
CGATTTCATTGCAAAGCATCACCTCCGGTCCGGACGATGAATCCGGCGGCCAACAACTCCAGAACCGCCTGGTGGCTGAACATGCACCTTCACCGGCGGATCTAGCCGCCGAGAGCCTCCTTACCGAGACAATCGAGCAGGCGCTGGCCACGCTGTCCGAGCGCGAAGCTAAGATTCTGACAGCGCGCTTCGGCCTCGGCGGCACCGATACGAAGACTTTAGCCGAACTAAGCGCTACCTTCGAGGTCTCCCACGAGCGCATCCGCCAGATCGAGATCAAGGCCCTAAAGAAGCTGCGCGGGCCAGAACGGCGAAAGTTCCTAGAAGGCTACGAGTGATCATTCCCAATGCCGGGAATTGCAGAGTTCGCAAATCCTCTGCTTAAAGCGCTTCGCCTACTTGTGCGAATTCCGCCTCCAGCCGGCGCTGATTCTCAGCTGCCAGAATCTCCTCCATCAGACCGCGAAACGAGCCTTCCATCACGTCCGGTAGGTTATGGCGAGTGATTCCATAACGATGGTCCGTCACGCGATTCTGCGGAAAGTTATAGGTACGAATGCGTTCACTGCGTTCCCCCGTACCGACCTGAGATCTGCGCTGCTCGGCGGTCTTTTCTGCTTCTTCGCTACGAATCTGCTCCAGCAGCCGCGAGCAGAGAATGCGCATGGCAATCTCGCGATTGCGATGCTGTGACTTTTCCTGCTGTGAAACGACGACCAGGCCAGTTGGTGTGTGGGTCAACCGCACGGCTGAGTCCGTCGTATTCACACATTGTCCGCCAGGACCGGATGCACGAAACACGTCCATACGGACGTCCTCGTTGCGAATCTGGACATCGACCTCCTGGGCTTCGGGCAACACCGCAACGGTCACAGTAGACGTATGAATTCTCCCGGCGGCTTCTGTCGCCGGCACCCGCTGTACCCGATGGACGCCACTCTCGAACTGCATAAAACGAAAAACAGAGTCGCCCTGCAGGGAGAAGGAGACATCTCGAATCCCGCCAAGATCCGACTCAGTGAGGGTGAGCACCTCAATCTGCCATCCCATGTCCTCGGCGAAGCGCGAGTAGGCGCGAAGCAATGCCCCCGCAAAAAGCGCTGCTTCGTCACCGCCGGCCGCGGGGCGAATCTCGACGATTGAGTTTCGGGAGTCGTTCGGCAGAGGCGGCAGGATCAGACTCATCACCGCGGTACTGAGCGCTTCAAGCTGTGCTTCCAGTTCCGGAATCTCAGCCTCGATCATGCTCCGAAACTCCTCATCCTCTTCGCCGGCGAGCAAGTCACGGGACTCGGCGAGTTCCTGCTGCTTGGCGCTCTTCTTGTCATAGGACGTCAGCAAGGCCGAAAGCCGCTGGTGCTCGCGACTCAACTCGACGTACTGTTCGCGGTCACTGAATGCATCAGGAGCCGCCAGTTTTGTCTCAACTTCTTCAAACGCATTGCGCATGCGCTCGATCAACGGCGCCAGATCAATAGTACTCATAAAACTCGGGAGATGGGCTAGAAAAAAGATTCTTTACGATGTTCGCAAACAGCGAACGGAGTGCCGGAGAATGCCAAGCTAGAACTCGACCGGGGCCAGAATCAGACGAAGCCCGATGTTGTCAAAAGTGTCGTCCGTGGGAGCCCAGCCCTGTACCTCGACAGCCAGTGTCTTCTCAGTGACTTCGGTCCACGCCCCGCCGCAGACCGCGCGCTTGGTACCCTTCTTGGTTGTGGTCCACTCCCAGACATTTCCGGCAATGCCGTAGAGTCCCCACTCGTTGGTGCCACTTTCTTCGACAGTGCATGTTGCTGGATAGGGATCGTCGTAACCATCTAGACGCCAAGCAGTGGGGAAGACTTCTTGGTTGCCAAAATTCCCGTATTTAGGAGGCCAGGAATCACCCCACGGGTACTTGCGGTCCTGCCCGCACTTGGCAAACTTCATCCATTCCTCGACTTTGGGCAACCGGAACTCGTAGTTGTTTGGCAGCTCGAAATGACGCCCGGCGGTACTCTTGATCCACTCCGCAAAGGCGATGGCGTCGAGGTAGGTGATGTACACGACCGGCTGACGGTCGCCATCCAACGAGATTCCTTCGGCCTTCTTGCTGTTGTGCGTAGCACGGAATTGCCTGAAATCCGCGTTGGTGACTTCATACTTGGCGACCCATACGCGCATGGAGTCAATCCAAACGAAGTCCATGTTGACACCGGGGACCGTGAAGTTGTGCCCCTTGCGGGCGGAGAATCTGTTGCGAGCTCGCAAGAGGATGGCATCTGCCTTCTTGAGTGCCTGCGTGTATTCGTCCTTGGACTCAAGAAAATCCTCTCGCGTCATAGCGTCCTGAGCAAGGCGCATGACGACGTCCAGACGCACGATATCTTCACTCAACTCGGGTGCGGCTCCTTCAAAGGCGCGAAGCTTCTGCCGTGCCTTCTCCAGCTTATCTCGTAAGGTTGCTGACTCACGGCGGCGCACTTCGTGCAATCTCTGCTCGACATCCTCAAGCATTTCGAGTGCTTCTTCGTACGCGACTGTGGACTTGTTGTATTCGCCAGAGTCTAGGAGATCGCGCGCTTTTGCACTGATCTTGTCCGGGCCAGGCAGCATGCTCTGGGCGTCAGCCTGATTGGCCAGAGCCATTCGCAGTTCGAGAAACCGTTTCTTGGCGATGTCCGCAACATCCTTTAACTTTCCCTTTTCCCGCTCCTGAACCTGCAAGGCTTCCTTTTCGACCTTCTCAAGCTCAATCAGCCCCTTCTGATAGGCTTCGGCCGCAACCTGATAGTCCGTCTGCGAGAGATAGACTGCGGCTCTGTTCGCGTAGTCATCTGCCACGTGCAGGCGGCTGCGAGTATGGGAAAGTCGGGCAACCACAGAGCGGCGGCCATTGTAATGCTCTTGCTGCTTGAGCGCTTCCCGGTGCAGCGTCTCCCGCTGCTCCTGACGCTCGCGCAGGAGTTGGGCTTCAACCTCGCGGACGCCGTTGATCGCCTCGACATAAAGACTGCGCGAACGATTGAAATCTCCATTCAGGAAGGCACCGACAGCCTGCTGAGCGAGGTCCTCAGTGGGGGCAAGAAGCTCGACGGCACGCGGGCTGGCGGAAAGCGGCAGGCGCAGCTTGTTATACTCTTGCTTGGCGTCTTCGGCGAACCGTCGCTGACGGGCCGTTTCTTCCTGCGCATCCTTGGCCAGATCCAGCGCTTTCTGCCGCGCCCGGTCGAGTTCGGCTAGGGCGCTGTCGAGTCCCTCGACCGCTGCTTCAAGGTCGCCTGCGTCCTTGCGGCGTATGGCTGCGTCCCGTACCGCATCTGCGGCTTCGAGCAGACTTGCCGCGTAGGCATCCTGCGCCAGCGTGATCCGCTCGGTGGTGTAGCGATCCTCTCGGTTGACGACGCGACGCTTCAGCTCCTCCGCCTCTTGGACGCGCTGCTCGGCAACACTCTGCTTGATCCCACGCAGCTGATCGAGTCCAGCGCTATATGCCTGGATGGCCTGCTCGTACTGTTCATTATTAAACGCTTCGCGCGCCGTTCGATCGATCGATTCGACGTTAGTCAGCAACCCGCGGCCGAGCCGGTCCTCGGCTAATTCTACCTGCAAGTCGCTGAACTGCTTACGAAGTCCCTCGGCATCGGTCGCCAAGTTTTCTTGTCGGCGCTGCGCCAGCGTCACTTGATCATCGATGGCCTTTAACTGAACGAGGAGTGCGCGATATGCTTCCAGCGCAGCCACGTATTTCCCTTCATTAAGGGACTCGCGCGCGGCCTCGGCTCCTTCTTTGATCGGTGGGAGTTGGGGCTGGGCGATGCTCTCACTGATTAGCTTGGTATAGAGGTTTTCATAGCGGTCACGTAGATCGATGGCCTGATCTCGATCGGATGTGTCAGGCGGCAATGGCGGCGCGTCTGGCACTCGATTCACATTGACAGGAGGCGGCGGTTTGGGCATCAATTTATGCACGCCAAAGGCGGCGATCGCCAGCAAAAACACTGCGGCGATAGCGAGCAGCTTGCCTGGTTTTGGGCCCACTCCAGCACCAGTCCCCAAGCCTCGAATGAATTCTTCACAACCGGGGAAACGATCGTCCGGATCACGCGAAAGTGCCTTCAGTAGGGCGGCATTCTCCCTTCGTGAGAGTCCCTCAATGGGTTCGACGTCTCCAGTCTCAGTCACGAGTTGATAAAACTCGCGAACATGTGATTCAACCACAGTCTTGGTGTCATCCCCACAATCATCTTCTGAAGAACCAAGCGGAGCCTGGACCCAGAAAGGCACACGCTTCGATAGCATCTCGTAGACGATCGCAGCAAATGCGTACTGATCAGACGCCATGGTGGGCGCACTCCGCTCCCACATCTCCGGCGCCATATATTCCCGGGTTGCGAGCGGCAAGAGATGGTGTTCATCTTGCGCGGCTTCGGGCGCATCGTCGCCGGGATACATGATCCCATAGTCCAGCAATTTGGCGGTGTTACTCCCCTCACAGAGGAAGATGGACTCCGGTTTGATATCCCAGTGCACGGATTTGAAGGACTTATTGACACTGTCGATGGCATGCGCGACGGTGGTCAACGCTGGCTCAATTCCAGGGACATTCAGGGTCTTGTGCTCGGTGACCAACTGGTGTGTAAACTGGCGTAGATTGCACCCGGAAAGCAGCTCCATGATAATGAACAGCTCGCCGGTCGTGGCGTCTTCTTCGATGTCGCGCACCTGCACGAGATTGCGATGCGACATCTCGAGCAGCTGCTGATAGTTGCGCTTGACCAGCTCCATGCGATCGACGGGGAACTCGCGACCGGGATAGAGGCTCTTAATCGCACACTCCAGCTTGTTGTGCGTATCGAGCCCATGATAAACCATGCCAGCCCGCCCAAGCCCGATGGGTTTAAGGACCCGATATCGGTCCTTGATCAGCGTATCGGTCGCGTAGAACGACTGCGGAATCTCGTCATGACGCATGCCGGGCTGTGTGGCAATCCGAGTAGGAAGCGAGGCGGACGGCTCATGCCCGGAGAGCGCGTCTGCCCCGGCTGCATTGCCCAGCGGCACCTGCGCCAGCGCGCGAATCAACTCCTGATAGGAGCCAAACCGATCCTCAGCCTTCGGCTCCATCATCCGATAGATAACAGCCTGTAGAACGTCTGGAACGTTTTCGCGCAGATCGTTGATCTGGGTGTACTGCTTCTGCACCTGCGACATGTAGACCATGGGAGCAGTCTTGCCTTGGAAGGCTTTGCGTCCGGTCAGCACTTCATACAACGTCACGCCTAGGGCAAACATATCCGTACGAAAATCAATATTCGTCTGCCCAACAGCCTGCTCAGGCGCCATGTACTGGGGCGTACCGAGCGGCGTACCAACGTTCGTGAGATCCGGCATGTCATACATGGTGTCGGCGTCATCATCATCCTCGGTAATCGGCTTGGCCAGCCCCATGTCCACGATTTTGACCAAGTTCGCCTTTGTCAGCATGATGTTCGCGGGTTTGATGTCTCGGTGGATGATCTTGTATTCGTCCCAGGCATGACTGAGTCCGGCCACGGCCTGCTGAGCCAAACTGATCACATCACTGACGGCCAGAAGATCGCCCTGCTCGATCGAGTGCCCGACGGTGCGACCGTCAATAAACTCCATCGCGATGAACCAGTCATCCGAATCGAAGTTTGCCTCGTAAATCTGGGCCACGTTCGGATGGTTCACCGACGCCGCGCTGCGCGCTTCGCGCACAAACCGCTGCTCAACGGTTTCCTGAAGAACCGGATTTGCTTGGTGCGATAGCAGGCTGCGGCTCATGAATTTAATCGCCACGCGTCGGGACAACGTCAGATCGTCAGCAGCATAGACTGTACCCATGCCGCCTTCGCCAATCTTCGACGCAATGCGAAAATGGCTAATTGTTGTACCTGGTTCTAGGTCAAATATCTCGGGCATGTTTGCTCCGCAGGCTCAAAAGCACAGATTGCCAAGTAGTGTACCGCCCTGCAGGCGGGGCGCAATCGTAAACGCTGCCAATCGAGGAAATATCTGCTCGTTCCAACTGATCGCTTATTGGGGACAATTCACTGCCTGATCCTGCTTGATCGCGGCCACAGCGTAGCTATACTACGAGTCGCCGGCGCCCATACACGGAGGACATGACACAGCAGATGACCGAAGGCAAAAGCAAAGGTATTCTGTTTCTCTCGGATCAAGGAGGGGATCAATACGACATCAGGAACCTGTTCGAGGAACAAGGCTTCGCTGTCCACTTTCGTGATTCCGCCAAGCGGGCCATGCAGTATCTGAGCGTCTCGGAAGTGGCTCTGGTCATATGTGATTGGCAACTGCGAGAAATGAGCGGCGTAATTTTCTGCCGTCAGCTACGCATGGCGCCGGAGCATCAGGCGCAACCGCTGGTCCTGGTCGGTGAGGAAGTTGAGGGCGGCGAGAATTGCGTTTCGGCCCTGGAGGCAGGCGCAGATGACTTTATCGAAGCCCCATTCATCCCTGCGGTTCTGCTGGCACGCGCAGGACGGCTACTAGGTAAAACAGACGACGTAGCGGGCACAATGAGCGTGCATGTGGAGGCGGGGCAGCTCCCCGGCATTCTCCAGTATCTGGAGACAGACAATCGCACGGGGACGCTAACCATAGATGCAGAAGAAGCCACTGCCGTGCTGTACTTCCGCGAAGGGCGCCTCGTCAACGCGATCACCGAGTGCTGCGAGGATCTGGACGTGGTCTCAGAGGTTCTCTGTTGGGAGTCTTCGGATGTGACCTTCCATGAAGGCAGTTTAGCGGAGCAAAACGTCGTCTTTGATCACGAAGTGACCGGCACGCTGATGAGTTGCGTCGTCAACGTCGACGAGTATCGAGAGACCCAAAAGAATCTCCCGCCCATGGAAGCACTGTTCAAGATCGGTCCTGCTACGACGGTCGAGCTTAACGACAACGAGACCAAGATCCTCGAGATGGCAGTCAACGGCTATGCGATTGACGATCTAGTGCATCAAGAAGGGATGACTGTGCGCCAGGCGACAATGCAGCTGCATTCGCTGCTTGAGCGCGGTCTGCTCGTAGCAGAAGAGGGGCCTTTCGCTGAATACCAAGCTCGGATTTATGAAGAATACCGGTCACACCGGTTGCTGGAAGAGAATCTAAAGCGGATCCGCGACATTCTGACAGATCTGTCTTTTCCACTCCCGCCGCAACCCGAATCGCTGCCACTTTCGCGGCAGGATTGGCTCGCGCCAGCGCCAAGGCTGGTCATCACCGGCGACAATGCCGAGCACTTACAGGTGCTGATGCAGTCATTTCGGCTGCTCAGCGCGAGGGTTTCTGGAGAACTCCCGCGCACCCGGCGCGGGCGCAACGGAGATGACAGGATGCGGCTTTCGTTTGGCAACGACCTGCCGTTTGATATCCAGATTATCCCTGGGGTATTAGACGCCAATGGGATCGGCTCTCTCCCGGAATACCTGTTCGACGCCTGTAGCGTCGTTTTCGTCGTCAGTAAGCAGGATCACGATTCCTGCCGGGATAATCTGCGCACTCTGCGACTGCTGCGCCAGAATTTCCGCGGCGTCTACTATTTGGTCGTCCCCCAGGTTGCGAACAGCGCTGGGATGTATGAATTTCGGATGGACTGTAGCCATTGCGGCTACCGCCTCGCGGTGGACATGAGTCTGTCCGGCTCCATGGGCGAATGCCCGATCTGCAATAACACGATCACGATCCCGGATCCGCTTGAGCACCTCACCTACACGCTCAAGATTCCATCTGCGGTTCCTGCCGTAATGATTAAGCCGGACATCGAGCGTCATGTCCGCGATCTCCTGCTGTTCGTGATTCAAAGCATCCAGAAGGGCTGCAACCCGCCGCGCAAGCGCCCGGCCAGAAAGAAGGGTGCAAACAAGCACGCCGTCCCCACGACCAAACTTCAACTGCCCGAAGATCTTAAGAGTTCCCAAGTCCTGGCAGTCTCTGAAGTAAAATCGCGCACCGGCACCGGTTTTGATGTACACGCGGTGGAATCCCATGACTCACAGGACCCAGAAAGTGCACCAGAGGAGCCTGAGGTTCCGGTCCAATCGCCGACCGAGAAAAAGGAAGCCCGCGAGGCGAAAACCGAAGTGGATCGCGGGACCAAGAAGCTGCACATCAAGCAAATGCCAGGCGCGGATGGACGCGTCGAGGACGTCCAGAAGGTCTTGGATGAAATCATGGCTGATGAGAACTCTTCAACCAAGTTCCTCGACGACGACTCGCAATTCGACATCGACGACTTCGTCCGCCAGATCAGCATGCGCTCAAAAAATCCCTGACCAGCGCCAGACCACTGGTGCGGCGGCAGTCCGTCGAACAGCTCAGTGACGCTCCAGACAGGCGCAGCTGAACATCCCCATCAGCATCACGACCAGGCAGATCACGCTCACGGTTCGCCTTCGCCCCAGCCTGCGGCGGAAGGCCAACCCGAGCAGCGCGCAAAGCGGCACCAGAACCAGCGCTTCCAATGCCAGGTTTCGCAGAAAGACCGAGCTACCTGGCAACGCCACGCTCGGCAGCAAACCGACCGGGCTATGATACAGCTCGCGAAGAAACGGCCAGAACAGCGGCAGTTTCATCACCGCCACGGCCAGATCCAAGAGCAGGTGCGAAGCGCCCGCACACGCCACCTCCAAACCCTGCACCGCCAGAACCCGCCCGCGCGACCCGCCAAGCGCGATTGTCGCCACAGACAGCAAGGGTAGCGCCAAAGCAAAAAGCAAAGAATGCGTAATGCGCAGATTCTCGAAGTTCTTCGCGGCCAGCGCTGACACCACGTAGTCGAGATCCGGGGCTGCGGCAACAAATGCAAGCCAGGCCACCCACAGGCCCCGACGCAATGTCCAAGCCCGGCGATCGCGGGTGCCCACGAAAACCCCCATCGCAAGATGTGCCGCCGGTGATGACATCTGCCTGCTCCTCGCCCCAATCCATCCAGTTCCTTCGTCCGGCTGTAATCATGCCGCAGACCGGCCAGATCGCAACCGCGCAGACCTCCCGAGACACAGGCTTGTCATAGCTCTACTTGCAAGTGCCATGCGGCCCCCTATCGTCCCATTAAAATCTGTTCCGGAGCTGGAGGCGGTATGAGCAATGAAGAGGCAATAGGAGAAACGCTAGCCATCGGGTCGCGATTGGTCCGCGACGTTCTTTCTCCCATGAAGCGGACCTTTGTCGGCAAGGATACCATTGTTGACCTGCTCGGCATCTGTCTGGTTGCGCGCGAAAACCTGTTCATCCTGGGGCCACCAGGAACTGCCAAGAGCGCCCTTGTGAACGATTTAGCCAAGCGCTTACAGGGCAACACCTTCGACTATCTGCTGACGCGCTTCACCGAACCCAATGAGCTCTTCGGACCGTTTGACATCCGCAAGCTGCGGGAAGGCGATCTGGTCACGAATACCACGGGCATGCTGCCGGAAGCATCGCTCGTTTTTCTGGACGAGCTCCTGAATGCAAACTCCGCAATCCTGAACAGCCTGCTGACCGTGCTGAACGAACGCGTCTTTCGTCGCGGCGCGGAGACCCGCGCGCTGCCAGTCCAATTGATCGTAGGCGCGAGTAACACGCTACCAGAGGACGATGCGCTGAATGCACTGTTTGACCGCTTTCTGCTGCGCGTAAACTGTGAGAATGTCGATGATGAACGCCTAGCGGACGTGCTCGCCGCTGGTTGGACGCTGGAAATGGACCAGAAGACCCAGGCTGCTGTATCCGTCGAGGAAGTCAAGCACCTGCACCGCCTGCTCCCATACGTCGATCTTCGACAGTCACGCGCGCCAATGGTGCAGTTGGTTCGGAGAATTCGGACCGCGGGCCTCCCGTGTTCCGACCGACGCGCAGTCAAAATGCAGAAGCTCGTCGCGGCCAGTGCCCTGCTTTCCGGGCGCATGTCCAGTGACCCGACCGACCTGTGGTGCTTTCGCTACATATGGGACTCCCCGGACCAGCAGGAGATTCTGCAAGGTTTGGTCGATGACCTGATGAGCAAAGTTGAAGAAGGTCCTAGTGAGCATCCACATGCGCGGCGGGCACAGCCTCCAAACCCGGAAGAACTAGCCCAGGAGCTCGATCAGGTCGAGACTTCCCTGACTACCGCGCCGGACGCCCCCAGCAGGCAGCTTGCGATCGATCGCTTGAGCATTCTAGCCAACCGTTGCGAGTGGGTGACCGACGAGGCACGGCGCGGCTTTCTGCGTAATCGCGTGCAGACCATCTTCGCGAAGGGAAGCGTAAGTGGCTGAATGGGCTGCCAGGCTGCCTGAGGACTCGATCTCCATCTTGGGCCACCTCAGATGCCTTCCAGATCTGGACGCAGTACGAAACGGCGACACCATCTGGCTGCGCGGCCATGGCCACCCGTCCGGTGCCTTACGCCGCGTCCCCGACCTCAAACTGTACCAACTCGACGCCAACGGCGTGCTGCGCAGGCAGGGAGAACGCGTGCCCTTTGCGACACTTCCTGAGATGAAATGGAGCGCACTCACAGACTTCTGGGAGCTGGAGCTCCCCCCCACTGTCTTCTCGGCCAATCCGCCCGATCCGTGCGAGATTCGTCTCGAAGCATCTGATACGGTCTCCAATCCGTCCGCACTCGTCACCGAGCCAAGCTTCCTGCTCGCATTGGCGGACGACGCCCCAGCGATTCGGCTCGCCGCCTTCTGCTTCGCCGCCACCAACACCAAAAAAGTCGTTTTGATCGGCGATACGCTCCCTCCCATTCCCGGCGACCGCTACGTCTGCACCGAAATGCTCTATGTGCGCTCCGGCTGGACCTGGACCCCCCACGTCCCCACGCCCATCATCCGGCATGGCCTCCGGGCCGATGAAATGGTATTTCTCTCCCCAAAAATAGACGATCCGTCGTCGGAGCAGGATGTCCTTACCGACGTCGTGTCTGGAGAGGGCCTGGTACAGGCCAGTCGTGAATCGATTCGCATTACCGCAGAAAAACTGGATTGGAACCGATGACACTCGATGAAACACTGGACGCTGTGGGCGTCACGCAAGCCCGCCGCCATCTCCTGCTCTGCTGCGATCAAACCAAGCCCAAATGCTGTGACCACGCAGCCAGTCTGGCATCCTGGGACTTCCTCAAGCGGCGACTCAACAAGCTAAAGTTGACCGGTGCCGGTGGCGTCCTCCGCACCAAGGCAAACTGCCTACGGGTCTGCCGGGAAGGACCGATCGCGGTCGTCTATCCAGAAGGCACTTGGTACCGGTCATGCACGCCTGACGTGCTCGAACGCATCATTCAAGAGCACCTCATCGGCGGCACCCCGGTTGCGGAGTTCGCAATCGCGCACCAGCCACTGATCGCCGACGACCAATAATCGTTTCCGCTCAGCTCAGGCCAAGCGTTGCCGCGGCCAAATCACGCGCCTCCTCGCCGAGCGCGAAGCGCCCGCCATCGTGCGCAAGCGAGACTGCGGAGATCGCAAACTGATCAGGCGACAACAGCGCATGCCGCACCAGGTCATCCGCTGAAAGCGTCGGATTGCCCATTCTTGGCACAAGTTCCAGCCGAATCGAGCCTATCTGGTCATACGAGCGGTAGACCAACTCCGTGCAGACCAGGCAGTCCGACCGCTTAAAATCGAACGAGAAATCATACGGTTTTCCCACATGGCGCAACACCTTCCGCAGGACGGCGCGCTTTTGCTCCAGACTCACCTGTGGTCGCAGCACCACCACGTGATTCACGCGCAGCGTCCGCTCAAGGGTATTCACCACCACCCCAGCGGCCAGGGCCTCCGCAGTGACCAGCCGGACACCTCGATCCCAGCGCCAGTCAACATCCACCTTTAACGCCTCCAAAGCCGTAGCGCCGCCGTGATAGACCGCGGCGTGCGTCCACCAGCCAGGCAACAATGCCGTACTACTCTTGTTGTCCGGGCGCACGATCATGATGTCCCCTGGCTCCAGCACATCGCGTAGACTCTCCCGGTGCGAGCGCGGAATCGCAGCTGGCCGGCCGAACCAAACATTCCCCACCAGCCCCAAAGCGATGGGCTGTAAGTGGTCGCGCAGACTCGCCAGCTGCTCGCGCAGGCGCTGCCGCATGTCCCGCAATTGGGCACGCGCTCCGAGCAAGCAATGACTGCCCGCTTGCGCTTCCACCGACGGCAACTCCCCGTCGATCAGCTGCACCAGATGTTGCCACTCCGGCCCCAGATCTGCAAACTCCGCCGCCGACTCATGGTACGTCCGCGCGGCGTCTAGCAGCCGCGCCACGGTTTGCGGACTCCGCAACGCCGCATAGATCGCGTCGAACAGTCCGGGTTCAAGGCCGAAGTAGGTGTCTCGCTCATTCAACTTGGCACGAATCACCGGCACCTGGTCATAGCAGGCGATGACATAAGATGACCAAGAGTAGAGGTGAATCGCCGCGCCGAAAGCCAGGAGGAAGGCCCCGCGGTCATCCTCGACATGGTTCTCATGGCGAAAAATGATTTCATATAAGGACCGCCGATGATTGCGGTAGGTCAGCCACAACCGCCGCGCTTGGTCTTCCTCATCAGGGCGAAAATACCCACGCTCGCGCACTGCCAGCGATTCGCGAAGCTGCGATGCTTCCGTGCGCAAGCGCTTGGTGTCGGCTGCGATGGCCTTCAGCGCTTCAAGGTCCTCGGTGATGTCCACGTCTGCGTTCATGCCAAACTCTACGCGAAACTTCGCGAATTCGCAATCAGTGCCGCACCCCTGTGCCGTGAAACCGTCAATTAAATTCGCAAAACATCACGTATTCCAGTCCCTTTAACGCTACTGATTGCCGTCTGTTGATAACTTGTTAATAAATCAATTAAAAAAAGGGACAGAATCTTCTTGCACCGCGTTCTTACCGAGCTAAAATGCGTTATCTACGAGTGCTCCGCGTGGCTTTATTAAACTTATTCCCTCGATAAACTTTTCATTCTTCAGCTGGAAAAACCCCGTTGCCCCCCCCTACCAGTCACACATTAATCGCCGGTCTTGGCATCAGCGGCTATCACGCGGCGCGGCTCGCTGCTCGTGAGGGTCACGTTACCGTGATCGACGGTGGGTTGGGCCCGCGCACGAAGATGTGGGCGGACGAGCTGCGCGCGGCTGGCGTAGACGTACAGCTCGCGTGTGGCCACCTACCGGACTGCCGGGCAGACCTCGCGGTAATCAGCCCAGGGATCCCAGCCTCGCATCCGTGGGTGCGCGCCCTCGCCGCCCGCGGCATTCCCTGCACGAGCGAGCTGGCATTTGCTGCCGCCCGAATCGCGGCGCCCAAGCTGGCGGTCACCGGAACAAACGGAAAGACCACCACAGTCCAGATGCTCACGCACATCCTGCGCGCGGCGGGGAAGCGCGCGGTCGCGGCGGGGAACATCGGAAGATCGCTGTCCGAGCTGGCGTTGACGGGCGAGCAATGGGATGTAATTGTCGTTGAGGTTTCCTCCTTTCAGCTGGAACTGGGCGTCCCCTTCCAGCCGCTAGCGGCCGCGCTGCTCAATGTCACCTCGGACCATCTTGATCGTCATGGCAACATGGCCAACTACGCTGCGTTGAAGGCCAGCCTGCTGACCTGTCTGCCAGCAGCAGCTCGCGTGCTCCGCAGCGACGTGGCCCGAGACCTCACCATCGAAGGCGAGTGTTTCTCCCAGCCCGACAAGGATCTGCCGCCGCTGCCGGCATCTCTGCCAGGCCCGCACAACGTCGAGAACGCGCTGGCGGCTACGGCCTTGGCCGAGCGCGCAGGCGTCGCGCGACGCGCTGCTTGGGACAGCCTCGAAAGCTTTTCGCTCGACGGACACCGCCTGCAACTAGTAAGCGCGGAAGACGGCATTCGGGTCTTCAACGACTCCAAATCCACGAACCCGGACGCACTGGCCCGTGCCCTAGATGCTTGTGGTGCGGCCAACGATGTCGTGCTGATCGCCGGCGGGCGCGACAAGGCGATGGACTTCGCTGTCCTGCTCCCGCGGCTGAGAAGTCTGGTTCGCGAGGTCCACCTGATCGGTGAGAATCGAGCCCAGCTGGCAGCTCTTTGGGCTGGCGCGGTCCGCTGCGTCGAACACGATGGTCTGGAGAGTGCGATCACGGCAGCGACCGGCATTGCCCGACGTGGCGACACCATTTTATTTTCCCCTGGCTGTGCCAGCCAGGATATGTTCATTGACTATAAGCAGCGTGGGGCATCCTTTGTCACCGCTATCAAGAGGAGACACATCGCATGACGACACTTCAAAAAATCTGGCACCGACTACCGGTTGCAGGTACCGCAGCGCTCGGCGCCGCAACACTGCTGGCTACTGGCTGCCAATCCGTCAAGGGGCCATCGGCTCTGTTCAGCAGCAAGGAACCTACGCCCATCCTAGCACCACGTTCGAACGTACCCTCGCCGTATATTCGTCCTGCGGACCAGCTCCCAGCAGCGCCCCCAGCCTTCCGCTCGGAGTCAGCCCAGCAACAGGGCTATTCCAGCCCCGAGCCATCTGCTCCGGCACCGCAGTATGTGCCGATTGTCGAGCAGAAACGAGGGACTCCCTTGGAACAGATCACAGCGATCCAACTGACGACGGCCGTCCCGCCGCCGGTCGTAAGTGCCCCCGCGCCCCAGCCAACCCTAGACCGGGCCCCGGAATTTGAAATCCAGCCCCTGCCTATGGCAGTGGCCATGAACGTAGCAGTTCCCGCAGCACCGCCGCGCATGCTCGGTGTTCCGGCGGACATCACCGACGTCAGCCCCCTTCTGCCACCAGCAGTGACGGCAGTTCCAGCGCTGGTGCGCCAGCCCATCGAAGCCATACCAGAAATCGAGCCATTGCCCGAAGTCAGCTTCGGCAAGGGTCTGACGCACACCGTCACCAAGGGCGACAGCCTCTGGAAAATCGGCCAAAAGTATGGCGTTACTGTCAATGAGATCGCAGCCTTCAACGGTATGGACCAGAACAAGAGTCTCCACCCAAAGACGGTTCTGCGGCTCCCACCGGGTGCCACACTCGTCCCTGCGCAGCAGAGCTCTGCGCCCCCCAAGGCATCATCGAAAAGCAGGCTGCCCAGCGCTAGCATGGCGACATTGACGATGACGCCCAAGGCCAAGAAGCCGATCCCAAACAATGGCACGTACACCGTTCAAAAGGGTGACAGCCTGTGGAAGATCAGCCGGCTATTCGGTGTTTCCGTGAAGAACCTGCAAACCTACAATGGCCTCAACTCCACCAGCCTGGCCGTCGGACAACCGTTGTCCTTGCGCCCAAGTGGACAGCTTAAGAGACGCTCCCAGGCCGCCACTCAGCAGCCTGCGCGTGAGCAGGTCGCGACTCGGAAGACGCCCAGACAGCTCTCAACTGCTGCTCAGCGGAAGCCTGTCGCCACTCCGGTCGTAAAGCCCACCACCCGCAAGGGCTCGCCGCCCGCTGAGATTCTGACGTTGAGTGCAAATGGCGGTTTGGCCGCCAGCGGCGCTGCTCCAGCGAGCAAGGTCCAAGAGAGCACTCCAGCCGTCAAGCCCTTGGTTGCCGCTAAGGCAATCGCCGAGGCCCCAAAGGTTCCCGAGGCACCGCCGTTCAAACTTCCGCACACGATCACGCAGCAGGATACTCTCCCCGAAATAGCGGAGATGTACGACTCGCATGTCGAGTGGATCCGTAGCGCCAATCCGACGCTGCCGAAGAATGACAATCTGGAAGGCCTCATCGGCAAAAAAATTGCTGTCCCAGTGCACAGCCTGCACAAATAGGATAGCGGCTGTAGTTAACAGTGTGGCGTACCGAAGCCGGTGTTGCGAACTTCGCAACACCGGGCTTCTTTCGTAGGTACCGAATCACGCTTGGCGCGCTTTGGCATCCGTCCTCATAGATGAACGCTCCCCCCACCATTCCTGATTCCGTGGCAATCCCACAACAGCTGGTTGGCCCGCTGCGGCTGACCGGCCCAGTGCTGGATGAGTCCCTCTACGCGCCGCTGGCCACGTATGAGACCCCACTCTGGGCCAGCTGCAATCGTGGCGCTCGCGTAACACAACATGCGGGCGGGATCGAGACCGTGATTGTCCGCGACTGCATGGCGCGCTCGATCCTCTTGAACGCGCCCGGTGCGCGCGTCGCTGCGGAGTGCGCAGCGCAGATCGAGAGCCGAGAAGAGGAACTTGCCGAGATTGTCGCGCAGACCAGCCGCTTCGCCCGCCTGAAGCAGCTGCACATTCAAGTCGCTGCGCGCTCGTTGTTCATTCGTCTTTCCATCAACAGCGGTGACGCATCCGGCCATAATATGGTCACCCTGGCAGCGGATCATGCCACCACCTGGCTCCTGCAGCAGTTTCCTGCGCTCCAGTACGTCTCGGTATCGGGTAATCTCTGCACGGACAAGAAGGCGTCAGCCATCAATGGCATTCTCGGCCGCGGCAAGCACGTGATCGCCGAGACCAACATTTCGCGCAAGCTCTGCGCCCGCTTTCTGAATTCGACGCCGGAAGACATCGCCCGGCTCAATCATCAGAAGAACTATCTGGGCCTGGTGCTGGCCGGAGGTGTGGCCACGGCCAATGCGCACTTCGCAAATATGTTGCTCGGGTTTTACTTGGCGACAGGCCAAGACGCGGCCAATATCATCGAAGGGTCTCAGGGAACAGTCACAGCGGAAGCGTGCGACGATGGCCTGTATTTTGCGGTGACACTGCCGAACGTGATTGTGGGCGCAGTAGGAAATGGAAAACACCTGCCACAGACACGGGCAAATCTGGATCTGCTTGGCTGCCTTGCGGAGCGGCCTGCTGGCGACAATGCGCGCCGCCTAGCGGCAATCTGTGCGGCCGTTGTATTGTGTGGCGAATTATCTTTGCTGGCAGCATTAACAAACCGTGGCGAGCTTATGGCTGCCCATCAGAAACTGGAGCGAAAATGAGCGGTTCAACCAATCGGCGCAAACTTGAGCATCTGGACATCGTCCGTGGCGATGATGCCTCTGACCGGTGCAAGGCCTATTTCGACCGAATCCAGCTGCGCCACCGCGCGCTACCGGAAGTTAACTTGCGAGACATCGACCCGTCCGTAGAGTTGATGGGGAAACGGCTGTCGTTTCCACTCCTGATCTCGTCGATGACAGGCGGCGACCACGACGCCCTGCGCAAGGTGAATCGCAACTTGGCGATCGCCGCCGAAGTCACGCAGGTCGGCATGGGTGTTGGCTCACAGCGCGTGATGTTCTCCGAGCCAGCAGCCCGCAAAAGTTTTGCCATTCGCCAACACGCGCCGCAGACGTTGCTCTTCGCCAACCTCGGCGCAATCCAGCTGAACAATGGCTGCGATGCCTGTCATTGCCGAGAAGCCGTGGAGCTTGTCGAGGCTGACGCATTGTTTCTGCATCTCAACCCTCTGCAGGAAGCCATACAACCGGAAGGAGATACCAACTTTCACGGACTGACAGCACGGATCGGCGAAGTCTCGCGGGAAATTGATGCCCCCGTGGTGATCAAAGAAGTCGGTGCCGGAATTTCTGGCGCGGACGCCGAGCAGCTACTGGGCGAAGGGATTCGCTACATTGATGTCGCCGGAAGCGGCGGCACCTCTTGGAGTCGCATCGAAGCGCATCGTGCTCCGGCTGGCCAGGCAGATCTTGGGGTTCTTTTTCAAGACTGGGGGATTCCGACACCGGTTGCACTGCGCCAGCTGAACCACCTCAGCCCGGGCGTCACACTGTTCGCCTCCGGTGGAATTCGCGACGGCATCGACATGATCAAGGCCATCGTGCTCGGCGCCCGCCTATGTGGCATCGCCCGCGACTTCATCCAGCCTGCGTTGCTCTCGCCAGAAGCAGTGATAGAGCGCATCGAAGCCTTGCGACGTGAGTTTGTCACTGCGATGTTTCTCTTGGGGATTCAGTCGCTTCCCGACTTGATCCAACGCCCAGACCTGATTCTGAATGATGTGGACAGCCGCCTGTGAATGGGAGGCTTTCAGTCGGGATCGACGCGATCGATTTCTATACGCCACACTACTACCTGCCGCTGAGCAAAATCGCGGAACAGCGCGGTTTGCCTGCGGATCACTACGAGCGGGCCCTAGGCCAGAGCCGTATGGCGGTCCCCGCGCCAGGGGAAGACATTGTCACAATGGCGGCCAATGCGGGACGCGGTGTCTTGAGTCAGCTGGATCCCGCAACAGTCACTCAGCTCTTTCTGGGCACTGAGTCCGGGATTGACCAATCAAAAGCCGCCGCGGCCTATGTCCACGGCTTGCTGCGCCTTTCGTCTCGCTGCCGCGTCTGTGAGTTCAAGCAGGCTTGCTACGGCGGCACTGCAGCACTTCAACTCGCGCTCGCGCACGTGCGCCAGAATCCCGACCAGGCTGCACTGGTGCTCACTGCCGACGTGGCGCGCTATGGACTGGGCAGCGCTGGCGAAGCCACGCAAGGAGGCGGAGCCGTGGCTCTCCTGATCAAGGCAAACCCAAGGCTGGTCGAGATTGGACCAGAGGCTGGATACTACACAGAGGACGTGATGGACTTCTGGCGGCCAAATTATCGCGACGAAGCACTGGTGGATGGAAAGGCTTCTGTTCGCGTCTACATCAAATCGCTCTTGAACGCATTTCAGCATTTTCATGAGCAGACCGGTCTAGAACCAGCGAGTTTCGACACCTTCTGCTACCATCTTCCGTTCAGCAGAATGGCTGAAATGGCTCACCAGAAGCTGACAAAGGCCCGCAAGCAATTAGTCCCAGCAGAAACGGTACGCGAGCTGTTAGCACCGAGCCTGTATTACAATCAGCAGACGGGCAACAGCTACGCCGCATCGCTCTACGTGGCGTTGACGAGTTTACTGGACCTGCGGGACGACCTGGACGGGGCCCGCTTGGGCCTGTTCAGTTATGGCTCGGGCTGCATGGCAGAGTTTTTTCATGGTCAGGTGGTTCCAGGCTATCGCGCCGTACTCGGCCATGCCCGACGAACTGCGATGCTCACGGCCCGTGCAGAGCTCCCCCCTGAGCAATACAAAGAATTCTATTCGTTCCAGCTACCGACCGACGGGAGCAAGGGCACAACGCCAGAGTACAAAACTGGGGACTTCCGGCTCACAGGAATTGCCGATCACCAGCGACAGTACGCCGCGCTGCGGTAGCAGCATGATTCCGAATTCTTTTGTCAACGACCTTCTGGATCGCGTTGACATCGCCAACCTGATCGAGTCCGCAGTCCCGCTTCAGCGCGCAGGGAGCGAATACAAAGCCTGTTGCCCGTTTCATGATGAGAAGACCCCCTCATTCTACGTCGTCCCCGACAAGCGCATGTACCACTGCTTCGGCTGCGGCGTATCGGGAAACGCTGTGGGCTGGGTCATGGCCTATGATGGCCTCGGTTTTGTCGACGCGGTCAAGCTACTCGCGGGCCGTATGGGCCTTGAAATCCCGGACGATGGCAGCGGCTTTAAAAAGCGGAGGCAGGACGGGCCAGCTCGCGAAGATCTGTATGCCGTCCATACCCGCCTCACACATTGGTATCGCCAGAATCTGCTCGGGCCGGGTGGTGCCACCGCACGCCAATACCTGGCCGAACGCGGAATCTCCGATGAGATTCAGGAGCGCTTTCAGGTTGGCTACGCGCCGGACAGTTTTCACGCGGTCGTGGACTGGGGGCGCGCCCACAACTACTCCGCGGACCTGATGCTGCGCGCAGGCGTATTGACCTCAAAGGAGGGTTCGCGCTCGCCGTATGATCGCTGGCGCGATCGAATCATGTTTCCGATCTCCGATGAACGCCGCCGGGTAGTGGCCTTCAGTGGGCGAGTATTGAGCAGCGAGGCTAAAGGCGGGAAATACGTCAATTCACCGGAGACAGATATTTTTAAGAAGGGGCGCATCCTCTACGGGATTGGGCAGGCGCGCGATGGAATCAGAAAGCAAGGCTGTACGCTCCTGTGCGAAGGTCAACTGGACGTCATCGCCTGTCACCAGGCAGGATTTGATCACGCCGTCGCCCCACAGGGCACCGCCTTCACCACCGAGCAGGCACGGCTCCTGGGGCGCTTTGCCCCGGATCTACTGCTGGCGTTCGATTCCGATCGCGCTGGCACAGAGGCTACGGTCAAGGCGGCCGACTCGTTTCTGGCTGCTAGCCTTACCGCCAGAGTCGTGCGCCTGGGGGACGGCGAGGACCCGGACAGCCTGATCAAGAAGGACGGGCCGGCTGCCCTGGCGGCTCGCATCCAACAGGCACAGGACTACTTCGCCTTCCTGATTGACTACCTCTCCACACAGCACGACGCCACCCACCCGGAAGGGAAGAGACGCATCGCAGAAACGTATCTCAACGTGGTTCGCCAGCTCCCCAGCGAGATTACGCGTTCGGAGTACGTGCAGCTGCTGTCGAATCGTCTGGACCTAGCAACTGAGGCTGTCCGAGATGAGCTACATCAGATCAATGACAAACAGCAGACCCAGGCCCAGAGCCGGACGCGACGGCGGTTAATCAACACGGCACCTGCCGTGGTCCCCGAGCAGAACAGGCTCTCGAGCGAAGAGAGCATTCTGTTCGACGTGGCGCTGCACCACGGCCGTTATGCCTGGCGGATGGTGGAAGACCTCGAGAGTGGCGATCTGCCGAACAGCCAAGCAGGACACGCACTGCGCGCCTTGCTCGCGCGCAGTGCCCTCGGAGAGTGGTCAGCTGGGGTTCGAGACATCGCCGTCCAGGCAAACGAGCTGCCCCCTTCCCTTTCCGCCGTGATCGTACGCTCGCAGTTTCCCGCCGACTGCCCGGACGATGTGGTCGGAAACGCTTACCAGCGCTGTGTGCTGGGCCTGCGGGAAGTACGTCTGCGCGAAAGAAGCGCGACCGAGCAGGACCCAAAAACACAGCTTGAGATCAACAAGAAGCGCGCTGAGATTGCCTATGAGCTGAAAACAATGCGGCGGAGCTTCCGCGGCCAATAGCCCAAAAGGACCTTGAAATTGCCAAATAGCAACCGTAAGGAGTGTGCTCCACGACGTGGTCATCGTAACTTCGTCGGCTCCGTCCGCTTCCGCTTCGTTTCGGCTGTTGGCTGTTGGACATTCTGTCCTATCTCGCCTAGCAGCAACATACAACTTCAGCGTGTTCTGCCTCTGGTACTAGCCCTCCAGGCATTGCTGGCCTCTGCGACGGACAACCGGCAGAAGCTCAGTCAGCTAGCGGCCGCTTGCGCTGGCCCCAGAATGGCGGTCGAAGCGACCAGTCAGTCAGGACGTGAATTGCTGGCCTATGCCCTCTGGCTGGATTCTACGAATGAGCAGGCAGCGTCTCTTTACAAGGCAGTGACTGAGGGCTTTGAGGTCGCGCTACCTACGGGGGATGAGATCGCCCTAGCGGCGGCGGCTTTGAATGCCATGAAGTCTACCGATTCGGCTCGCGCGCAACTCCTACACGCGGCTGCCGTCGTCATCGTCAGTCCGGATCAGGAGCAGGCGCGTGACTTGCAGCGCAAGGCCACACAGAAGATGAGGCCTACCGGGATGGTCGAGCTTCTCCGCACCCTGGGGCGAGGGGGCCGGGCCAAGGGAGACATCTCGCTGGCAGCTGCCATGGCAAAACTTCACCCGCCACCGGCCGACGACCA
>Ga0115566_10001305_pt1 | contig 21521 bp, 13 predicted proteins | sample COGITO_mtgs_1204_3_FD_87173 | JGI IMG/M metagenome (GOLD analysis project Ga0115566, IMG submission 87173) | Pelagic marine microbial communities from North Sea - COGITO_mtgs_120405 | ecosystem: Environmental > Aquatic > Marine > Epipelagic | place: Germany:Helgoland, sampling site Kabeltonne...
AAAATCTTTTCTTTGTCCAAAGTAATAATCGTTTGTAGAATACCCATATTGATTTTTTTCACCCCAAACATTTTTAGCTCCGTTTGTAGAGCTTGTAAACCATTCGCTAACGTTTTCATTCATTATATGACTTAGCAAAATGTAGGAGTCATCAAAATCTACATTCCCGCTGTTATTAACTTCGCCTAATAAAAATTGTATACTATGTGTAAAAGTATTAGCTTGCCCACTTGGGTTACTACCAGCTTTAATGGCTTCTTTGAAAACTAAAAAAACATCTGTAACGGTTACAACGTCATCCAACCAACCGCTGGCAGCTTCATTGTCAACTGTTATATCAATAGTGTATTTAACGTCGTTTTCCAAACCTGTGACTATAGCTTGTGAGTTAGCATCAAAATTACCGCTTGCTACACTATTATTATTACTTAATATGTTATATTTATAATGTGTTGGTTTATCGTTTTCTGTTTTTAAATTTATAGTAACACTCCCAGCATCTCCGCCTTCAACACCAGCTAAAGTAATTTTTTGTTGCATTGCATCAACATCATAAGCTGTGTTATCAGAGTTGTCGTGGGCTTTCATCCAGTTAAGATGTGTTACATTATTATAATTACTGTAGTTTGTATTTATTTTATCTTTAATTTTAAAATCAACTTCAATTAATGTATTGTTATATGTAATTCCAACACCATCTTGAATTGTTATTCTTTCAACAGACCAGTCATTATCCGTAGGATAAGAATTAGTGTCTCCTTCTACTTGCGTTCTGTTTTGCCAACCGTGTAAATATTGTGCAGAAAGATTATCTTCATCGTAGGTACTTAAAATTTTAAATTTATAACCATCCCAATGTGTTAATGAGGTTTGTGCACTCGTATTAGCTTCGTTATCCGTAACTTTAAACCGATGTGTAATTTTTTGTAACAATTTATTATTGTACTCGTAATCAAACATATACAAGTTAGGGTCAGCATTATTTGTTACCTGTATTGTATTGAACTTTATTGTTATAGTATCTCCTACTTTAAAATCCTCAGCGTTAGTATAACTGTGATCAAGTTTTAAATCTTGCGCTAAACAGAATAATGGTAATAATAAAAACAATAGTTTTTTCATAGTTTTAATTTCTTAATAATGTTTTCCGAAAGTTTTTTTAATGCAACGCTTACGCTATTTTGCGTAAACTGTCCTTGTTCATTTAATAAAATTAAAGATGTAATTATATCTTTTGCTGTACCTTTTACTTTTACTTTTTTCTTTTTGTATTTTGCTAATGCAATAATTTCTGTTTGACTTGATGATTTGCTATACAACGCAATATTTGATTGTGTTCTTTTTACGTCAAAATAAAGTAATTCAACAGTTAAAGCGTCAATAGCTTTGTCATTTAAATTATAATCCAAGTCTTGAACTAATTCTTCTAAAATGTTTTTTAACCCAAAACCAACATCCCTGTTGTTAACCAACGGACCTGTTTGAATTGAGTTTTTTATATTGTCTATTTTAATATCTTGTGCTGATATAAAAACGCAGAACAGTAGGCTACTTATTATCTTTATTCCTTCTATGTACTTCATACCATCTTTGAACAGTAAAGCCTATTGAAACCAATAGTAAAACTATCTTAAGTATATCTTCAACCGAAGTCATTGATAGTGTAAATGCCGATGTATTCAACATCAATACTTTTAAATCTTGAGTATCCATTATCTTTTTCTTTTAACTGATTTGACCCTTCTTGGTTTTCCTTTTGGTTGTCCTAAGCTTTTCTTTTCTCTGATTTTTTTAGCTTTTTCGGATGAAGACATTTCGCTTGCAGTCTTTGGGGTTTTACTTGATACTCTTTTGCTTGGTCTACAATATGGTACGCCTCTACCATCGCCTTTCTTACGACCGCAGGCTTTTCCTGTTCTTACGTCAACCCATTTTTCTTTGAACCAACGTTTAAGTGATGCACCTTTTTTGGTTTTTCTTACAGCCATTACTTTTTCTTTTTACCTCTATTTTTTCTACATTTAGCTATAGCTCCACTCGCATAAGCAGATGGGAATACTTTGTATTGTTTTTTTACTTTGTGGTAACACGCATCTTTTGGCATAATTTAAAATTTTAGTTTCTTTTTATACTTTGTCTTTTTACACTTCCTCTTTTTCTACTCTGCCTATTAATGGAAGATCTTTGAGTGCTGTAGCCTAATTTTTTATTTTTAGCCCACTCCAGTTCCCATTTTGCCCAGCCTAATATATTAGCAACGCGCTTCCAATCGTCATTTTCTTTGTCTAAAGCATCTTTTATATTAGTAATTTTTTTAATCCCTCTATCTAAAGGTATGTTTGTAAGAGCACTTGTTATCTGTCCGGTTGCTAAGAATGCTGGATTATCTAAAGATAAGCCTTTTTCTTTTATTTCTTTTTTATTCCAATCAAATGTTCTTCCTGCAGATTGTAATTTTTTAATTTTAGAAGATACAGGTGGTGATATGCTTAAAGCTTCGAGTGCGGCATCTTGCATGGGTTTACCATCTGCTATTTTCATAATACCATTTTTAACCATAGAAATAACAGCCCCATGAAATCCAACACCCCTTAAAAGTGAATCTGCCATGCCATTTACTATACGCACATTTTTTTTATTCATTTCTTCTTCTTCAGGCTCTTCGTCAAAGGCTATAGCAAATAAAGCTTGTTGTAAGGCATTAAATATAACATTTTGTATTGCTCCGTAATAAATTATCTTAGATATATTGGTTTTAGCGTCACCACGTCTATTTACAAGATCACTACCGGCTTTTTGCATTATTCTAGCATATTGTGATGGTGTGTTTGCAAAAGCTAATATAATACGCCCTAATTCGCTTGCTTGCTGCTTACTAATCCTATCCGGCCTGCTTGATTGTTGTGACTCTTCTGATATTTCTCTAAAATCTAAAAAAGCTTGAGCCTCCGCATCTTTTATAGACATACCTTCTTTAATGTAGGACTTTATTCTATTTCTATAAAAAGTAGCGCCACCAGAAGATATTGCAAAACTATCAGCTATTTGTGTAGGTAAAAAACCTAGTTTTAGTAGTTTATTAACAAAAGCTTTTGCTTTGTTATTTGACTCAGCGGCAATTTCCGCAATATCTGCTTCATTAACATTTATTTTTAATCCATTTCTTCTTTCAAGTAAATAATCAGAATTCATTAACTTTATTACATCTTTCCAATACTGAGGTTGATTAGCAAAAGCCATAGCAGCTTTTAATGGATTATTATCTGACCAATTAACAAAATTTACAGAAGATATTGTTTGTAGAACAGCGGATCGCATATTAAAAAACATAATAGTACCAACGGATCCATTGATCCAATCTATAAATCTATTTGTTAAATTATCACCTTTCACTTTTCTATTGGTACCGGTTTTCATACGCTCGAGCATGTTTTCTAATGCTATTCTATATGGTTTTCCGTAAGCGGCCTCTAATTTATTTAAATTTGTTTCAGAAAATATTATATCCGCGTTAGTTTGCCAATTTTCTAAAGCTTGTTTTCTGCTGGTTGTATTTAAACCGTTTAATAAATCAGTAGATATTGTTCCTGCTAACCAATTTTTATCAGGTTTAGGATACCCATTTTCTTTAGTTATTTGTATTAGTTGATCTGCAAAAGATTTTAAATCGGGATCGTTGTTAACGTATTTATTTAATTCTTTTAAATCTGCTTTAGATAACCCTGGGACTTCCATGCCTTGTTTTGTCCAAGCAGCAACTCTAATAGCTTGCCCTACAGTGAAAGGCTCTCCTGGTATTTTTTTCTTTAAATCTTTTGGAGCTATCTTTGATAACTTTTTAATTTCTTTATAATCATTTGCTAAAGCAACTCTTGCGTTTGAAATATCAACCATAGCTTTTGAAAACGGATCTGTTAAATGTGTTTTAATCCAAGCTAATTGTGCATCACCTTCTTTGCCTTTGCCAATGAATTTATATGCTAACCCCATGAAGTCTTGGGCAGAAGGAGGTATGCCTAATAAATCAAACTTTCCTTTTCCTTTGCCAGCAACTTCAGCTTTTGCTTTAGCATATCTTTTTCTAGATTCTATTTTAGTGCTTTTTTCTAATATATTATTAAATTCTAAATCCAAATCAGCACTTGCAAGAGCCCCTTGTTCTTTTAATGCTTGAACAAAATTTTCAGGTTTACTCATTTTAAAACCTTTACTGGCTAAATCTTTTATTACTTTTGTATTTTTTTTAGAAGCATCAAGGGTAAAAATAATTCTATTAACAAAATTTCTTTCATTAGTTGTTTTATTTGTTCCAGTGCTTCTAGGCCCAGCATTAATTTTTCCACCCAACTTATCTATAAGCGGGATATTAAAATTAAGAGGGTCTTTACCCATAGCAAGCATAACATCTAAATCATGAAATATAATATAATTAACGCCTTTAGAATTGTAATGGCTAGTCATTGAAACTACATTATCGGTAAGTGTCATAGTATTTAAACTAAATCCATCTTCTTCTTTTCTAATTATGTTATCAATATCTTTATTAACTTTAATAGGATATGTTAAATCCATTTTTTCACCGGTTAATTCTTTATATCTATTTGCATACTTTTGTAATTTTCTTGAGTCAGCGGCTATAAATTGTAGCTTTTTTGCTAAATCTTTATCAGATTTTGATGATGCTATAAGGTCTGTAATAGGGCCATTGTAGCTAACACTACCCATTTGGTCTTTATAAGATGATTTAATTTCAATATTCAAAGGTTTCCCGCCTACCATTATAACTAAATCAACACCAGAGTTCCCCATAAGAGGAATGTCCATATTAACTTCCACATTAGGATCGTTTTTAAAAGCTTCATTTAATGTTGTTTTATAATACCACTCTATAGCGACGCCTTTAAACCCTTGCGGAATACTTTTGTTTTTTATAGCTTTATTATATTCTACATCAAAATTTCCAACTTTGAATTTCATAGATTTTAATATTTCAACAGCATCTTCTTTTAAGGGCTTTACGTCTTGACTTTTTTCATACAGTTCTTCTTTTGCAACCTGAAGATTGACATCAGAACTTGCTAATGCTTCTGATTTTCCAGCAGCAATATCAGCTCTAATTTGTGGGGATAATTGTACTTTTTCTCTAAATATTTCGTTTGTAATATTTTTATCAATTAATTTAATTATTGATTTCACGTTTTGAGCTTCAGTAGATCTAGAAGCAACAGGATCACCAGGCTTGCCAATTAAATCTAGTAAAGTTTGCACAGTCGCATTTGGATTTAACTTATAAGCGGCTAGTCCCGCTCCCTTTTTACCTCTAGCTTGCTTAACATATAATGGGCTGTTTAAAATACCTTTAGGAACACCTGTAGACGTACCTAATAATCTTTCTGATGCTTGATCCGATTCTAACACTGCTCCTTGTGGCAGCGTCTTAAATGTGTCGTTTGCATTTTTATTAATAAACATCCTTCCGCTTCTAACTTCGTCTTTAGTTAAATTACTAGCGGCATTTAAAAATTTTTTAGCAGGCACGCCTGATATTTCTCCAGTAATTTTAGAGGTTATATTTCCTAATTTTTTAAACGATAGTTTTTCAAAGTCTAGATTTTTGGATTCGCTAACAACGACATCGACAGCATTGTCGTATTGCTCTTTTGAAAGTACTTTGCTAGGATTTATTTTTTTAGTGGTAGTAGATTCTTTTTGAACAGGAGAATCATCAATAATAGTTTTAGTAACATTGTCATCTATTTTTTTATCAATACCCTGTTCTACTGATTTAATACCCAATCTACTAGCTAAGTCATTCGCTCTTAAAAATCCTCTGTTAGTTATAAATTTTTCAACTGTTTGTATAGACGGATCATATTCATTAAACACCATAGTGTTTATATCAGATTTCATAGATTCTCTGAATTCTTCTCTAGAAACAGGTTCTTTAGCTTCTTTTGCTATGGGATCATACAATGCTTTGGTTCTGCTTTCTGCAAAACTATCAACAGTTGGTTTTATAAACTCCGTAATTCGCCTTTCTATTGATTGCTCTTTATTGGTTTTAATACCCTCTTTGCCAAATTTTTTATTTAACTCAAGAGATTCTTGTTTTGCTATTTTTAAATTTGCTATTTCTTTAGATACAGATTCTTGTATTTCTGGTGTTAATTTTTCTAAAGAGCCAAGTGCTTCATCTTCTTTTATATCAACATTTCCTTTTGGTAAATTTTGTGATACAGCTTTGCTAACACCAACAATTTTTTCTTTAATAGTTTTCTTTCCTTGAAAATCATTAAATTTTTTTATAAATTCTACTGTATTTTCAGCATTTAATTCAAATCCAATATTTGGAATTGTTTCTGAAAAGCTTTTAGAAAACAAACTTCCTACAGCGTCCAAAACAGATGCTTGCTCAACATTCTGTAAATCAAACAAACGGAATACATCAGATAGCCCCGCAAAAAACTCTTCAGTTTTAACGTTATCAGACTTATTTTCATAAGGTTTCATTCTTTCGTTTAAAGCTTCATAAACTAATTTAATTTCAGAGTCTTCAGAATTTTTAAAAGATTCTAATATACTATTTTTTATATCTGATTTTTTATCTTGCGGCACACCGTCCATTATTAAATGAAGCACCTCATGATGAGCAACATTCGTGGAAGTTAAAGAGCCTTTGTAAGTATTGGCCTTAATATTGTCGTCTAATATATAAACATTATTTCCAAATTTTACACCACTAACCCCGTCATTATTTAGTAATTTTTGAACATTTTCTTGGCTTAAAGCTTTTGGATCTGTTCTTTCTAAAAATTCAGTAAGTTCTTTTTTGTTTTGTTTTATATGTACGTTTTTATCAGCAAAATACCCATCTTTTTGAGAATTAACCCAAGTGGCTAAACCTTTACCTTTAGCCCTATAGTTATTTAATATTACTTCTTTATTAATATTATTATTAAAACTTTCTAATTTACTTTTAGCATTTTCTAGTTTAGCTTGATCAGATAAATTTAATTCGCCATCTTGATTTTCTAATTTTGTTATTTCTTTTTGAGCTTTTTGAGAGTCAACTAAATTTAAATAAACATTTCTTTTACCTTCGCCTTCAAGATTTTTATATTTACTGTTATTCATTGTATCTTCAGCAGCATCTAGCTCATCTAATAAATCAAGTTTTTGGTCTTCCGAAAGTGATTGATCGTTTTTTACTTTTGTTTTTGCTTCTCGGGTAATTGATCTAACCGCATTAGGATCGCCCATAGCTAAATAATTTGCTACAACTTCTTTTCTAGCAAAATTAGATCCTCCAATAGAAACTTGCGTTCCACCAGTACCAATTATTGTTTGGGCTGTAGTTTCTTTAAAATCATTCCAAGTATATTCATCCCCAAAAAACTTCCCGTCATCATTTCTCCCCGCCCATGCAGAGTTAATTTCTTGTAAATTTTCTGTAATAACCTCCGGGACTTGAGCAGCAGCCTGCGTGCCAACATAAGCTCCACCGGTTTTTAACGGCTTCATTATTTTTCCTTTTAATAAATTTCTAGCAAAACCTTTTGGTAAAAATTTAGTTGCTTTACCTATTACTATAAAATTACTAAAAAGGTCCATTCCAGCGTTTTGAACTCCAACTTTTAAAGCTTGATCAAATAAATCTTCTGCTTTGCCTTCCGATACTAATTTTGTTTTTAATTTATTTTGTTCTTCAAGAGGAAGTTTCATAAAGCCTTCTAAAGAAAAACCATACTCTTTTGCGGATTTTTTATTCAATAAGTCATTAGCGACCCCGCCTGACTCTTGAACAAGAGTTGATCCACCAAAACTAAACATAGCAGCTAACATTTGTGGTAACTGCTCTCCTGTGACTTGCTTTACATCAGACCAGCTTAAGTCCATATTACCATCTTCATCATATATTTTAACGCTTTCCCACTTGTCTAACTCAGCTTGATATTCAGATGATTGCACTAAATTTTCAACAAACTTTTTTTCTAAACCTTTCCTTTTTTCAGCATAATAAGCTTTTGCTTCTTTTAAAGTTCCTTTTGTGCTGGTTCTATTTATTTTACCTCCCCTACTCGGGTCAAAAGAAGTTTTTTGATTCCAACTATATGTACCATCTGCTTTAAACCTTTCTTCTAATTTAGCTTCTTCTTCTGCTAAGTATTGTAATTCGTTACCAGCTATTTGCATAGGTGCATCTGCAACTAACGCTTTAGGTAAAGTTAAGCTTACTCTATTCCACAAGCCTCTAAAAAACCCAACTTCTTTTTTCTTAGGATCTTTTTGTGATTCCGAAGAACCATTTTCCAAATTTAAACCCGTATTGGATGCTTCGTTTCCCTCCACAACCGCACCCGGTGCTGTGGGGTTTTGAAAATCCTGTTTTTCAGTTTTTTTGATATTAGGATTATTTTTAAGAAGCTCGTCTAATGAAACATTTTTACCAGCAGCAATCTCTTCCATTTCTTCATTAGAAAATTCTTGACCATCTAATTCAAACATATTATATTATTTTAATTGTGATATTGATTTTAATCTTTGGAAACCTGGGTAGGCCTTAACTACTTCAGCATTTTTTTCATCTAATAACCAATTACTAAAATTAGAGTTATTTAATAAACTTTTATCAGATCCAATAAAGTTAGCCCATTGACTCATTCTCTGATTATTAAATACGCTAGGGTTATTTATTAAAGAAGAAGCCATGTTTTCTTCATATAGATTGTCATATTGAATTCCAGTTCCTTCACCCCTAATATCCCCACCTAGGGCTTTATACATGGCCTTTTGAGAACTAGGATTGTATATATTATATGACTGGTTTGCCTTTAAATCAAATTTAGTTTTTGACACAGTCCCATCATCATTTTCAACTTCACCAGACATTTCTCCTTTTTCATATTCAAATTCAACATCCCCAGCTTTGTTTATAGTCATATTTTTTATAGTTTTAAGCTTGCCATCATTAATTTTAACAACCTTACCTACGAACTGATTAGTGAATTCAGCATTAACCATTAAATCTGTTTCTGAGCCTACCATTTGCCCTTCAGTTACAGCCCCGGTATTAAATAACATTTGTGTTATTTTATTTGTTCTGTTTCTACTGTATTTATTGACTTCGTATCTTTTTTTATCAGCGTCTGTTGGCTTGTAAACTTCTTGCTGTTTTGGTTCGTTTCTGTAGAATTCATCAAATAAACCTGCACTTTCCATTTTGTTAACAGTATATTGAGCCACCATTTTTAACTTTGCTGCCTTAGATTTTTCAAATATATTAACAGCATCAGTTTTACTTACACCTAACTTATCGGCTATTTCTTCATGACCTATATTTAGAGGCATATCTAACAACAGATCTTTTTGATCTTTGCTTAAATTAAATTCTTTAATTTCGGAGTCCAGCATGGTTTTTTTCAACTCCTCATTAAGATCCATGTTGTTGTTATAAATATTATTAGCAACACCCAATTCATTTTTAGTGTGTTTTGTAGGGTCAATATTACCTTCTTTATCAAGCCCGAACTGTTCATTAGCGGTTTCTAATGCATAATCACTTGCGTCAGCATAAGCACTTGGGCTTCCCCCCTCTTTCATTGTAGCAATGTGATTTTTTAATTTAGCGCTTGTTCTGTTACTTACGCCTTCCATTAACTTATCGTGCTCGCCATCAATTATATCTCTTTGTTCTTTTCCAGATGCTGTAAAAATTGTTTGTAACTCTGCTTCTGTGTATTTTTTACCACCAACTTCAATAAAGCTAGTAAATTTTTTAGTTTGATTATCGTATTTGAATGTAGGTTTCGCATCGCCATTTTTAATAGCATTGTATATATTTTTTTTATCTGAATATAAACCGTGCCCCTTGTCATTGTTTTCATCAATGTCCATGTCTGAAGTGTATATATAATCTAAAACCGTATTTAAAGGCATCACAGCGCCCTCAAAACTGTTCTGGGCTTCTCTCATGCCCTTTTTATCCATACGATTTTCTGTAGGCATAGAAAATAAACCACCCAACCCTTTCTTGGTTGGTTGTTCAACATTAAGCGCTTCTGCATAAAATTCTTCCAATGCAGTGTTTATTTGTTCTTTTGTTTTTTCTCCATTATCAACCGCCGCACTAAGTTCTTTTTTCATTTCTTCACCTTGTGCGTATACAGTGTCTTCGTATTTTTTTCTATCAGCAATCAGCTTATCCCCCTCTGCAATACCAGCTGCTAAACCAGTTTGAAAAGTTGTATTAAAAGCCTTAGTACCTGCAGTATAATCTACTGTTGTATATGATCTTGGATTATCGTATGCTCCCATAATTTTTATTGATTTATTAACCTAAATAACCGTAGCCGTATTCTGCTCCACCACCACTGGTTAAATTGGAATAGTCCGCAGCTCTAGGCACATTGTAAGTGACATTTTCGTTTCCAGAATAAGCACCGCTAAAATTATCTACTCCTCCACCCGGGGCGTTTGCTAATGATTTTTTGTAATTTGCTCCACCAATTGCTGCGCCAGCTAAACTACCTAAAGCCCCTAATGCTTGTCCCATCATTTGACTAGACTGTTGACTATATGCAGCAGCTTGCCCTGAAGCAATATCAGCTTGACCGGCTAATCGATTTAATTTAGATGTGTCCCTTCTTTCTTGCGCATTGAATTTAAACGCAGCGCCTTGTGCTGTAGCGCCCTGGACTCTCGCAGCTTCACTCATTTGAAGTCTTTGCATTTGTTGTTCGCCCTGAGCTCTTAATCTTGTATTTTGAGCTTCTTGTTTTTCTATACCGGCCGCAATACCAGCTTTTGATCTCGCGGCTTGTTGAGCTAATGCGGTTGCGCCACCAGCCCCAGCGCCCGTAGCTCTTAACGTATCTAATGTTGTTGCTAATGCAATATCAGTTTCAGCACCTTTTATTTCAGCGGCTTTTGTAGCCACTTGTAAATTAGCGAATGGGTTGGTTACCATACTACTAAGATCCTTAACGTTTTCATAGGGGTTAATAACAGCTTGTCTATTTTTTTCAAGATTAGCTATTTGTTTATTTAAAGCATCCGCTTGTTGTCTGGCTTTTCTAGCAGCCCGTCTTGCTTTACCAGCTCCAAATAAGCCGCTAAGTGCAGAGACGCCCGCTGATATTCCCATTGCTAAAAAAGGTGCTGGCATAATTTATTATTTTAATTTGATGATAATACTGTTTCAGACGAAACAGCAAATAATTCTTTTTTTGTTGTATCCGTAGTAGAAGTTTCAAATAATAAGGATGTAAACATTCCTTTAATACCAGAAATCTCTTCACCAAAGATTATTTCATTTTCACCTATTGCAGATGAATTTTTTAAATAAGTTGAATACTTATTTTCTTTTTTACTAAAAGCATTCACGCCAGGCAAATCATATATACCAGTTGCGGCATAAGTGGCACTATACGGGCTTATATTAAATCCACTATCCGTATATCCTGTGTCGTCGTAATCAGTAAATATATTATTAACTTGCCAACCACTAGTTCCTTCGTAAGATAAACCTTTAAATACTTTGACCACAGAAGGAGTGTTGTTGAAAATTAATTGTATTTTTGAGGAGTTTGGTGTGTTGTGGAAGTTGTTATAATTAGTTGTAGTATAATGCTTCCATATATTAGCATTTTTAAAAGTATAAAAGTAATTGCCTAAAGTAAATCCTGCAGCAGGTCTAAAAGTATAAAAACTAGTCCAACCCTTAGAGGATTCGTCATACCCTAAAGTATACTCACTATCAGGATATTGCAGTGAAACAACGTATTGATCTTTCACGTTATCATACATGCCCACAATATTATTAGCGGATCTTAAATTGCTTTTAAACCAGCTCCTCATACCGTAATAAGAAATTTCAGTATGCCCGTCTCTTGACAGTCTTATAACAACACCTCTTTTTTTATCAGTGAAATATTTCATTCCACCTTTAACTGCAAAGCTTTCTGGGTTAGTGCTTATCCCATACTTGCCAAGAAAAGGTATAACTTGTCCAATGACTATATTGCTTAATGATTTTATAGAAGTGCCTTCTGCTGTGAATATAGCGTCTTTATCAATTAAGGCTCTACTTACTTTGTCTTCTTGAAATATTATTAAGTTTGTGTCTTCTGCAAATAACTTTTGAATACTACCTTGAGCTTCATCAACAGCTTTAGTATTAGATTGACCAATACCAAATTGATTTAACTTATTAACACCAGTTTTAGAATTATAAATACCAGAATAAATTAAAGCATTTTTTCTTCTTCGTTCGCTGTAGTTTTCATCAGTGGCAAAAGCTCTAGTGCTTAATTCAACCTCTTGGTTATTAAACCCACCTTTTATTCTAGACTCCTCAACATGCCACTTTTTCGAAGATGATGCGGGTTTTATTATAAAGGTATTAAAATACCCAATTTCCTTCGCTATTCCCATGATTTAAATATTACATGTTTTACTGCATCCCTAATTTCTATGGTGCGCATGAAACATTTAGATTAATGTATTCCACAACCCCGTTTGAAGTCTGAACCTGTGCATAAAGCCCTTGATCATAAAGTCCACCAATTGGCTGTGTGATTATATTACCGTAAAAATAATTAGTGCCCAAGGCAATATCAGTGTATATTGAATCACCCACTTCTATCGTTGTTCCGCCCGTATTACTAGAGGGCTTTGTTATATATAAGGTTTGTGTTGTAGGATTACATAACTGAGGCGCGTTCGGGGCCGTAGGTTTGTTTAGTAAAGTACCTGGAACTAAAGTGACATTAAAAGTATGTGTGTCCTCCGAGGGCGCTGCACTAGTGTGACCAGCGTCTCTTACCTTCAATAAAATCCTGTAAATTTTACCAACCTGATTAGCTGCAAAGTAATTTGTATTTTTTAACTCTCCAGCCGCTGGATTTCCAGTATCACCTGTATTTGTTATACTAAACAGGTTGCTTGACGTCACATCCGTGTTATTGCCATCAGGATCGTAATGTACACTTACTATGCTATACACCAATCCTTCTGTGTTTCTAGTTGTATCCGCACTACCGTTAAAAGTATTTGAAGCCGCATTAAGTAAAACAGAAGCAGAATAATGTGCTACATTGCCAGCTGAAGATAATGAATTAGAAAATGTTGGTGCTGCATTACTTAAGGTTATTAATAAGTTGTCAATTTTGTCAACGCCATACTGATCTGTGGCTGTAATTGATACTGAGTATGTTTCACCACTAGATCCATAATAAAATGATGGTGATGATGTTCTTAAGTTGTTAGTGCCGTTTTCTATGTTAAATTTATTTACTAAGTTTTCTGATAAATTCGATAAAGCAAAAACACTGTTTAACACAAAAGTTACGTTTGATATTGTGCTCCCTGACGAGTTTTCCGCACTTAAAGCACCTATAACAGTGTTAGTTGTTGCGCTCTCAGAAAAAGAACTATTATCTATTACTATATTGTGAGGACCACCAGTTCCAGACCCTACGGAATCAATTTCATTGTTTAAATCTGCAACCAACCCAACTAAGGATGTTTCGTAGTATATGTCTAAACCAGATTTTATTGGTTTTGTTTCCCATATCCCTAAATTCAGGGTGTCAGCGCCATCGTCTAATCTTTTAAAACCATATCCGTCTGGTAACTCAGCAACTAAATGATTTTTTGTTGATTCGTAAACAAAACCGAATACTTCTCCAGGATCTTTTGTAGCAACGCTAGTCCCATCGTCGTTCGTTTTGTAAGCTGGGAAAACTAAACCTTGTTCTTTAGCGGAGCCTATACTTATAACATCTACTAGGTTACCATCCGAATTAAATACAAAATCATCACCACCAGTTCCAGTGTGATCTAAACTTGCGTTTGATATTACGGGATATAAAGATATTTCGCTGCCGCTTATGCCATTAGCTTCTACAATTCCACCATTTCCAGCTTCTCTAGGCACTTTATTAATATTATCACCGTGTAATACCAACCATGATCTTTCATCGTCTGCACTATAATTTCCACCAACACCATCTAGTATTTGTGTAGCGGTTGTATTAAGTGTTCCTGTTGTTGCTCCATGGGGAAAACTGTCCTGAACCCCTGGGGCATAAATATTATAATAGCTTTGTTCTGTTTGTTTTACAACAACCCTCCATGAATACCATCCAAACTTTCTAGTCAACGGATCGTAGGCTTCGGGAATTACATCGTTGAACTCTACTCTTAAAGCATATCCATTCCAACCGCTTGGGGAAGCCGTGTGAACAGGAACTTTAACCGAAGATTTGTTTACATCTGATGGTAAAATAACCGGAGATTGTCTTCCGTATTTATCTGCTAAAACTAATCCAATTTGATATGTTCTTCTTGACTTAACTGATTGATGGGGATATTGATTATTCCAATTTTGATCTAACGCTGTTGATGCCCTATTAACATAACCAGCCTCAAAATCGATTGAAGGCATAGAGTAGTTTTCTAAAAAGTTTCCATATATAAGCCTATTCCCAGCAATTTCTTGTGATTTAGCTTGGCGTGGAACATTATCAAAAACCCTAATTGTTTGGTCTTCTGTTAATGTTTTAAAAGGCAGCGTTAATTTATATGTGTAAGTATAGTCTTGTGCATTAGCGTCTGTTAGCGTTTCTTGTGCTACAGCTTTTATTCCTGGGTTATCTGCTTCTTTATAAAGTATTTCAATTTTAGTTATACCATAATCAGTTGTTACATTAGCAGAAGGTAACTTTATTCTTAAATTCACTTGCCCAGCGTCATTTATCATTGACGATATTTCTGTTGTTTTAAAAGCTTCTTTTATTTGTGAATCAGTTAATCCAGGTGATCCGTTGTAGGATTTAGGTAAAAAACATGTTTGTGTAAAAGGAGATATTACAGAATACTCTCCATCCGAAAATTTATATCTATACGCAAACTTCACGAATTCCTCCTCTAACCTATTTTCGTTTGATTTAAAACTTAGTACAGCCGCGTTGGCAACTGTGATTGGCTTATTTAAAACCAAAGATGGGTGATTATACGTAACCACCAAAGTGTCATTAGCCACGCCCGCGCCAGTAACCACTTGACCTACAAAAATATCATAGTTAATAGTGCCTGATAAAGCTACGGCTGTTTGCGCAACAAGCGCTCCATTTACGGAAGCTGTTGTTGTTAGTTTTTGTATACCAGTTTGAGTGTCAACTGTTGGGTGTAACACCTGTGGCGGATTATAAGGATAATATTTAGCTACACTTATTTTGTCCTCGTTATCATAATAGCTTGGAGAATCAATTGCTTTTTGTATGTTTATTTTCCTTGGCTGGTTATTGTCATCTGTCCAAAACAATAAACCATCTATTATATTAACACCGGTTATTAATTTTGATGCAGAAAAGTTAAGAAAAGATCCTTTGACAATAGGCTGGGGATTTCCAGGAGGGTCAGGCATTGATGCACTAGTATTATAGTAATATATAGCGTCCTGGGCGTTAGCATCTCCTTTGAAAAAATAAAATATTCTATTGCTGCCATCTGCCAAAGATTCTGATTCCGCAATGTATCCAATAACAATTCCAGGGAATGTAATATTTCCAATCGCACTATTTCCTTTAATGTTTTGTACAACACCCACGTCAGAGCCTTCAGACTTTGTTATATGAATGTTTTGAGCATCTATGTATTCACCGTTAGGAATTAAACGCGCATCAAGATCTTTGTTCATTTTACCTTTGAGAAAGGTATTTTTGATTTCTGGCATGGAGTGTTATTTAATTGTTTTAGACTTACCTCTCATTACTTGCGTAATTTCTTCTAACTTAATATTTGATAATCTTAACTTAGCGTTTCGCATTGCTGCTCTTTTTTCTTTTCTAAATCTATTTATAATATATTCTGGCATATTGCTTTTAGACGATGCAACCGCGTGCGTTATATACTTATATAATGCATCTTCCGCTAGCTTGTGCACTTTAATTTCATCATCTGTGCCAATACCATCCGAAATATATTTAATTAGCACAATTCTATCAACCATGTCACTTGTAAAACTAATAACCCCCCTTGCTTCGTCAATTATAAAGCCACCATTTTTTGTGCTTGTTTCTGGATTTAAACCGAACCTAGTATCCATTAAGTCTTTCGGTTCATAAGATATTTCGGTTACATCACCTGTTATTTTTTTATTATCAAAATCTTTAAATTTAGCGTCTGTAACAGAAGTACCAACTAAAATATTATCTTCTTGATCATAAAGGTAGTTGTAGTTCTCATCTTGCAGGGGCGATTCTGAAGGTCTAGCTGAATATCTAATAGGGTAAATCAAACGTTCTATTCCATTATCATCAGACCAAGATAGTTTAACGTAATTTACGTAATCTTGAGGCATTGGTATTGAAAGAGTAAACCCAACTTCGACTTCTTGAATTTTTTCAACTCTTGATATATCGTAAGAAAATTCTTGTATACCTCTTTTTGTATGAAATAATATATCTGATTTTTTAACGTTGTTAATTATTTTATCATCTCCTACGAACCCAACCATATAATTGTTAACTATATCGTTCAGGGTGGTATATCTGTATTTTCCTAGAGATTTATTTTTTAATTCAACTAAAACAACATCGTTTACGTTTAAACCTGTAGTAAAAGTTAATAAACCCGTTAAAGAGTTATATGTGTAATTTGAACTAACTATTTCAATATCATTAACAGAAACAAGAAACTTTTCTGCATTTTTAGGTAATGGGTCTAATGAAAGAACAAAATTTTGTTGCCCTGCGGATGCAACTATAACCTGGCTGCCCTCGTAATATTGGTATGATGTTTCTTGTAATAATCCCATTTTATGTTAGTTTTCTAATTGTATTATTTTAGTTTCCTCTGAATTCGCAACTTGAATAACAGTAGGGTCTTTTATTATAACCCCCACGTAACTTAGTATTTTGATAGTTAAATCAACTTCGTCCGCGACGTGTAAGTCAAAATCCGCTGAAGCCGCTGCGTTAAAACCATAAGATCCATTTGATCCATTCACTGTATAACCCCAATAAGGGTCAGTTGGTGATTTTATATAATCTAATGTAACGTTTGAATTTATTAATGAAGTTGGACTAACTTTTATTCCAAAAGAATCTCTGTAATAAACAGGATATATCTCAGAAGGTGTTGTAAGTTTAGAAGAGTTTACGTATGTGTATTCGGATTTATTTAATTCCTCAAGATTAATAGACCTGCTAGATCTTGATAATAAAATTATTCTATACAAATCCGTAGGTAATAAAACTGAGCCGTATACATTAAGATCAGTTGCTTCTATCGGAAAAGTGTATGGGTTATTAGATCCTGTTATGGACGCTTGTGGAATTGTTATTACATCTCCAACAGCATATCCGGAACCGCCAGCTACTGTAGTTATACTATCCCAGTTTCCTCCGGAAGAGTATACAGTCACAGTTAATCCAGATCCAGAACCACCAGTTGTTGCAACATTGCTATACGTACCTGCTGTAATTTGAGTTGGAACGCTCACACCTACTATAGATGATCTTACTCTTACATTAATGCCTGGTCTAATTGAATTTATTCCAGGGATTAGCAATTCAGTTTCTTTTGAAAAAATATCGATTTTTTCTTTTATATTCTTAGGAATATTACCGTATTCATCATTTGTTGCACCGCCTTTTTTTCTATTTAAAGCTTTGTTATAATCAAAAAATGCTCTTTCTAATAAATCGAGCTGGACTTCCCTGCCGATTCTATTAAATTGATCCGGTGTTAAAAACCCTCTACCCTCTTTATTCATTATTGAAAGCACGGTTCTGTATACTTTATTTACTGATATTGCCATTTATAATTATTTATATAATGATTAAGCCGCTTATTTGCGGCTCAACCACTATAAGCATTTTATTTTAACTTTTTTTCAATAGTTTGAAATACTTCAATACCTTCATCGGTTTTGAAATATACTGCTAAAGCCGAATATGGATTTTCATCAAATGGTACAGTTATAAGTTTTCTGTCGTTTGATGCCCATTTAAAAGTTCTTTGGTCGTTTGATAAAACTATAATACCATTTTCAACGGCTTTTATACCGATGTTTCTAATATTTATATTTTCATCTGTTGCTAACTCTAAGAACAATTCCGGATTGCTTCTAGCAAATAATAGTAAATCTCTTTTAAGCTCCTTAGAAGTCATCGTAGACACCTTATCGCCTAGTTCTGTCCTTAATATTGCTTCTGCGTGATCTACATCGATGCTTTGAGCTGTTGTCAAAGCTTTAATTTCATTTTCGAGAACATCTAAATCATCCTCTGCAATTTGCACTGGATTGTATTCTACAAATCTAGATCCTAAATCAGGATGCATAGATAGAAATTGTTGTAATATTACTTTTTCTTTTGGAACATATAAATTCCCATCTCTAAAAATAATATGTGATAATCTTTGTGGGCCTTTCATCTCGTCTACAAATACTGTTTTTTGATTTTCACAGTATTTAATTTCTCTTTCGTAGCCTAATTCTTGGTCAAACCATAATATACCTCTAGATTTTAGCATAAAAACTATTGGTGTTTCATTAATAGATAATTCGTATATTCTATCTTTAATTTCCCATTTTGGTTTAACGGCAGTTTGTTTTTCTTTAATTTTTGACATGATATAATATAATATAATTAATAAAAGTAATAATTACCCCCATTAGTACAATGAGGGTAACCATCACATTAAGATTTATGAGTCAAATCTCATAAAGTTGTTTGCAGCTTGAACTACTAAACATCTTTCTGAAAGATAGTGAATCTCCATTTTGTCATCACCGATTGTAGATGCTCCACCTACTGAACCAGTAACCCAAGATTTTAATTTTCTATCATCAGCTTGAGAAGCTCTGTAACGTACGTGTAAGAACGGTCTTCTTACATTACTTCCTAAGTTTTGATCATATACTGAAGATGTTCCAGCAGGAATTAAAAGTCCTTTTAAAGATCCAACAGAACCTCTTGTAGATTTATCGTTAAGATATTTCCAGTCAGTTTTGTAAAAATCGTAAGAACCTCTTCTAAATCCTGTGAAACCAAGGTTTAATGCCATATCTTCAGAGTTGTTAAATACCCCGTAAGCAGTACCACCTTGTGCTCCAGATGAAAGTCCAGCCAATAAGTCGTCTATATAAAGATTTGCATCTCTATCTAAGAACATCATATTTTCTTCTATAGCCCCTTGTTTGTCTAATTCTTTTAATAATAAGTCAAATTCAGGTAGCTTGTCAGCAGCTGCCGTAACAGAATCAAATTGATTTGTTGCTACAATACCTCTAGATCCGATAGCAGCTAATAAACCTTCAGAACCTTCAGGGATATCAGAATCAGCAGTTGAATCAGATTTTTCAGATTCAATTGCAATCATTTCTAAATAGTCGTCAAATCTTGCTTTTGTATCAGCAGAAGATTTTAAGTACCATAAGTATCCAGACTCTCCGCCTTCACCACTTACTTGAACCCACCCAATTTGAGCAGTGTCAGATCCGTTGATTTCAAAGTGATCTTTGATAATCATTGGTTTGTTAGTGAAAGTTTTGAAACCAGGTTCAACAGATTCAGTCATACTAGCAGTTCCTTTTTTAAATTCAGAACCGTATACAAAGAATTTGATTACTTGGTTGTCTGTAACCGCGATTCCCGCTAGGTCATCAACGTTTTCAGCACCGTAAGGCTTAATTGTTAAAGCGTTGTTAGCTGTTTCAACACCAACTTTAACGAAAGCTTTAAATACAATACTGTTTACCTCACACACTAATGTTGCTCCTTTTCTTATTGCATGCGTTTCAGTAGCTCCAGAGTCAATACCAGTAATAGTGTCGATTGCACCTGTAACAGGATTAATCTGACCGTTGTAAGATAAGTGTAGTCTACCTTGCTCAGACCAAATAACTTGATCAGAAGACATAGGCATTTCTGCACTAATTTGTGAAAGGAATCCAGAAATAGTTCTGTTCCCGTATCTCTGTACTTCACTTTCGTAAAGCTCAGGTAGATATTGTTTAGCCCATCCGTCGTTTTGGATGTCTAAGTAACTCCCCAGTGTAGTCATCTTCGATGCCGAAGGAGTTAAAATGCTGCCAGCCAACGGGCCAGCAAATGATGCGTTTGTTGCCATTTTTTAAAATAGTTTTTAATTAATAATTCTTAAGTTTAAATTTTAGCTTAGAATTATCATCCCCAGAAATGGCTTTTACTTTTAATCCACCGGCCTCAACATATCCGCTAGAAGTTTTTCTAGGATTCATGTTAATGTTTTTAGCTTCTGCACCCATTTGTTTGATTGCGTCCGCTTTACCTTGTTCATAAAAATGGTTAGCTATTTTGTCAGGATTAGAAGCGGCAAATAAAGCCTTATGGTAACCCCCGGCGTCCTGTAACATTTTATTGTCACCAACATATTTATTGAAAACATTCAATAAATCACCTTGAGTTTCTTTTACTTTATTGACATCTTTAACATTAAACCTGTATTTCTTGTCCCCTACATTGAAATTAAAACCTTTAAATTCATTGTTAAAAACTTTACCAGTTTCTTGTTCAAAATGTTTTGTTTGCTGCTGTAATAATTCTTCAGCTGATTGTTGCTCTTTATTGTATCTGTCAAAAAATTCAATAGCTTTTTGCTGTTCAGGAGCTAATTTGGAACCCAACTTGACTTCCTTATAGTATTTATCCTTAGTTTCATTTAAAAACTTATTGGCATTTGCGACTTCCTCTTTTAAAGCAAGTTTTTTTCTTTTAATATCTCTTTCCTCATCAATTTCTTCGTCAAATGAAAATTGATCGTCTAATAAAAACGACACTTCATCGTAACTTAAATGAGGCTTAGTTTGTTTATAGTATTCTCTTAATAATGTATTTTCATCTACATTTGAATAGTCAGCACTAAGTCTAACGTAATCTTCAAGAGTTCCACCAGTTTCTTCCATAAATTTTACCAGTTCTTGTATATTTTCTGGTAAATTTACTTCTGGTTCTTGTGTTTTTTCTTCCTGTAGTACTTCTTCAGATTCCGGTGTGGCGTCGGGAGCTTCAACGCTTCCATCCACTCCTTCCTCTTCAGTATTATTTTTTTCATCTTCAATAATTTCTTCGAGTACTGGTTCTTCTTTTTGTTCTTCTTGTACAGGTTCTTCAACCTTTTCTTCAACAGCCTCAGTAGGTTGTTCTTCTTGAACAGCTTCTGCTTCTGGTTTTTTTCCTAAATCCACAGTGTAATCGCCATCTTCATTAGTTGATAGCTTTTGCACATCTGCTTCTTTTTCAGCAATAGACTTTTCTTCAACGTCTAAAGCTTCTACTTTGATGTTTTCTGACATAATAAAATATAATTGTTAAATATTATCTTGGATCAAATTGCTCTAACCCAAATCCCCCTAAATTATCAAACCCAGCGGATTCAAAGTTTTTGGGAGGTTTTCCAGATTTTCTCTGGTCTATAAGTTCACTTTGTTGTGAAGCTTGTATTTTTGTTCTTTTATCTTTACGATCTTCTTT
>Ga0115566_10001308_pt1 | contig 21501 bp, 19 predicted proteins | sample COGITO_mtgs_1204_3_FD_87173 | JGI IMG/M metagenome (GOLD analysis project Ga0115566, IMG submission 87173) | Pelagic marine microbial communities from North Sea - COGITO_mtgs_120405 | ecosystem: Environmental > Aquatic > Marine > Epipelagic | place: Germany:Helgoland, sampling site Kabeltonne...
AGCGCCTAGAGCTAAAATGGGCCTTTGGCTATCCGGCCTCCACCCGCGCACGCTCACAGCCGACTATCGCTATGGGCGCCGTGTTTGTCGGTAGCCAGGACGGTACGGTCTACGCTTTCGACCTCGAAACAGGCTGCGTGCGATGGACCTTTGCGGCGCGTGCCGAGGTAAGAACGGGCATCACCTTAGGCAAGCGTGGTCCAGATGAGACGCCAACCGCTTATTTTGGCGACATTATTGCCAATCTCTACGCCATCGATGCCGAGACAGGCGAACCCATTTGGCAAACCAGCGCCGATGATCACCATAGCGCCACACTGACAGGCACCCCCGCCTTTGCCAATGGCAACCTTTATGTGCCCATATCCTCTTTGGAGGTGGTCACCGCCGCGGACCCAGACTATGCCTGCTGCACGTTTCGGGGTCATGTCTTAGCAGTTAATAGCGATGATGGGAGTATCATTTGGGATAGTTATTCCATCCCCAACCCCCCTATTTCTATCGCAACGACCCGGGCGGGGACAAAAGTATTCTCGCCCTCTGGCGCCCCCATATGGACGAGCCCCACCATCGATGTCGCCAGAAATCTCTTGATTTTCGGTACGGGGGAAAATTACTCCTCCCCCGCAGACCAAAATAGTGATGCGGTGATCGCTGTCCGTCTTGATACTGGCGAACGACTCTGGTCACGTCAAACCTTCCCGGACGATGCCTGGAATGTCGCCTGCATGATGATCGACAATCCCAACTGCCCTGAAGAAGATGGTCCAGACTATGACCAATCCTCAAGTCCTCTGTTAGTCGACTTGGACGACGAGCGCACCTTGGTTGTCGCGGGTCAGAAGGATGGCCGCGTATTTGCTCTGGATTGGGAAACAGGACAAACCAAAGTATGGGAAACGAAACTCGGTCGAGGCAGTATTCAGGGCGGCGTGCACTTTGGAATGGCTGCAGCTGGGTCAAGGGTATTCGTTCCCATCAACGATATGAACGATACCCGCAATGGCGAATGGTTAGATCCCAAAAAAGCGCGACCAGGCATCTCTGCTATTGATGCGGCCACAGGAGAAGTGCTCTGGAGCCACGTGCAAGACAATGTCTGTGGCGAAGGCAGACCCTTTTGTGATCCCGGCGTCTCCGCTCCCATCACGGCGACCGATGATGCAGTAGTTGCTGGACATCTGGACGGCTTTATTCGTATTTACAACAGCGAAACGGGAGACATTATCTGGTCGTTCGATACCACCGAGTCGGTGACGGGGACAAACGGTGTGATCGCCAAAGGAGGTTCGATGAGCGGGTCCGGGCCCGCTCTAGGAGATGGGCACTTGGTCATCAATTCCGGTTACGGTTTATACAACCATGAGGCTGGGAACGCACTGTTAGTGTTCGCACCACCGAGTGAGGAAGGCCTCAGTCAGCGATAGCGCTTTCGCATTCGTAATCTAGCGCGAGCACCTCACAGTGCTCGCGCAATACATTCCCTACCGCTTGATGGTCAGGATGGTGCAGGTATCCTGGCAAATCGCTCTCCGATTCCAGCGTCACCAGTACCCCATGCGTCGCACCACCGGCACGATCCGTGATGTTACGGCCCGCCGAAATAGCAATCACCCCGGGTATGTGTGTCAGCGCGCGAATCGACGCCAAAATCTCTTCCATCTTATCCGCACCGACACCCGCTTTTGGCGTCAGCCAGACCATATGCTCCAATGCCATGCTGTCTCCTCAGACCAGTTTGAACCCTTGACTCGACAGGGGGAAACGACGAACACGTCGCCCCGTTGCATTAAACAGCGCGTTTGCCACCGCGGGCGCAATCGGGGCTGTCGCCTGCTCACCGACACCGGTGGGCGGCTCGTCGCTCGGTAAAATATGCACTTCCACCTTGGGCATCTGGGGCATTCTGATCACCGGATAGTCATGGAAATTACTCTGCTGTACCTCACCATTAACAATATCAATATTGCCGAATGCCGCGCCGCCCAAACCGAATGCGATGCCCCCTTCTACCTGACCTTCAATCCCCAGCGGATTCACTGCAAAACCGCAGTCCAACACGCAAACCACACGGTCAATGGTGAAGTCACCGTTATCCGCAACACTGATCTCCACTGCTTGCGCAATCGGCGATACTGAGTAGATTCTCGACGCCATCCCGCGACCCCGCCCTGCTCCTAGCGGCTCGTCCCACTGGCTTTTTTCACGCAGCACCCGGAGGACACGATTCATCCTCGCGTGATCTTTGGTCAAGCGTAGTCGCAACTCGAGCGGATCGATCTCGCCCGCATCGGCCAGCTCATCCAAGAAGCACTCGTAAGCAATACCGGTATGGGTGTGCCCCACCGAACGCCACTCCTGGGGGACAATCCCCACCCTCGGCGCGTTATGGCTCTCCACGCGGTGATGCGGGATTTGGTAGGAGGTCCCATAAGGGAACACACCAAACGGCTCCTGAAGACAGCCATCTAGGGAGTAAATATCGATTCCCCGTACCATATAGGCAGGATCGTGTTTACTCCCTTGCATGAGCGATTGACCCACCGCCACCTGATGCCAGGCATCGGGCATACCCGATGCATCCAGCGATCCGCGCATCTTGTGGACAAAGAGCGGGCGATAATGGCCGCTGCGAATATCTTCCTCACGAGACCAGATGATTTTTACTGGCACGCTCTCGCCCATCGCCGCCTCAACGGCCTCAACCGTAAAGTCTGCTGTCTTGCTTGAGCGGCGCCCAAAACTCCCGCCCATTAAGGGGCGGTGAACCGTGACATGCTCTTGTGGAATCCCCAGAAAACGGGAGATCACTTCTTGGTCGTTCGATTGGTACTGCGTGCCACTCCAGATGGTGCAGGCATTCTCAGAAACCTGTGCAATGCAGTTCAGGGGCTCTAGCGTGGCATGCGCCAGTAAGGGCATTTCGTAAACCGACTCAATCACGCGGTCTGCGCCAGACAAAGCACCGAGGGCGTCGCCAATGTCTTCTGCCAATATGCCCGGCTGCTCTGCTAGCGCGCGATAATCACTATAGAACTGCTCACTGGAGACGCCGTCATTGTCACCCCTGTCCCAAGTGATATTGAGCTCGCCGCGCGCTTTCTGTGCCTGCCAGTAACTCTTTGCCAACACCACTACACCAGCGCCAATCGCCTTAACCTTGACGACACCCGGCATCTTCAAGGCAGCGGTCGCATCAAAAGAGACCACACGACCACCGTGTACCGGCGGTCGCGCAATCGCGCCGTGCAACATACCGGGCAGCTTCAAGTCGATACCAAACTGCGCACTGCCATCGACCTTGGCGGCACCTTCATAACGCTTAGTGGGCTTGCCAAGCACCTTAAATTCGCTGGGGTCCTTAAGCGACACAGTCTCCGGAGGCATGATCTTCAGGCGATGAATTGAATCGATCAACTGTCCATAGGATATCTGGCGCTTCGTGGCCAAGTGATGCACCATCCCGGCTTCGGTGCTGAGCTCAGCCTGCGCCACACCCCAATCCTGAGCTGCCGCGTCAATGAGCATCGCGCGCGCCTTCGCGCCCGCAGTCCGCATCGGCAACCAGGTACTCCCGGTGGTGACAGAGCCGGCTGTCAGGTACTCGCGAAACAGAGGGGAGTAATAATCCGGAGAGGTCGGCGCGGCCTCTACCTGAATGGCCCGATAATCAACATCGAGCTCCTCAGCCAGCATCATTGTCATGACAGTGTAGGCGCCGTTACCAAACTCTGAGTGATTGGCCAGCATCGTAATCACGTTGCTGGGGTCGATGCGAACAAAGCTGTTCATCATCGCGCCGCCACCCGCCGCGTTGGCCTTGCTAGCAAACGTGATGGGGCATTCGGCCGCAAACAGTAAGGCGCCGCCCGCTTGCACAAACTGCCGTCTACTGAGCCCGGCTGTCATCGATGAATGACTCATACCAACGCCTCCGTTGCGATCAGCTTGGCCGCTAAATGAACCGCTTTGCGAATGCGTGGATACGTGCCGCACCGACACACATTACCGGCCATCGCAGTGTCGATCTGCTGATCTGTCGGTGCAGGGTTCTTCTTCAACAGCGCAGTGGCCACCATAATCTGACCCGATTGGCAGTAACCACATTGCGCCACATCCGTCTCCAGCCAGGCGCGCTGCACGGCCGATAAACCCGCTGCATCGGTCTGCCCCTCAATGGTTTCAACTGCCTTACCTTCCGCCGCAGAGACCGGCGTGACACAAGAACGGATGGGTTGGCCCGCTAAATGGACGGTACACGCGCCGCACTGCGCCATACCGCAGCCATACTTGGTGCCGACAAGATCTAATTCGTCGCGCAACACCCACAGTAAAGGCGTATCTGCCTCACTCTCAATGTTGACCTCTGTCCCATTCACTGTCAGCTTCATACTGCCCCTCTCTCGCCCGTTCTGTTCACAATATGACACCGCTGTGTCAATTGTTAAAGCCAAGCTGCCAAGATCGTTTGGCGGCCGTGACGCCGAACAAAGTGTGTACACTTTTTGCCCTGCTGTATACACTCAGGGCTCGCGCCGAGCGAGTTTAGCATCGCGCACTCGACCGCAACCGACCCGGAGAACACCTCATGGAAATCCATCGCGTCAGTAAATATTACGATGTCGAGCACGCGCTACGCCTCAACGATTTAAAACAGTCCCTCTACGACGATGGCAAGATTTTAATGGATAAGGTGCTGGTGACTCTGCATGGGGACGAGCATCGACAGCGGCGATCCGTTGAGAGCCAGTTATTCCGTCGGAATTTTTTTCGGGTGTATGAAAACGACGTTTTTCCGGGGTTGCTGAACGAAACGCTTGACCAATTCCTCACCGCGTCTTCGCTTGACCTCAAGGAGCTGGGCTATCGCATCATGGTGCACCTCTCGCTCTCATTTGCCGGCATCGATCGTATCGACGGAACGGTTGAAGAGGCTGATGCACAGCACCGCTTGCTGATACAGCTGGGGCAAGCGGCCACCATCGGACAATTCAAAGGGGATCGAGAGCCGATCTACCAAGAAATTCGAGAAGCGATTGATGAGTTTCGGGAGCGATTCTTTTTACCGTCTCGTGCCAGGCGGCTGGACCTCATCGAGCAATTCAGAAATGGGACCTTATCCGACGAGGCTCTCCCTCGCGATATCCTGACCATTCTATTGATGCACGATACCGAACTAACAATGCCCGACGAGCTGATGGTCAGAGAGGTCGCTTTCTATTATCTCGCCGCATCCCATACCTCAGTGCATACATTGGTACATGCCACCAACGAACTGTTTACTTGGTGCAATCAGCACGATGATGCACCGATCGACATCGTGGCAACACCACATCAATTACAGCGATTTGTGCTCGAAAGTATGCGACTGCATCCGTCGAGCCCCGAGGCGTGGCGCCGCGCTGAAGCAGAGGTCACTCTGGCCAACGGACAGACGGTACCCGCTGGCGACAAGGTAGTTATCGACCTGCAAACCGCGAACCGAGATGTCAGCGTGTTTGGTGACGATGCGGCCGCGTTTAATCCACGGCGCACTGTTGAGGGAAGGGTGAGTCCAGCAGGCATGTCCTTTGGCGGCGGCATGCATGTCTGCCTCGGTATGAATCTAGTCGCCGGCACCGTATTGCGCCAGGCCGAGGAACCCCAACCTGGCAACCACCAATTCGGCACCATTACCCTCATTATCAAAGAGCTCATTGAACGAGGTATGCGCCCCAATCCCGATCAACCGCCAGAAAAAATAGCCGCCTCAGAGAGAGATGTCTGGGCTACCTATCCCGTGTTGTTTTAGACCCATGACAGCAGCGCCTGCTCGCGTCACCGGCTACCAAAATGCCTTTTCGGCTTTGTGCGACCGTCGACTCGTACAGTCAATGTATGGCGAGTGCGATGTGTTACTTGAGCGCGTGCTGCTCACACTCCACGGTGCCGCCCACGCGGGTCGCAGAGCAATTGAGTGGAAGCTCTTTCGGCGAGACTTTGCGCGATATTATGAGAGCGAAGTGTACCCTCTGACCCTGTCTCGGACGCTCGCCCCTTACTTGAAAAAGGGGCAGGTCGATCTCCCGGAGTTTGGTTTTCGCGTCAACATTAATCTAAGCGCTGATATCGCAGGCATTGATCGAACAGCGGGCTCAGAAGAGGAGACCGATGCCCTCGTTCGACTGACTCGAAAATTCAGTGAGGGCGCTACCCTTTTTCACTCAACGCGCGACAAAGACACCGTGCGCGAGGAAGTCTCAGCAGCACTGGCAGAGTTTGATCATCGCTTTCTGGCACCTTCTAAACGGCGCCGGGAAGTGACCCTCAACAATATTGCGTCAGGTGTCGCCGTCGAGGAAGACATGCCTCGTGACATCCTGAGTGTCTTGCTCGCTAATCGTGACGAACAAGACCTCGATGACGATATGATTCTTAGAGAAGTGGCGTTTTTCATGCAAGCTGGCGCGCATAGCTCAGCCAATGCGCTGACCCATAGCTTTCATGAGATTACGCAATGGTGTCAGACAAACCCAGAGGATGCGGAGCGAATCAAAACAGATGATGCTTTCCTGCAACAGTGCCTCCATGAAAGTCTTCGTTTACATCCCGCGAGCCCCGTCGCCTGGAGAAAGGCGAATGAAGCCTTTACGCTTCCCGACGGCACTCACGTTGAGGCAGATGACAACGTATTGATCGACTTGATGTCTGCCAATATCGAGACGGCCATCTTCGGAGAAGACGCGACATCCTTCAATCCGCACCGAGTGGTGGCTGATCGTATCCCGGCGTTCGGTCTCACCTTTGGCATTGGGATTCACACCTGTTTTGGGCGCGATATCGCGGGCGGACTGGGGCCGGGAAAAGAAGCTAGCCAAGCACCCCACTATGGCACGCTGACTAACCTTCTCAAAAGCCTCTTACAACATCATGCGCGGCTGGATCCGCTGAACCCACCAGTCGCTGACACGGCCACAGAGCGGGCTAACTGGGGTCAATACCCACTGCTCATTGGTGCCGCTTCGACGCCACAGGAAATCCCCATTGACTGACCGAGAAACCACGCAAGCAGACACGATTCGCCTTGCTATTGAGAGCGAGATATTCAGTGGCTCGCTGGTGCCCGGTACATCGATGGAAGAGGGTCGCCTCGCGACACGATTTGGCGTCTCACGAACCCCTGTTCGTGAGGCGATTACCCAGCTTGTTCAGGCCGGACTCATCTCCAAATCTGCCCATCGAAGAGCCGTGGTCAGCGAACTCGATCCGGGTACGCTTTTAGACCTATTTGAGGCCCTTTCAGAACTTGAAGGGTCTGCCGCTTTTCTCAGCACCATGCGGATGAGCCCAGATGAAAAACAGCATCTGATGACAATCCACGAATCAGCCGCCGATAATTTACGCCGCCAAGGGGACCCCAATGACTACGCAAAACTCGGCAGCGCTTTTCATCACGCGATTGTGAGAGGCTGTCACAACAAAATATTGATCGAAACAACCGATTGGATGTCGCTTAGGGTACTCCCCTATCGTCGCTTTCAGGTCATGACACCAGGCAGGCTTAAGAAGAATCAGTCCGACCACGACACCATCATATCCGCTATCGTTGCAGGCGACGCGGAAATAGCGCGTGACAACATACAACGCCACACCTTGGAGCAAGGAGATGCACTCATGCGGTTTATTGCGTTAAACAAAACAAAATCTGTCGAGCGGCTCCCCCGTGCGGTGAATGAGGAGTACTCCCTATGAGTGACGCTTATACTTTGATTCAAAACGGCATGGTGATCGATGGTACCGGTGCCGAACCGGCCCAGTGCGACGTCCTCATTTGCGGCGAGCGCATTGTTAACGTAGGCCGTGATCTAACCACCACGATCCCCGCAGACGCCGTCATCACCAAAATGGATGCCACTGGCTGTCGCGTGTTGCCGGGACTGATCGATAGCCATTGCCATATTAGCTTTGATCAACCCAACAGCAATGATGAGCTATTTTTTCATCGTCGCTATGGACTCGCTGCATTGGTGGCCGGGGTCAATGCGCAAAAAGTACTGCGGGCCGGCTTTACGAGCTTCTTCGATGCGGACTGCGTATTCGATGTCGGCGTCGACCTTCGTGACGCAATCGAAGGGGGCGTCATCGAGGGCCCACGCATGACAACCGGCGGTAATGTGTTAATCAATTGTGTCGGCGGCACCGCTACCCGTTTACTCCCTGATGAGGGCACGCGGGGATACGCAAGAATCGTGCACACACCGGCCGAAATTGTCCGAGAGATTCACAAGCAAATCAAAACAGGCGTGGACTGGATCAAGGTTCACGTCAGCGGCTTACCGATTCGTCCCGGTAAAGAGCCAGGCGAAATTTCTACCTGGACACTCGATGAACTTAAATTGGTGTGCGATACCGCACACCAATTCGGTATTCCGGTCGTAGGCCACTGCCGCAATGCAACCAGCACGCGCGACGCCGCGCTTGCTGGATTCGACATGATTCTGCATGCCACCTATATGAACGACGAGGCGTTACAGGTCGTTGTTGACCGTAAAGTTCCGTTAGTGCCCACCTTCACCTTTCAAGCTAACTTGGCCGACTACGGTCCTGCCATTGGCTCCGATGAGAGTCTTAGAGAAGTCTTTCGAGCGGAGATCACGGAAAGTGTGGGTACTCTCCGTGCCGCCTATGACGCGGGGGTCCCACTGCTGACCGGTAGTGAGAGTGGTTTCAGCCTGACGCCCTACGGAGATTGGCACTATCGTGAATTGCAGGTATTCGTCGAGGATCTCGGCATGACGCCACTGCAAGCCATTAATAGCGCCACTGAACAAGGCGCGCGCGCCCTCAAACGAGAGGGAGAGCTCGGCTGCATCAAACCGGGTTATCTCGCTGATCTACTGATATTCGACGGCGAACCTGAAAAAGTCATTACCCAGTTAGGTGAGCAACACCGCTTCCGCCAGATCATCAAGAATGGCAAGCCGGTTGATCTGACGTCTCCCCTGCCAAGCCATTGGGATTTGCCCGGATGGCGCGTCAGTGAATACTCTGAGCGAGTACTGACTCGGGAGCTTGTCGATTCAATGGGACTCGCGCGATAAGCGGCCTATTACAGCATCCCGAGGCATTCGCGTTACTCACATAACGTTAGCCTCTGGTATGCGGACACCGATTCATCAAAAAAGGATCACAACGTGAAAACAGCCATTGTTACCGGAGGGGCCGCAGGGCTCGGCGCCGACATCGCTAAAGTACTCACGGACAATCACTATCGTGTGGGCATCATTGATCTGGGAGCAGACAGGGTAGAGCGCGCCGCCGCCGTCCTACCGGGAGCCATTGGGATAGAAGCCGATGTCTCCTCGCCTGAGCAAGTGGAGGCCGCTTTTGCCGCGTTTGGCGAGGCGCCTGATTTGCTAGTCAATAACGCGGGTGTCGTCCGTTTTGGTGGTCTCGAAGAGCAATCGGTTCAAGACTATATCGACGTGCTCAACATTAATCTGCTAGGAAGCTGCCTGTGCGCTCGACAGGTGGCACCCGGGATGATGTCCCGCGGCTCTGGGCACATCATTAACTTTACGTCTATCAACGGCATCCACCCGGCACCGGGTGTCGGACTCTATGGCGGTACCAAGGCGGCAATGGCGAATATGACGCAAGCAATGGCGATTGAATGGGGGCCTAAGGGCATCCGGGTCAACGCGATCGCCCCCGGGTTTATCGATGCGGGCATGTCAAAACCCATTTATGCCGACCCCAAAGTGCGCGAGGTTCGCGGTGGCGGCGTACCGTTGCGCCGACTGGGGGACGCCAATGATATCGCTCAAGCGGTCCTATTTTTGGACTCTGACGACGCACAATATATCCACGGTCACCAATTGGTCGTCGACGGCGGCGTCTCTAATAGCGTCATGGCACACCTACCCCGAGGATGAAAAAACCGCTGACTCACCTCATTTTAGCCGGCGGTATTTTCCATGAGTTTGCCGCGTCTTCAGAGGCATTGGCCGATATTCTTGCACCATTGGGCATTCAATCACGCATTGAGTGGGATCTCGAAACGGGCCTTGCCGGACTCGCTGCCTCACCCGTCGACTTACTCACCATCAATGCCCTACGTTGGGAAATGATCGGCGACAAGTACGACCCCTATCGCGATAGCGAGGCGTTCTCGCCATCCGACACAGCAAGAGCAGCACTGCAGCACTATCTCACGAGCGGTGGCGCGCTCTTAGGATTACACACGGCTAGTATTTGCTTTTCGGACTGGCCCGACTGGCAATCATTATTGGGGGGGCGCTGGGTCTGGGGCTCAAGCTGGCACCCGCCACCCGAACCAGTCACCGTATCGATGGAGCCGAACACGGCGCTGAGCCATCTGCCCTCTTTCACGGTTCACGACGAACTGTACAGCGATCTCGTGCTTAACCCGGAGACAACTGTTCTGGCCACAGGGCTCAGTGCCGCAATGCCCACGCCGCAACCGGTGATCTGGCGGCATCAGGTAGGCCAAGGACGGGTTGTCTATGACGCACTCGGTCACGATAGTGAATCGCTTAATCAGCCCGTACACGCACAGTTGCTGCGCGATGCCGCCCAGTGGGCACTGGGCGGAGGACACCCATCATGAAGTCGTTAGCAGGTATGTCGGTTTTGATCACCGGTGGCGGCTCTGGCATTGGCTTAGGGACCGCACGCCACTGTATTGAACGCGGAGCTCGCGTCACGATTTGTGGTCGTCGACCCGACAAAATCCAAGAGGCCGCTAGCGAATTGGGCGCTGAGTGCCGCGGCGTCGCTGCCGATATCACCGTGGCGTCTGACCGTCAAAAGCTAATCGCCGCGACACTAGAACATGGGGGACAAATTGACGCACTGATCAACAATGCCGGCAACATGTATCGGGGCGCTATTACCGAATTAGAAGAGTCCTCTCTGCAAGACATCTTTAACACGAACGTGATCGCCGCAATGCTACTGACCGGACTCGCTACCCCGCACCTTGCCCAGCGCGAGGGCGCGGTGATTTTTGTAGGTTCAATCCATACGCGGAGGGCTTTTCCGGGCGCCTCCCCCTACGCCGCTACTAAAGCAGCGGTACAGGGACTCACCCGGGTACTGGCGGCAGAATTGGGTGAACAGAAAATCCGCGTAAACTGCTTATTGCCTGGGGCGGTCTTCACTGAGATTAATCAACGCGCAGGATTAATGGATGACGAAACTGCATTACAACGGCTTGAGGGGATGGCAGACTTGCACGCCCTAGGTCGCATCGGCACCGCAGAGGAAATTGCCGAAGCGATGGCCTTTCTCATCTGTGCCGAGTGGGTGACCGGCGCGATGATTGATATCGACGGGGGATTAGGGCTCGGTATTACGAGCGATTCCGCCATTACCAGCCAAAAAGGAGACGGTAAACAATGACGAGTGTCATTAGTGTCAAGGTAACAACACGTGATGGAGAAGAAAAAACCGTCACACAAGGCGCTGGTCATACCACGCTAATGCAGATGCTCTATGAAGAGGACATCGGTGTTGAGGCCGTCTGTGGCGGATGCGCCTCATGCGCTACCTGCCACGTCTTGATTGACCCTAACTGGATGGGCAAGTTACCAGAGCGCGACCAAGCAGAACTGATGCTGCTGCAATACGCAGAGTTCTACGACCCTGAGCGGTCGCGATTGAGCTGTCAATTAGCCCTCACTCCCGATATGGAAGGGATGCCCATGGTCATCGCACCAGAGGAATAGGGCGTGACGACTCACCCCATGAGACCCCTTTTTGCCCTGTAGGGAGTAATACAGTGACCGATCGCCAGGCGCTCAGCAAAGCCAAGTCCATCGATATACACGCACACGCCGTGCTGGCAGGCTCCATGGGTACGGCAGGGGCACACGGTCCCGAAATTGGTTACACCGATGCCGGCGACCCGTGGTTTCGAGTGGGGGACTATCGACTCGACGGTGTCCGCTATGAGGGCAGTCCCTTTATGGAGAGCGCGGTGCGATTGGCCAACATGAACAGTGCCGACATTGATTTTCAGGTGCTATCGCCCAACCCACTGACTTACTTTCATCACATCAGCGCTGACGATGCGATCCGATTTTGTCAGTCCCACAACAACGCACTCGCTGCCATTATCGGCGAGCACCCCACTCGGCTAGCGGGATTTGCAGCACTCCCCATGCAAGATATTCAGGCGGCTTGCGAGGAGCTTGAGAGAGCGGTGCAGGAACTTGATTTGCTTGGCGCGTACATTGGCACTGATATTGGTCGTCCATTAAACGATCCCGCACTCGATGTATTTTATGAAAAAGTGGTCTCGCTCGACGTGCCCCTCATGATTCATCCTAGTCCAGCCGGCATCGACGGACCACCCGGGGATCCCAATCTCAAGCAATTCGATCTGGATCTATTGACCGGCTTTGCGGCACAAGAATCGATTGCCGTGGCGACTTTAATCTTCGGCGGAGTACTGCATCGCCACCCCAACCTCGACATCTGCCTCAGCCATGCCGGCGGCACCATGACGTCGCTGATAGGTCGATTTAATCGTGCCTGTACTAAACGGCCATGGGTTCCGGAACACCTTCAGTACGAGGGCGCTTTTGAGGAGTCACTGCAGAAGCTGTGGTTTGATACCCACGTCCACGATCCCCGCGTGCTCAAATGGGTGATTGATATTATGGGTACCGAGCGATTGCTCTTGGGGACCAATTTTGCCGGCTGGGACCAACACGCCATGACACACGATGTCGACCCGACACTGGCAGAAACGATGAGTCGTAACGCCAAGACCTTATTACGGATAGCACCCTAATATGATCATTACCCGCTCTGAGCAAGAACTCGCCCAGCGATGGCCGCTGATCATGGCAACCTGTATTGGCATCGTCAGCAGTTCTTTCGTCCTACCCTATTACTCGATTGGGGCGCTGCTCACACCGGTAACCGAAGAGTTCGGTTGGAGCCGAGCACAATTCCAAGCCGCTATTTTATTTAGCTCGGGCTTGGGTGCCCTGACCTCGCCATTGATCGGCTGGCTTAACGACAAGTACGGGCCCCGGCGCGTGGTACTGCCCTCCATGATCGGGCTGTCGCTCGGGTTGTTCACTGCATCCCAAATCCAGGGCCAACTCTGGATGCTGTTCTTAGCCTACGGCATGATGGCATTACTGGGCGCAGGCACTATCCCCGTTACTTGGACCCGCGCTATTGCGACCAGTTTTTTTAAGCGTCGCGGGCTGGCACTGGGACTCGCGCTGACAGGCACGGGAATTTGCGCGTCAGTCGCACCCCATTATACGGTCTGGCTCACCGACAACTTTGGCTGGCGCGGCGCTTATATGGGTCTGGCATTAGTACCCGTGCTGCTCGCGTGGCCTACGCTATTTTTCTTATTTAAACCCCTCGATACGTCTAGCCACCAAGTCATTGAAGATGCGCCCGATGCGGCAGCGGCAATCAATAGCGGATTGACCCTAGGTGAGGCGATTCGAGGATATCGATTTTGGATCCTCCTGCTCTCCATTCTGTTTGCCTATCAGGGCTTCTCGGGTATCGGTCCTAATCTACTGCCCTCTCTCACCGACGACGGATTCAGCCGTGAACAAGCAGCGTCAGTGCAAAGTGTCTATGGCATCTCCATTATCATTGGCAGAGTGGTCGTAGGGTATTTGGTCGATCGGTTTTGGGCTCCCGGCGTCGCCGCTATATGCCTTGCCGTGCCGGCCGCCGGCGCTTACATGCTCCACGGCTCACAAAGCTTCGAAACTGCGGCACTCGCGGCTTTCCTGATCGGTTTTGCCGCAGGCGCCGAACTCGACTTGATGGCCTTTTTGGCAGCCCGCTATTTCGGACTCGCACACTACGCCAAGATCTATTCTATTCTTTACGCTACCCTCGCCGTCTGTTCTGGGACTGCGCCGATGATTTTCGCTTCTGTTTACGATCAAACGGGTAGCTACGACTATGGCTATGCCGTCGCGTCGGGTTTGTTCTTGGTCTCGGTGGTGCTGATTCTACTATTGGGCAAATACCCAAAAGAATTTGCCAATCCGCATTGAAGCCTGTCCGGTTTAACAACCGACTAACGAGTGCCCTAGGCAGGAAATCCGTGCGCAAGCGAGACCGTTGCAGCATGAAGGCAACGCGGCCCAAGGTGGAACACGCATCATCTTATTGAGTCGGTGATACCGCCTCGCCTGAGCGAGGCGTTGTATCTATCCGCCAACCGGCGCCCAAGCGAGCAGACTGGCGTCGTTTGAGAAGGTGTTGGGCACTAATTTAGCGCCGCCAGCCTCTGCCAACGCGACGTATTCTATCCAGCTCACCACAGCGACGACAGGCGTACCCACGCCAGTATCGAAGGTTAATGGACCATAAATGTTAGCCGTATAGATCAGATCTTCTTCACTCACACGCTGGGTGGCATCGTGCCGGGCACCCGCAGGCTCGTAGAACCACGTGCCGGGCCCATAGCCCTCGGGTGGCCCCGCTCTGACACCTAAAGCACCTTCGAGCACCAAAAAGTCAGCGCCCCCTAAATGGTTATGCGGCGCAGCAACGCCGTTGTGGCGCACCATGACCGAAATAAAACCGGTCTCTTGGCTGACTCTCAGCACCTTAAGACCGATATCTGGCAAGTCAGGATTCACCACCCAAGGTACCGATCGACAGTCGACAAAATAAGGATGCTGGAAATCACCGGCCGACGCATCCATCACACCGTTAATGAGATGACCCGAGTTCGCTCCGGCAATCGCGAGGGGCGTGCCTTCGCCTTCATAACTACTGCGAGGCGACATACACTCGGCCAATGTGTTGGGCACCATGTCGATGCCCGCCTGAAGTGCTACCTGCCGAATATCCGCACTGGTCACCAAACGTTGCACCCGATTGTCGGCAGTCAACAGCGCAAAAGCACCATAACAATTGACCAACAGCTCGGCGTCCTCACTCGCCTGCAAATGTTCCATGCACGTATTGGCGGCGAGATAACCCCAAACGCCCGGTTCGAGTGTGGTTTCAGCGCTCGAGTCAGAATAAGTCAGCGCACCGGATAGCACCAACATATCCATACCCGACAGGCAGAGCAGTCGCTGTAAAGAGGCCCCCTGCTCCAACCGAATAATGATACTGAACATGCCGCTTTCCATACTCGCACGCAGTGGCTTGATGGAGAACGCCGTCACGCCAGACAGCGTCAACCAGGGCAATAGATTCGTATCCACGCCTCCCTCGTTACCATCGGGGTCAAAATCGGGATTAAACGCTAAAGATCCCTCACTCATAACATTCTCTCCTCACTCATTTAAGTCCACTGTGCGCTACTGGATTATGAACCAAGTCATAAGAGAGGCAAGTGGGTGCATTGACTGCTTTCCTCATGAGGACGAAGGATTTGCACCGTAAACACAGCCAGCACTTGTGTTGCGAGCCCCCGACGCTTACTTTCGCTGCATTGTGATATCAAAAGGCTACCCCATGACACAGCAAGACCCCGCCACCGCTGGCTACGTATTCAATCAGACCATGATGCGTATTCGAGACCCCGAAGCGTCGCTCGCTTTTTACCGGGAGGTGCTGGGCATGACGCTGTACCAGCGAGTCGACTTTGAGGAGATGTCCTTTTCGCTCTACTTCTTGGGTTACCCCGCGAACCATGCTGATAAGCCACTCCCCACAGAGGCAACTGACCGATCACGATTGACGTTTCGGCAGAGTGCCCTACTGGAGCTTACTCATAATTGGGGCACCGAATCGGACCACACCTTTGAGGGCTACCATAGTGGCAATACCGACCCGCGAGGCTTTGGTCATATTGGCATCACGGTGCCAGACGTCTCAGCAGCGTGTAACCGGTTCGAGCAACTCGGCGTTCACTTCGTGAAAAAGCCCGATGATGGCAGCATGAAGGGGCTCGCTTTCATCACAGACCCCGACGGGTACTGGATAGAAATACTCAATGCAGATTCGATTACCGATCTGATTGGCGAGCATGGTGCGCTGAGTCATTAACACGGTATACCCACACCCTGATTCATTTCAGGCACAGATCGCCTTATTCCGCGTTTCAGTGGGGGACTCTCCAAATTGCGCGCGGTAGCGCTTACTGAAATGGGACAGGTTGGCAAAACCCCACGCATAAGCAATCTGGCTAACTTGGCGATGTGCCACTTCAAGGTTGATGAGCTCTTTACGGCAGCCCTGTAGCCGCCGCGAAATAATGAACTCATTCACGGTCATCGCTTCCTCCCTGAAGAGCCAGTGCAAGTAGCGTTTAGAAATGCGGTGTAGGTCTGCAATTTGTCCAATACTAAGTGCTGGGTCAGTGAGATGCTGCTCAATGTAACGAACGATTTCGCGCTGCTGCCGCTGGCGCAGACTTTTGTCCGGTTGCCCATCGACTCTGGCGGCACCGAGCACAAAAGTGTTCACCGCATCCAGTATGGTGTCCGCCTCAATGTCGGCATCATCAAAATTCCTATCAGCCACCCCTCGAATCAAGTTATTCAATAAAAAGCGACTGCCCGAGGACAGATCAAATTTTCTCGGTACCGATTGAAGAGCTGATACCACATCATGGCTCAGTAGCCGCGCGGGCATCGCCAAAGCCACCTTATGGAGAGGCTCGTAAACCTCAAATCGCGTCGCCTGTGCGCTATCCCAAACGAACGTATCGCCGGCGGCAAGCGTGAAGCGCTGCCCACCAAACTCAATATGCTCACCGCCCTCAAGATAACTCAGCAATATGACCGAAGGCTCGTCAACTCGGGCAGCATGATCTTTCGTACGGAAGCCAGAGCAGGGATCGCATCGACTCTCGATCACGTTGAGCTCGCCGATCACTTTGTGCCGGAGAGAGGCGTTAAACGCACCAGAGGGACGTCGTCCCGGACACCAATCGGAGCCCTGCGCCGCCTTCAGTTTGTCGACCCACTCGTCGTAGGCATCTCCGGTCTGCTCCGGACCTGACGACCATGACTCTTTGACATAGCAGTTCATTTATTCCCGCCTTCGCCCAACGCCTAGCGTGGCCTAGCTTAGCAAGCCTCTGAAAATCGTCAATCCACCCCAGCGAGGTGCTAAAACGGCTTTCTTTACACCGTCAACCAAAGCGCTTATCCCTCTGAACACACCCACCCTAGACGCATCTACCTATACTAGTCGCGTTAATCCATACTTCGTGATGCAAAACTGAAACTCGCAGATAAAAAAGCGATTTAAAAAAATAAGGTGCTCTCATGGCTACTCACACTCTACACCGACTTTCCCCCCTCTCTGTTGCCTGCATGATACTCGCGGGCAGCCTGGGCCCCGCCACCGCCCCACTCTCGTTAGCGCAAGAAGCGATGCTCGAAGAGGTGATCGTCACTGCAAGAAAACGCGACGAGAATCTGATGGACATTCCGGAATCGGTATCGGCTATTTCAGGCATGGCGATTGAGCGACAGAATATTAAAGGGCTGAACAAAATCGGTCTCGCCGTACCCAATCTCAATTTATCGATGCGAACAGACGGCTACCCCAATGTTTCCATCCGAGGACTCGGTGCATTTGGCATGACCCAGGGTGTTGGCTTTTATCTGGACGACGTGCAGTTATTTAGCGATGCCTCGTCGCGCTTTGGTGACCTTGAGCGGATCGAAGTTCTAAAGGGGCCGCAGGGCGTCTTGTACGGCGGCAGTAATGTTGGTGGCGCCGTCAAATATGTCAGTAAAGCGCCCTCAACAGAAGGATTATCGGGTCGCATTAAAGGCCTGGCCGGCGAGCAAGGTATTGTCGACGTTGAGGGTGATATCAATATACCGCTGTCTGACAGCTGGGCGCTAAGAGCCTTTGCCTTCACGCGAGAAGATGATGGCTTTATGCGCAACCCGGGATCTCTTTCTCCCGTTTTTGGGGTGGACTATCAGCAGCCAGAAGACGTGACCGCGTACGAAGAGTCTGGCGGGCGACTGGTGCTAGCCGGCGACTTGAGCGACCGCGTCAGCCTCAATGCGTCAGTGCGCTACAACGAATACGACGGACCCGTGAACAATTGGGCACGAGACTTCGGCCTTGGGGGTAACTTTCAATACCCCTTCACCCTTGATACGAGCCAAAACCCTCGCCACGAACGCGAAACCTTCGGAGCGAGAGTAGAGCTCAATATTGAGATGGGGATGATGGATTTCAAAAGCATCACCTCCTACACCGATACAGAGAGCGATCGCTTAACGGACGTTGACCTCACACAGCTATGGTTTTTCAACACCTTCCGGCCAGAAACGATGGAAGTCTTGACGCAAGAGTTCCGGTTTTCGTCCAACGGCGATGGGCCTGTCCAGTGGGTCGCAGGCGTGTATGCCACCGACTTCAAAGAGACCATGAACTCTACTCTCGACTTCGGTTGGATCATCTTGGAGGGCGACGACCCGACTGTCGGTGTGAAAGTACCGTTTGAAACCCGTCGAGAGGATAAAAGCAATCTCGCCGCCTTCGGTAATGTTAATTTTGATTTAGGCAACTGGGAGCTCGGCTTGGGGCTCAGGATCGATCGCTGGGAGTCTGAAGAGGAGGCAGTCGACGTGGGCCACTCTGCCTCAAAAGATGATGTTGAAGTGCTGCCCAGAGTATCGCTGAGTTACCAGATTAATGACTCGGCCATGTTTTACACCACGGTATCGAAAGGCTTTGAACCGGGCGGCTGGAACGGGATTGCAGACGGTTCACCGCTGATTTTTGGCCCCAATGGCGAAAAGACCCTGCTGGGCTTCGATAAAGAGGAAGCGTTGCAGTACGAATTTGGCTGGAAAGGCGAACTCGCCGATGGTCGGGTTGCCGCCACCGCCGCGTTCTTCTATATCGACTACACATCGAGGCAATACGAATTCATCGTCGAGAATCCCAACGGTGATGGCACGCTGATCGACGGCGTTACCAACGTCGGCGATACCACGCAGTCAGGCGTCGAACTCAGTCTCGCTTGGCAAGCGAGTGACTACCTGCGACTCACTGGCGCCTATGGCTTCATCGATGCCGAGTGGGATGGCGGCACCGTTTTGGCCGATGGTAGTGCGGATCTGAGTGGCGAAACGCCGCCGAATATCGTCGAAAATAGTGCCACTCTCGCTGCCAACTTCAGGATGCCGCTGGCTTCGGGCGCTTTTGATGTCATCGCTGATCTGCAACTGAGTCATAACGGCGAGATGATAGGCGGCAAGCCCTGGGATAACGTAGAGAATCCCGACTTCACCGTGGTAGATCTGCAAATCGGGTTAATGTCTGATCGATGGGAACTGATGCTGAATGTCGACAACGTCTTTGACGAAACTTATTACACCGATTTGGAACCGTTCCCTAACTTCGGATTTGGTGGTCTGACGGGCAGCGAACCTGACCCCATTATGATTGGCACACACGGACATCCGCGACTCGTCACGGGCAGTGTGACTTATCGATTCTGATACACTCCTTGTCGTAAGCAGAGAGAGAAAGGGCTGCAAGTGTCAGACGCATTACAGCTCGCCCAGCGAGCACTAAAGCACTTTAATGAGGGCACCACGGATCGGGCGCCCTCACAGTTAACGGTGCCAGTGAGTGCGTATACCGACGAGGCGCAGTTTCAAGCTGAGCGTCAAGCGGTCTACTTTGAGTCCCCGATCGCTATTGCCCTGTCTTTAGAGATTCCTGAACCCGGCGACTTTCAGACACAAACCGTTATGGGGGTGCCTCTCCTCATCACCCGAGATCGAGACGGTGTGATTCATTGCTTCATTAATGTATGCCGACATCGAGGCGCCAAAGTCTGCTCAGCCGATAAGGGTCATCAGTCCCGCTTCAGCTGTCCGTATCATGCGTGGACCTATAGTAATCGTGGTGACTTGATTGGCGTGTACGGAGAGGACAGCTTCGGCGGCGTCGACCGGGCCGCCATGGGTCTGACGACATTATATTGTGCTGAACGGGCGGGCGTTGTGTTTGCCTGCCTGACACCGGGCAAGTCTTTTGACATCGACAGCTGGCTCGGTGAATTTGCTGACAAGCTCGCGGATCAAAAACTCACAGACTGGCATCTGTATACCGAGCGATTTTTACCGGGGGCGGGCTGGAAAGCCACTCTCGATGGCTACCTCGAGGTCTACCATCACGACAGCGTCCACGGCAAAACCGTTGGCCCCTATACCGTGGGGAACCTGCTGGTTCATGACACCTGGGGAGCGCACCAACGAATGGTGATCGCCAAGAAAAACATCAGCGAACTCAATGAGATAGAGCCAGATTCTTGGGAATCGCCTGAGTCCTATATTCGGGTGGTCCACTCCGTTTTTCCGAACCTGTCTATCTCCGCGATTCTGGGAGGTCACTGCTTGATCGGATTTATTTACCCCGGAGAGACCAGCACCACAACATCGACTCGCCAGCTGATTTTGAGCGCGACGCAGCCCGCTAATGACGAGGACAGTGAGGCGGTGGAAACCTTCAGCCAAATGACGCTTCAAGCCGTCAGAGATGAAGACTATGCCTTGGTCGCAACGATCCAAAGTGCCTTGCATTCAGGAGCGAACGATAGTTTCTTGATCGGGAGAAACGAGCCAGCGGTGCAGCATTATCATCGCCACGTTGCCGCAATCACCGCCGCGGCTGTTAACAGTAGCCCCTAATGACCTTTTGAGGGCTCATTGGTTCTAAGCGCAGTTAAGAGCACCGTCACATCATGGGTATCATCGACTATCACAGCCCGCTCAAGGCGTTGGTATCGGTCAAGGGGCATCCCTTCGATCGCAGTGCGTTTGCCTCATTATTTGAATCTTTTGAGGGCATTCAGCACACCTTCGTCGACCAACCCGCCAGTCAGGCGTTCTTGAATCCTGAAGCGGCCGCCCCTTGGGACGTGCTGGTTTTCTATAACATGCCCGGTATCGACTTCAGTACACAGCCACCGCGCTTTGTGGCGCCATCCGACCACCTGAAAGCGGGCTTCATGGCACTACTCGAAGCCGGTAAAGGCATGGTATTTCTTCACCATGCCCTCGCTGGGTGGCCGCTGTGGCCCGAGTACGGGGAAGTTATCGGTGGACGCTTCTTTTATGCGCCCACGTCCTTGCGGGGCGACCCAGTATTGGACTCTGGCTATCGGCACGACGTGAAACATACCGTGCAAGTCATCGATGGTGCTCATCCGATCACCGCTGATGTTGGCGAGACGTTTACGCTGACCGATGAGGTTTATCTTTGCGAGGTCTTTGAAGACAGCGTCACGCCCTTGCTGCGCAGCGACTATCCCTTTGAGCGAGCGCACTTCTTTTCCGCTCATCATGCCGTCACAGGGAAGATGTTTTGTAATGAGGATTGGCCGCACCCAGACGGCTCCAACGTCATAGGCTGGACTAAACGCCACGCCAATAGCAGCATTGCCTATCTGCAGCCCGGTGATGGTCCCGAGACCTTTGCTTCGGACGCCTATCGGAGCCTAGTCGAGAATGCGATCCGCTGGGCGGCCTTATCCAACGGTCCCCGTTAGTAACCCAAGCACGG
>Ga0115566_10001312_pt1 | contig 21437 bp, 15 predicted proteins | sample COGITO_mtgs_1204_3_FD_87173 | JGI IMG/M metagenome (GOLD analysis project Ga0115566, IMG submission 87173) | Pelagic marine microbial communities from North Sea - COGITO_mtgs_120405 | ecosystem: Environmental > Aquatic > Marine > Epipelagic | place: Germany:Helgoland, sampling site Kabeltonne...
CCTGCTCCCGGAGTTTACAGACCGTTCGCATAAAATTTCAAAATTCTAGCTCTGAATTTAGGTATAAATTTAGAGTGCCTTGCTCTTAGTGAAGGTGTTTCTTTTGGAAGATTCTATTTCCCATGACTTTTTGCGTGGACGATTATCCAAGTATATTCACCTTGTTGAGTTATTAGAATTTTGTATATTCTTTATTCTGTTACATTGCATGAAGATACTACCTTTAATTTAGCCTATGATTCTTTCAGATACTTCCATTCTTCAAGCGATTGAAACCAAAGATATCGTGATTGAACCTTATGATCGAGCATGCCTTGGAACTAATAGTTATGATGTTCATTTGTCCAAGAATTTAGCCTGTTATATTGACGACATAATTGATGCCAAAAAACACAATCAAGTTGATCGATTTCAAATCGGTGAGCAAGGAATTGTTCTACATCCTGGGAAGACATACTTGGGCTCAACTATAGAATATACAGAAACTCGACAGTATGTTCCCTTTCTAGAGGGAAAGTCGAGTGTTGGCCGTTTGGGAATTGATATTCATGCTACGGCAGGTAAAGGGGATGTTGGATTTTGTAATCATTGGACTTTGGAAATATCTGTTTCTCAACCAGTTCGGGTTTACGCTGGTATGCCAATTGGCCAATTGATCTATTTTATGGTCGAAGGAAAAGTTGAAATTGATTATTCGACCAAGGCGTCGGCGAAATATAACAAACGCACTCCACAACCAGTTGAATCTATGATGTGGAAAAACAGTTTTTAAGGGATTGGAAGACCCCCTGCATCGTGAAATCTTGGAAGAGCATGCTCGAGCACCTTCATTTCAGGGCAATTTAAAATTTTTCAATTACTCAGGTCGCTGGTTAAGTAAAAAGACTGGGAACACCTGTTGCATTGAAATACATGAAATAAACTTTTTGGTGTCAGACATCCGTTTCACTGGCCAAGGCTCCGCTCTATCTCTTGCTTGTGCTTCTCTTATGTGTTCAGAGGTTAAAGGGATGAAGCTTTTGAACGCTCGATCACTATGTCAAAATATAATAAAATATATTGATGATGGAATAGAGTTTTTATTGCCCGGCGAGCTAATCGTTTACCATACAATCTCTCGTTTCCCGGAAAGGTACGATTGCAGCTTACTCGGTTGGCGAGCTTTACAGTCCAGTTTGTCTACCTAAAAGGATCGCCTGCCACCGTTTCCTCTTCTCCCTGCCCCGCCATATTGAGCCCATTTACTGCCATATCCCTGTTGCCTACCAAATGCGTTTTGAGCATGAACATTATATAATTCATATATAGTTTGTGGTAATTCCTTGAGAAACCTGCTTTGCATAAGCCTTATTTGTGTTCCATTTTGGCTTGATAGCATAGGGAATACAAGATGTAAGGAGCGTTCGGCACGTGTGGAGGCAACATAGAAAAGCCTTCTTTCCTCTTCCAAGTCACCTTCCCCATCTATTGCTCTTTTGTTTGGAAATAAACCATCTGCAAGACCAATAATAAATACATGTTTAAACTCCAACCCTTTTGATTGGTGAATGGTTGATAGACGTAAGCAGCTTTCGCCTTTTCGAACAACTCGATCGCCAGACTCAGAACTAAGTAGAATTAACTGAGTGAGCATTTCTGCAAGGTTTTCGTGCTTGCTGGCAAAGTCGACAAGGCTCTCCAAGTCTTCTTCTCTTCTTGGCCAATTTTCATAAGTGGCATGCAGGTATTCATGATACCATCCATTAATTGCCTCATCGACAACCTTCGTTGGTGTTGCGGTTGCAGTTAATTCCTCAACACTTTGCAGAGTTTCAACCAATCCGATCCAGTCTTCCTTTGCATCTGCAGGTACTTTTTTAAGTACCTCTGGTTCAGAAAGTGCGGCTATCAATTTTATCGTTTTCTCATCAGAAATTTTCTCTGTAAGCGATAAAATTTTACTTGCGGTTTTTTCGCCAATTTTAGGTAAAAGGCAGGCGAATCTTTGAAAAGCGGTTATATCCTTTGGGTTAACAACAAACCGCAATTGAGCGACAAGGTCTTTTACATGTGCCTGCTCGAAAAATTTTAGACCACTAGTAATTACGAATGGAATGTCTCTTCTGGATAGTTCTATTTGGAGCTCCATTGCATGATAATGTGCACGGTAAAGGATCGCGATGTCATCATATCTCGTTCCATTATCGACCAGCTGTTCAACTTTGGATAGAATAAAATTGGCCTGTTGGTATGTATCTATTGTAGGAACAATAACAGGAAGGTCCTGGTGGGGCTGCGACGGCTTTAGGGTCTTAGTAAAGTTTTCGTCAGTCGCTCGATTTTCAAGAATACCATTGGCAAATTTTAGAATTTCTGGGGAACTTCTATAGTTTGTCTCAATTTTAAAAATTTGAGTACCTGGATGCCTTTCAGGAAATCCAAGAATTTGATCAATATCAGCTCCTCTCCAGGTATAAATACATTGTGCATCGTCTCCCACAGCCATTATCTGGTGGTTAGCTCCGATTTTATCAACAATTTTGGCCTGTAATGTGTTTACATCCTGATACTCATCGACAAGAATGTGCGAGAATCTTTCTTGGTAGTATTGAGCCGCCTCTTGGTTTTTTTCGAGGACCTGAAGCCAAAGAACGAGTAAATCATCATAATCGGCAAGGCCCCTTCTGATTTTAGTATCCTGATACTCACGCATGAAGGCATCAATTTTTGATAATAGCTCACCATTAGATGGATATCTACCCTTGGCCACTTCCTCCACCGGAGCCATAACATTACGGGCATAACTGATGATTCCCTTGATAGGTTTAGCTTTTGGGTTTTCTTTTGATTTAAAAAAACCTGGGTCGATATCCCGTATTACTTCAGAAAGCAGTGCATCAGAATCACCATCATCTAAGATAGTAAAATTTCTAGGCAGTCCAATCGAATCTCCGAAAAGACGAAGGACTTGACCGCCTACATGGTGAAAAGTTCCACCCAAAAATCTGTGTGAACCAACTCCAGTTAATTCTTCAACTCTTTCAAGCATTTGCTTGGATGCTTTGTTAGTAAATGTTAGGAGTAGAATTTCTTCGGGCTGGACGTCTTCAGTAAGCAAGTACGCAACTCTGTAGGTAAGAGTCCTTGTTTTTCCCGATCCTGCTCCCGCGAGAACCAGCGCTGGTCCAAATGGAGCTGTAACTGCTTTAAACTGATCCGCATTTAGTTCGGACTTAAAGTCTATCGTCGTTTCATTTTTTGCCGGTGATGGGGAACCGAACATATCATCTTCTTCATCTTCGTAATCGTACACGAGAATTAGCTTTCTCTAAAAGATGATAATCGAGCAAGCGTTTTCAGCTTATTTCGGTTTGTAATTGGGCTAAATGATCACGATGAATCACTTCTAGGCGATTTTCACTAGGAAATATTGAAGAAATTTCTTCATTTTGCTTTCCTTGGATGCATAAAAGCTCATCTTTATTAAAGCGAGTAATACCACGAGCTACTATTTTTTCGGCCTGATTTTTGATTTCTACGACATCAGATTTTTCAAAAGTACCTTCAACTTTTGATATACCAATTGCCAGAAGGCTCCCGCCTTTCATTAAAATTGCTTCTTCTGCACCTTGATCAATAGTTAATATTCCTTTTGGAGCAGGAAAAAATGCTAGCCATTTTTTTCTTTCCGTTAACTCTAAACCCGTCGGAGCAAAGAAGGTGCCCTGAGCATTATTACCATAAATAATATCACGAAGTTGTGCTGGAGATTCCCCGCTTCCAATAAAAACAGCACATCCAGAATTAGTCGCAATTTTAGCTGCTTCAATTTTGGTTATCATTCCGCCCACAGCAGTTGCACTGTGGGTCCCTTTTGCCATAGCTTCAATTGTTGGGGTTATTTCAGCAACAAACGGGATTAATGAACCGGAAATAGGCTTTGTCATCAATCCTTTTGCTGTGGATAAAATAATAAGAAAGTCCGCTTGGCAGATTGAAGCAAGTAAAGCAGATAGAACATCATTGTCGCCAAACTTTATTTCTTCATCGCTCACAGAATCGTTTTCGTTAACAATTGGAATAACTTTCTGTTTGAGAAGGGCTGTTAAGGTTTCCTCGACCTTTTTTGAGCGAGTTCTACTTTCAAAATCTGCGCGAGTCAGAAGGACTTGAGATGCAACTAATCCAGCCTTTTCTAAAGAATGGCTCCATGCATTCATCAATCTGCATTGACCGATGGAAGCACATGCCCGAAGAAGAGATAAATCTTTCGGTCGTTCCTTAATGGCTAGTTTGCCCATTCCTAAACCAACGGCACCTGAACTGACTATAACAGTTTCAACTCCTTCTTTCCCTAGTATTGCAATACTTTCAGCAAGTTCTTCCATCCGGTCAGTACGAATGCAACCATGCTCACCTGATAGGATACCTGTGCCAAGTTTTATAACTATTTTTTTCAAGAGTAATAAATTGTATTTTCAGTCTAGCTCATGCAAGCGGACCGGTGAGCCATGTATGAATTAGATCAAGCTCTTATACTTGTCTTAGCTCTGCCTCTTTTGATGATAAAGCGTCATTGATTTTTGCCACTGCATCATCTGTATTTTTTTGCACATCTTTTTCTGCTCTTTTAACATCGTCTTCCGATAACCCATCTTTTTGAGCGATTTTTAAAGTATCCATAGCTTCTTTTCGGGAAGCACGAACTCCAATCCTGCTTTGCTCTGCAAAACCTTGTGCAATTTTACAAAGTTCCTCTCTTCTTTCTCCACTCAATTCAGGGATCGGCAAGCGGATTAATTCCCCGTTAATTAATGGAGTGATTCCAATCTTTGCTTCTAGTAGAGCCTTCTCAATGGGGGCGGCGGTCGATTTATCCCAAGGTTGAATCTGTATCGTTCTAGCATCAGGAGTAGTAATTGCGGCAATATCCCTAAGTTTCATAGCTGAACCGTAAACATCAACCGAAATATTCTCTACCATTGAAGTTTTAGCTTTCCCCGTATGAAGTGAAGCGAATTCGTGCATGACATGGTCAATTGATTTGTCCATATCTTGGTTCATTTTGTCAAAAATATCAGATGTGCTCATTATGAAATTTTTTAAATAAGGGTTAATTTTAGTGGATAGGCAACTATTGGACAATTGTGCCAATTTTTTCTCCGGAAACTGCCATCCGGATAGAGTCTTTTTGTTGGAGGTCAAATACTAGAATGGGCATGCCATTATCCATACAAAGGGAAAATGCAGTGGAATCCATTACGGAGAGCCTTTTTTCGAGACATTCCATGTATGTTAGATTTTCATATTTCACCGCATCATCGAATTTGTGGGGGTCTTTATCGTATATCCCATCTACCTTGGTTGCTTTGAGGATAATTTCTGCTGAAATTTCGCTTGCTCGCAGCGCTGCAGTCGTATCTGTAGAAAAATATGGGTTGCCCGTTCCGGCAACAAAAATAACAATACGTCCTCGTTCTAAATGTCTAATTGCACGTCTTTGAATGTATGGCTCGGCTAACTTATCCATTGGAATAGCACTTTGCACACGAACGACTGAGCCCATCTTTTCAAGCCTATCCATGATTGCGAGTCCATTGATCACTGTTGCAAGCATGCCCATTGAATCCCCAGTTGTTCGGTCAATTCCTTTGTCACTTCCCTGAAGTCCTCGGAAAATATTACCGCCTCCCACAACTAGACCGACCTCGATTCCCATGTCGGAAACAGCTTTAATAGCGGAGCAAATATTTTCCAATGACTTGGCATAAATGGGCTCGCCCTCACTTCTGTTTCCGAGGATTTCTCCACTTATCTTGAGAATTATTCTTTTGTATTTATTGGGCATAGTTGTTGATCATGTTAAGCAAGATTCTTGACTTTAAGTGAGTAGTAATCATTTTAGGAGATCGTAGCCTGGTGGTGTAATGGTAGCACAGGAGTTTTTGGTACTCTCAGTCGGGGTTCGAATCCCTGCCGGGCTGCCATTTCCCATTTTAAATAATTGATGGCATTCTATCGCCTTTATTTAACGAAAACCTTTCTTATTCGCTAGGTGGCGGAGGAAGATCAAATGGATTAAAAGTTGGTGGTGGCGGTGGCGGTGGCGGAATTAAGTCAAGGTTATCATCGCTAACAGGTGGATTTTTTGGTGGAGAATTAAATACATCACCAAGTGGAACATCAGAAGAATTACTTTTTGTAGGTTCGTTTGATTCTGAAGCAAATGGATCGAACGGAGAGGTGCTTGGTTGTGGTTTAGCCTCAATGGACGGCGAGGAGTCAAAGGGGTTTGTTGCGGGAGGCGGAGGAGGGGGTGGAGGGACATCAATTTCCTGTTCATTGGGCACAACCGAAGGTGATGGCTCATCTTCAAATGGATTAAATGAAGGAGGAGGCGGAGGTTGGGAGAAAGATGGCTCAACATCAGCTGCTTCCGTTTTTACATTTCCTTGACCGACTTCGTCGCCAAACGGGTTGAATGTCGCAGGTGGAGGAGGAGGTGGTGATTCGATCGAAGAAGCCGGATCTATTGAATTTGGTTTAATGGGCTCGTCCCCAAATGGGTTGAATGTTGGAGGAGGAGGGTTTTGGGGAGCAGGCGCAATCGGAGGGGAGGGGGGAACAATTGCTTGAGGTTCTTTAATTTTGGGTGCTGCAGGAGTAGGAGTAGGTTGAGAGGGATAGGGAGGCTCTATTAATTCATTACTTGTAGGAGGTGCTGTTGGGGAAGGGGATATATTTGTTTCACTTCCTTCCTGGGGGTTGAAATTGTTATTTTCACTTGGAGGAGAGGTTGGCGTAAGGTTCTTCTGGTTAGATGAGGAGTCGGAACTTTCACCCCCATCAGTCAGTGAATCTATTTGGGGTGGAATGGGTAATGTAGACTCTTCTGAAGTTGGTTTTGAAATTTTCTCCCCAGTTAATAGGTCCTGAGTCGGTATTCCGTTCACAAATCGAATTTCCGAAATTCGATTTCCTTCTTTGTCCCATTCCGTACAAATGCCGTGTTCTTTGTTTTTTACAAAATTATAATCAAATTGCTGCTGACCATTGGGGAACCAGCCTTGAGAGTTACCCTCCATCATGTCTTCCTCAAATTGAGCAGTTAATCTCTTTTGCCCATCTTCATACCAAATTGTTCTTTGACCGTGTTGCTTGTCTTTTTGGTAAAAGAGTCCGAGCTTTCTCTGCCCGCTTGGATACCATTCAGATGATGGACCTTCTCTCAAACCATGTCGATAAATAGTAGAAGTTTTTTCAAGCCCATCAGGGAACCATTCTAATGCTTCACCATGAGGAATTCCGTTTCTCATTTCTACTTGAAGAATTTTAGCACCATTTGGGTGCCATTCACTTTTGGGGCCATTTAATTTTCCATCCTGATAGGTTTCACCACGAAGAAGTTCGCCAGTTATACGATATTCTTCTGCGAACCCGTCTTTGATTCCATTTTTGTAATTTATAACCCGTCTTTTCCGCCCATTATAAAAATATTCAGTTGTAGTGCCATGTTTTTTACCATTGCTCCATTGAGATACCGACTTTGTGGGGCTTTGCTCGAAAGTTTCAATAGCTTCCCCGGAAAACGGTTTACTCGATCTAGAAAGGTTACTGTCGTTACCAGTATACCGAACAATTCCTTCCTCGTCTAGGTCTAGCCAATGAAGCATAACCGTCTTGTCTCTGCTGGAACTAACCATTGATGACGGGCTGGACTGACTGCAAGATGAAAAAAAGCTTGCAATAAATGTTGCGAAAATAGGCAAAATAATCTTATTCATCATTATTTTTAATGCCGATGCATAAACTTTCTTGCAAGTGTTTTTCATTGAGAGGTAAGTTAACCTTGAATGGTTCCATCTACCTTTTTTTGGATGTAGGGCTATTTTAATTTCGAAAACTGCAATTTTAAAAAGGTTTTACCGATCTACTTTTTTTTGAAGAAAGTAGCTATTCTAACCGTAAAACTTCTGTAAGTAAGGCATTATTTAGATCAATTGATCCACATATTCTAAGTTGCCGAAGTTGGAATCGGTACGAATTAGTTTTTGCGTGTAAAAATTACTTTAATCCATTTTAGGGTTAAGAAATTCTTCTAAGTCACGCCTCTGTTTTTTTGATGGTCTGCCTTTCAATGATGATGAATGTGCGGTTAAAGTGCGATTTTTTCTGAATTCTCGATCTTTAATATATTCTGTTTCAGGGGTGAGGTCTTCAATGAAATCTTTCAATTTACTTGCACCTATTCTTTTATCGAGGATTTGCATTACTTTAAATGACTTTAGGTAGGAAGGATGTTTGATCTTAATCATATTACCGATTTGAACATTTCTGGATGCCTTGGCGGTAATATCATTTATGGATATCCAATTGCGCTTACAAGCATCCGTAGAGAGCGAACGAGTTCTAAATTGTCGTGTAGCCCATAAAAAACGGTCTAATCGAACTTTATCCATCTAAAATTAATAAAAATTAATTTTGTTTGGATAACCTAATCTCAATAGACATTTTTAGCCCTTCAGTAGTGGTAATTTGCATCCCCCCTTTATTTCCTGCACCAAGTTCAACCTTTTTTATTTTCTTAGAATTAATTCCACTCTTATCGAGTATGTACGGAAGAAAGTTAATGATTTCAGGTGGAAAATCGGTAAAATCAGGAATCACAAAATCTCTTTTGGATAATTGTAGTGAAATTAAAATAAAACGGAACCTATCTTCATCATTTAGTTCAAGACCCCGTGCTATTTTATTTACAGTTTTACATCCTGCACTTCGGATCGCATTTTCCAGATCATTAACGATGGATGTTGATACGCCGCTTGCATGGGCTAACTGAGGTTGGGTGAGACCTCTTTCTTTTCTGAGCCCCTTCAAGACTTTTCCAAATTTTTTTAGTTTTTTTGTATTTTCAACCATATTGAATGGTTTAATCTATTCAATATGGATAACAGATTGTCAAATGTACAAAGAATTATTTTTCTATTATGCGAGCTTTGAAAATAAAAGACTTATTATTTTCTAAAGAAGAGTTGAGGTCTACGGGGTAAAGTTGCAAAGTAAATTCTTTTTTAGGAAAAGAGGTTAGTTGGCTTTCTTTTTTTTCCTGTTTCGACAAGTCAAGGGGTAAAGATTTCGTAGCTTTGGGTTTTTCTGAGTCACTAAATTGACCAAATTTTCTAAACGATTCAATCCATGGTTCGATCAGTTTTTTGTTCTGAAATGCAAAAATACTCAAAGACCCAATAATTATTATAATTGAAATGTATAGAATCCATCGTCCCTTTTCCCGCGAAGGAGGTTTTTCGGGCTTTGGACCTTGAATGCTCTCGTCCCATTCATTCCATTCAGTTCTTCTTTTCCTGACTTCAATAATGGAGCCCGTTATAATTGCTAATTCATAAAGTATGTATAGAGGAACTGTTAATATGCATAAGCTTACTGGGTCTCCTCCGGGTGTAATTAAGGCTGCTGAAACCATTAGTATGACTAGAACTAGGCGCCGATTCTCACGAAGCTTGGTGACATTTAAGATACCAATTTTAATCAGCAGAATCAGAACAAGTGGAAACTGAAAGGCAATACCAACTGCAAAAGTCATCCAAATGATCGTGCTGTAATAATTTCCTGCCTCTGGCCGATAGACATCCAACCCTAATACATTGAAGGAAAATTCTATAGTAAATGCCAGCGAATAAGGTAAAATGAAAAAATAGGTCATTGATGCTCCAGCAATAAATAAAAGGGTAGCTGCGACACATCCGGGAAAGAAAACCTTTTTTTCGTCCTTCGTTAAACCTGGAACTACGAAAGAGCCAACAAAATACAGGATCAGTGGAAGTGAAATTCCAATTCCTCCAAGAAAGCAAATTTTCATTGCAATAAAAATTGGCGAATATGAGCGAATAACTTGCAGGAGATTCCTATTATGTCCACTGGCAAAATGGGTAAGAATTCTTGTTCGGTGGTGAGGATCATCGATTCCCCATGCAATCAAAGAATCCTCTTTTGCATTTCTAAGCATTCCAAGGTCAACTTCCTGGGTGTCAAGGGGCTCTATGTATTGATCAAGTCCGATCGTTTGCAGGTCGATATCAATTACTCCAAAATCTTCAACTGCACTGATGAGGGGCATTTGAAGGAGTTTTACCGAATCTTGCATAAAAATAGCAACGCCAACGCAACCCAAAAGGAAAGCAAGTACTGCCTTGAATATAACCCACCTTAACTCCTCAAGATGCTCTAAGAAGTGCATTTCATTAGGATTACTTTTAGCATCCTTGTTTTTATTTTTTAAAATACCGGTGAGTCCTTCGTCTTTAAATCTTTCACCAAAGGTTTTGGGCTGATTAGAATGATTACTCATTTTAGAAAATAAAAAAAATACTAAGAATTAAAATGGAGGAAATACTTTTATGAAATCGTTAATTTTTTTACTGATTGCAAAGCAAATGTTTAGACTTAGTTAAAAGAGAAAGAATAAGTCATACATTGACAAAGCGTACAAAAAATAAGATAAAACTTGTTCAAATTTTATCACTACGCTTATACCTAAATTTAAGCTCACAGTCGATATCTTATCTCAGATGCTAACCAAACCTTCACTCAAATGGCCCAAAAAAAGAAGTCAAAATCCGCTAAGTCAAAATCATCCGTAAAGGCGTCTTCCTCGGCGAAGTCGAAAGTAGTTAAAGCAAAAAGTCATAAATATGTCTATGACTTCGGTAATAAAACGGACGGTGATGCAAAGCAACGAGAACTCTTGGGTGGTAAGGGTGCAAATCTTGCCGAAATGGCAAAGATTGGATTACCTGTTCCTCCTGGGTTCACAATTTCAACCGAGGTCTGCACTTACTTTTATAAAAACAAGAAAAGCTATCCAAAAGTTTTAGATGATCAAATGAGATCATCGGTCGCGATAATGGAAAAACAGCTTGGCCAAAAATTAGGCGATTTAAAAAAGCCTCTTCTTCTTTCTGTACGATCTGGTGCGAGAGACTCTATGCCAGGTATGATGGATACCATCTTGAACCTGGGCCTTAACGATGAAACAGTCGAAGCACTTTCAGCAGCTTCCGGTAACCCCCGTTTTGCATGGGATTGCTATCGTAGATTTATTCAAATGTACGGAGATGTGGTGATGGGTGTACAAAAACTTCCAAGTGAAGACCATGACCCATTCGAAGCGATCATCGAAGATTTTAAGAAAGAAATCTTCCCAAAAGCTAAAGGTGAGGTGGATGATTCCCGTATTTCAGCCGTGCAAATGAAGGAATTGGTTTCTCGCTTTAAAAACTTGGTTAAGAAAAGGACTGGATCCGATTTCCCAACCTGTCCATGGGAGCAATTAGAAGGCTCTATAGGTGCTGTGTTTAGTTCCTGGATGAACGATCGAGCTTCAGTTTATCGCCGTAAATATGGTATTCCTGCCGAATGGGGAACTGCGGTTAATGTTCAAGCTATGGTTTTTGGTAATACGGGTAAGAAGTCAGGCTCAGGGGTTGGATTTACCCGAGACCCTGCATCAGGAAAGAAGGTTCTCTACGGCGAATTCCTTACCGATGCCCAAGGTGAAGATGTGGTTGCGGGCGTTCGAACTCCCCAACCTGTTGCAAAATTACAAAAAGTTCTTCCTAAACCTTTTAAGCAACTAGTTCTCGTTCAGAAGAAGTTGGAAAAGCATTTTAAGGATATGCAGGACTTCGAGTTTACAATTGAAAATGAAAAATTGTATATGCTTCAAACTAGAAATGGTAAACGCACAGGACTTGCGGCTGTTCGAATTGCTGTTGAAATGGTTAAAGAACGGCTTATTGACTGGAAGACTGCAATAAAGCGTGTGCCTGCAGATCAACTTGATCAAGTTTTGGCACCAGTATTTGATGCAGCCACTGAAAAAGCAGCGAATCGTTTATGCAAAGGATTACCTGCTGGACCAGGTGCAGCTTCGGGAAAAATTTGCTTGAATGCGGAAAGAGCGGTGGTGGCAGCTAAGAATGGCAATGTATTGCTTGTTCGCCAAGAAACCTCTCCAGAAGATTTAAGAGGAATGATTGCTGCGGAGGGTATTTTAACGGCTCGTGGAGGAGTTTCATCTCATGCAGCATTAGTTGCCCGCCAAATGGGTAAGGTATGTGTTTGTGGTGCAGCAGAATTGGATGTGGATTATCATGCACGTACTGTTAAAGTTGATGGTAAGACTTTCAAGGAAGGAGATTACATGTCAATAAATGGTACAACTGGGGAGGTTTTTGCTGGAGAGCTGAAGACTGCACCATCTGAAATTATTCAGGTGCTTGTTGATAAAAAGTTGGACCCCAAGAAGAGCTTGGCATACAAAAACTTCTCCCAACTTATGAAATGGTGTGAGCAGGCTACGAGAATGACTGTCCGTACCAATGCTGATTCTCCTTCACAGGTAGCTAACGCGGTTGCATTTGGAGCAACTGGAATTGGTCTATGCCGTACCGAACATATGTTCTTTGAAGGAAATCGTATTGATGCAATGCGCGAAATGATCCTTGCTGATGATGAGCAAACACGTAGAAAAGCCCTGAAAAAGTTATTGCCCTATCAGAGGCGTGATTTTCAGGGTATTTTTAAAGCACTTGAAGGTAAGCCTGCTACAATTCGTCTTCTTGACCCGCCTTTACACGAATTCCTTCCGCATGATCACAATGCCCAAAGAGATTTGGCCAAGAAGCTAGGGGTTTCTTTAGCTTCAATAAAAAAACGTGTAGAAGACTTGCATGAGTTTAACCCAATGCTTGGTCACCGTGGATGCAGACTTGGGATTTCTTATCCAGAAGTAACTGAAATGCAGGCACAGGCTATATTCGAAGCGGCTATTTTGGCCCAAAAGAGTGGAATTGAAGTTAATCCTGAGCTTATGGTTCCTCTTGTTGGATTTCCTCGTGAACTTGAGCTTCAAGTCGAAGTAATTCATGCAACAGCCAAAAAGGTTTTTGAGGCCAAAGGTGAAAAAATTAAATATCTTGTGGGTACAATGATAGAAATTCCACGAGCTGCATTGGTTGCTGATGAAATTGCAAAGACTGCCCAGTTCTTTAGTTTCGGAACCAATGATCTTACTCAAACTACTATGGGTATGAGCCGTGATGATTCTGGCAGCTTTTTGCCCAACTACACTGAGCTCGATATTCTTGATGCAAATCCATTTGCAAGTGTTGACCAAAGTGGGGTCGGGCAGTTAATGGAAATCGCAGTTAAAAAAGGAAAATCCTCTCGCCGTGGAATAAAGCTAGGTATCTGCGGTGAACATGGTGGTGATCCGAAGAGTGTAGAATTTTGCCATAAGATTGGATTGAATTATGTGAGTTGTTCTCCATTTAGAGTTCCAACAGCAAGACTTGCGGCTGCACAAGCTGCAGTTTCATAATTTATTCTTTTGGATAAATATTATTTAAAGGGACCGAGCTTTGGCTCGGTCCCTTTTTATATGGGCCTGTATGTTTTTATGAAAAATGTTCGAGGTTAAGGAAAAACCTAAGAAGGTAGAGAGAGCTTTCTTGATCTCTGTTATTACCCGAAAAGATGAGGAGATTCGTGCGTGCTCGTTACTAAACGAATTGGCTGAGTTAGTCGAAAATCTTGGAATTTCCGTATGTGGAAAGGAAATAGTTCGAACACGAAAAACTTTACCTGGCCATATTTTAGGTAAAGGTAAATGCGAGGAAATGTATAATAAAGTTAAGGCGTTGCGTTGTGATGTCATTATTTTCGACAATGAAATTTCGCCAGGTCAACAGAGGAACTGGGAGGAACTTACTAAAGTTCTAGTAATCGACCGTCATGAGGTCATTTTGGATGTTTTTGCGGATCGTGCTCAAACAAAAGAGGCCGTGTTGCAAGTTCGTCTAGCAAGGCTTGAGTATTCATTGCCACGCTTACGGCGAGCTTGGACACACTTGGATCGTCAACGAGGTGGAGGGGTTACTCAACGTGGCGAGGGTGAGGCTCAAATTGAGCTCGATCAGAGAATGTTAAGAGACAAGATTTCTTCAACAAAGAAGGAGATTCTTCAGGTTTCTAGTCGACGTGCAACAAGCCGAAAAAAACGTAGACGCATCCCATTAGCAACAATTGCCATCGTTGGATATACAAACGCAGGAAAGTCTACACTTCTTAATTGTATCACAGGTGCCAGCGTATTATCAGCAGATAAATTATTCGCTACCCTCGACCCAACCAGTCGAAAAGTCAAGCTGCCGGGTGGACGAACCATAATTCTAACCGATACGGTGGGATTTATTCGTAAACTGCCCCATCGATTAATAGATGCTTTTAAGGCCACATTGGAAGAAGCAATCGTTGCTGATTTACTTTTACATATTGTTGATTTTTCCTGTCCCGAATTTGAAGAACATTTGAATACAACTCGAGATGTACTAGAAGAGTTGGGTGCTTCGGACAAAGAGATCCTTACGGTATATAATAAAATTGATCAAGGCGATGGTGTAATGACCCAACTTAAGGCTCAATCTCTAACACCAGATTGTGTATTTCTAAGCTGCAAAACCGGACAAGGAGTGGGTGCACTTCTCGAAATCGTTGAAGAAAGGCTCAGTCAAAGTGTGGAATCAATGAAATACTTAATTCCTCACAATAGATATGACCTTGTCGCCAAGTTGCGCGAGCAAGGTTGTATTTTATCAGAAACTAGTGATGAAAACGGTCTTGAGATTGAAGCCTCACCCCGAGGTAAAATGAAAAATCTATTACGTGACTATCTTAACTAAAAAATCGATTTTAGTTACCTTTTTTTCGTTCTTTGGAAATCGACATAAGTAACTCGAAACATGTTAGCCGCCAGCCAAAATACTCCGGTCATACAGAATGAGGTCATACCTGCAACTATTTTGACCGTTGTTGGATCCTCAGACGGTACATGAGGCATTAGCACATAGGTCATAAACAGGAAGAAAGCTATCGATAGTATTGCATCTACAAGTAAGCCAATTTTGGAAATGAGGGGTTGTTCGTTAGATTCGTCAGACATCTCGCTAATCATGGTGATAACTAATAGTTCGTCAAATCTTTCCTTAATTTTTCGCAGAGTCAATAATACGAGATTTTATCTCTCTTATCTCTAAATTATTGAGGACGCTTGGTTTAATTCTGTTTAAGTGGAGAGATGGCAGGTGCTCGAGTTTTTCTTGAAGGATTAAGTTTCGATTTGCGGCAACTTCATCAACACGGTCAATGGGGGTGAAGTGAGGGGCTGTTTTCACTGCCTCCGGGTGATCTGTAATAATTTCCTTGATACAAATAACTGCGTCTACAAAACGATCTAATTCAGCTTTTGTATAACTTTCTGTGGGTTCGATCATCAATCCAAAAACTTCAGGAAAAGCTACAGTTGGCGCATGAAAGCCAAAGTCGAGAAAAAGTTTGCCAACTTGTGGAATTGCCTGGCTTTTATTTATGCCTACAAGTTCAAGATTTGTAAAATCCTCATCGCTTAATGTTAAGATAAACTCATGCATCCGAGGAATGGATTCAGTATTACTTGGAAGTGTGGGAAAGTAATTTTTAAGTTTAGCGTATAGATATTGTGCTGAAAGCACGGCGATAGATGACATCTTGGGAACACCTTCTTTACCCAGGCGAAGAAGGTAGGAATAAGCCCTGACTTTATGGCCAAAATTACCCCAGTTTCTGTGGAAAGATCCGATGCTCCGTGATGTTTTTTCTGAACTAAATGATCCGTCTAAATTTCGTCTTATTTGCGATCCGGGAAGGAAATCAATTAGTTTTTCTGAGACAGCGACAATGGCATCACCTGGCCCGCCACCACCATGTGGAATTGTCCATGTTTTATGTAAATTATTATGGACTGCGTCTACGCCAAGTTTCCCCAAATCAACTTTACCAGCTATAGCATTCATATTTGCACCATCCATATAAACCAATCCCCCTGCGTTATGAACTGCTTTGGCAATACTGTGAAATTGATCTTCAAAAATACCTGAAGTATTCGGGTTTGTAATCATGACGCCACAGAGTCTATGGCCAAACTCTTGAATCTTTTTATCGAAATCTTCGAGATCGATCGTGCCCTGAACATTTGCTTGCAAATAAACAATTCCGTCTGAATTTGTAAATCCAGCCATTGCAGCAGTTGCAAAATTTGTTCCATGAGCTGAGCGTGGAATAAATACCACATCTCTTTTAAAATCACCGTTAGCCCGATGGTAAGCCTGAAAAAGCTTTAATCCCACTAATTCTCCCTGTGCCCCTGCAACCGGTTGTGTCGTGACTCCTGGAAGCCCGGTAATGGCCTTAAACCATTCTTGGATCTCAAACAAAATTTCGAGAGGACCTTGTACATCACTTTCAGCTGATTGTGGATGTGCAAGAGCGAATCCTGGAAGAGCTGCCGCCCAATCATTGAGCAATGGGTTGTATTTCATTGTGCATGATCCCAGAGGGTAGCAACCATCATCTGGGCTGACATTTAGATCCGCTAATTTCTCATAGTATAGAGAAAGTTCATCGAAGGAAAAACTTGGTAGATGTAAGGTATCTTTTCTAAGGAACTGGGGGTCAGTTTCTTGATGTCTTTCGACAATCTCATCATCTTTCTTTCTTGAAAAAATATGATTAAAAAAGCTGATTAGTTTATCGGTAGCACCGTCGTCGTGAATATCAGAAAAGGTTAGTTTAATAAGGTTTCTGTTTTCGCTTGATGCGATGCGATGGCCTACATTTATTCCAATTTGTAGCTCGGCATTTCTGGCTTTTTTTTCTATTTCAGGCACCGAATGATTCATTTCCAATACAAGTTCATTGAACCCTCTCGACTCATCAAAAGCTACATTTATTCCTTCAAGGTGCTTGACCGCCTTAATAACTTTTTCTCGTGCTTGTTTTGCTGTAAATACAGAATCTGCAAGTCCTTGTCCTCCTTTAGCTAGAAGGGATGCACCCGCCAAAGTAGCCAGAAACGCTTGATTTGAGCATACATTTGATGTAGCTTTTTCTTTTCGAATATGTTGCTCCCTCGTCGATAGAACCATTACAAAGCAATCCCGCCCGTTCAAGTCTTTGGCTTTTCCAATATATCGTCCTGGGGTAGATCGAAGGTCTTTTTTATTTTTCTCATTGTGCCTGCAACCAAAAAGACCGAGGCCAGGACCCCCAAAATTTGGCTGTATTGCAAGGTGTTGAGCTTCGCCTACTATAAAGTCAGAACCTTCAGCGCCGAAATCTGTAGGAGGTTTCAACCCCCCATTTCCTAAAAGCATTGGGTCAATGCATGCGATTGACCTTATTCCATGCGAACGAGCAAAATCACTTAGAAAATCTACATTTTCTAATAGGCCAAGGGAGTTAACTTGTGGAAACACAAAAGCTGAAATGTCATTCGTATCCTCTTCATTTAAAGCTTCTAGCCATGAGTATTGGAGAAGCCCAGTTTCTGAGTTGAAAGGAACATGCACAAACTCTAATATTGTTTCCTCTGCCAAAGTTTTGATTACATCGAGTTCGTTTTCAAATAAAGAATCAGCTAATAGGATTTTATTCCCACGCTTGTTTGTTCTCGTTGCACATGTAATTGCTTCATACATCGCGGCAGAACGGTCGTACAAAGATGTATTAATTGCTTCAAATCCTGTAAGTGCGGAAAGTGCACATTGGTAAATCCAATGGGTTACTAGTGTGCCTTGACTTCTTTCTGGTTGATAGGGAGTGTACGATGTACTCAATGGACGAAGTTTAGATACAAAATCAACAATAGGATGCTGTTTCCACGACGGTAGAGTATCTCCGATAAAAGAGGTACTTAGATTTGTTTTTAAGGATATCTGCGAGAGTTTTTCTACAGCATCTTGGTAGTTCAGCTCCTCAGGAAGGTTGAGCCCCTGATTAAAATGGCTAACTTCTGGTATATGCTTGTAAAGATCATCCAATTCATCCAATCCCACGAAATTGAGCATTTCACTAATTTCACGATCATCAGCTGTAATGTAATGCCGAGAAAGCTCTCGGGGGAATTCAGATGGGTCATAAGGTAAACTTACCTGTAATTTTTTTTTCGTTATATTCATCATACAATCTAGATTGAAAATTTAGTCCAATGAAAGTGTTAAAGGAATTTTAATATACTAACGTTTATAAATACTATTGCATACAATTGAGTACTTCAAATTTAGCATGAATTTATGTTCTTACATTTGAACTGTAAAAATTTCTATCTATGTTAAACTAGCAAACATAGGTACTTGGAGCTAATAGGTCCGATATCAAAAAACATTAGGTTTCTTTCTGAATGCAAAATTAGTAAGCCCGATGAATTTTTCTGATCCTATCAGCGTTAGGCTTCAGCCACACCATTGTGAGGCGTACACTTATAAGAAAAGTAATTCTTAAATAAAGGAAATTGGTATCAAATTTTTATTTTTGAAAACTCCTGAATGATCGTGTTTCTATTCTGAAAACGATCACTTCACTCGACTTTTTTTCCATTCTCCCAAAGATTTCTTTCTGTAATTATTCCTTGGTCATTTAAGAATATTTCTTCTCCATGAAGTTGTCCATTGAGTAGGTTAACTTCGCCGATTAGCGTTCCATCAGAATTCAGGATTTGCATTTTACCCGAAAAGGGGATTTTGGATTTTGCGTCACGAACGGTATCGATACCATTAATTAATTCTGTACTAAAATGAATTTCAGCCTGTTCAACTGTGCCTGTCCATATGTTTGAATCATTTCCCTTATGCTTTCCGGGGGTAGGGGAGGCGGAATCAGGTAATTTACTTTTTGGCATAACCTCGTCAACCTTCGAATCATCTTCTTGAAGGGACTGCAATGGAGTTTTTTCAATCTGATCCTCTTCTGATTTCGTAAAAAGTTTAGTTGGTTCTTTTTTCAGATCTTTGGATGAATTTTGTTGAATTATTTCCACTTGAGAAGGGGGAACCAATTTTGGCACTTTAATATTTGCAGGAGTTGGAGAATCTTCTTCAACCGGAGCAGGGATATCAATTTTTTCTAATTTAGGTTTAGTCGACGCTTTGGGCAGAGGTGATGGTTGTGCAATGAGTTTTCCGTTTTTCCAAATAGCTTGAATTGTAGTTTTATTAGGGTTGGTTAGTTTACCTTTTCCATGTTGCAAGTCATCAAACCATTGACCGACATAAACGGCTCCATCAACGGAATGGAATGTTCCAAGTCCATGTCTTTTACCTCTTAAAAAGGAACCTTCGTAGTAAGATCCATCTGGCCAGCGGTATAAGCCCTGTCCCGTTCTGTCATCCTCTAGGTAATCTCCTTTGTAACTTTCGCCATTTTTCCAATGAAATAAACCATTTCCATTTCGAGCATCGTTTTTAAAATCGCCCTCATATGTAGATCCGTCATGCCAGGTATAAATCCCCTTTCCATGCTTTCTTCCTTTGTTATCGATCTCACCCTTGTACGTACCATCGGAGAATTCTATTGAAGTATTTTTTGAAGACCGGCATGAAGTGAAGAAAAGGAAAATAGACAAGAAAAAAGTTAGAGAATGAAGATAGTTCATTTTTATATTCAAGTGAATGAGTGGTTGTCGGGCAAGCGTGTAAGTTATTGGTAATCAGGTAAAGTGTAAATTAAGTTGCCAGAATATCATTGGTTAATTCATTATGTTAGACTTATTCCTAAAGGAGAGGTGTCTGAGTGGTCGAAGGTGCCCGACTCGAAATCGGGTGTGCCGAAAGGTACCGCGGGTTCGAATCCCGCCCTCTCCGCCATCGAAAATGAAAATCATGCATTTTTTGAATAGAAGGCATTAATTTTATCGGCCACATCTCGAAATGAAATATCAGCAGAATAAACTATTTTAAATTCTTCAATGGCTTTGTCCTGTTTACCCATCGATTCAAAGCAGCAACCAAGTTCGTAAATAGTATCTTTTTTACGTTCGTCCATAATTTGTATCTCATTTTTCAAGATAGAAAATTGTTCAATAGCTAAGTCGTAAAAGTTCTTGCGACTGTAGGCACGACCCAAATATAGGATAGCGTCCAACCGAACCTTTGCATTGCGTTGAGCAAGCTGAAAATGGGAGAGGCAATTATCATAATCTTCATTCTCAAAAAGATTTAAACCGAGCTCATAGCGGTATCCGTAATCATTTGGATATCTTTGAACAAGCGATTCCAGTTGACTTCTTTCATAGACCTTTTTTTGAGATAAAGCGTTTTCCCAAGCGTTTTTCGTTTCCTGATTCTCCGGGTTCGCAATGTGCGCTTTTTCCCACTCCTGAATTGAATTGTCAAAATATTCTAATGTTAACAATCTTTCCTTTTCCTCGAGAGAAACATCTCCTTGACCGGAAGGTTGCTTTCTTGCTTCCTGAATCCATGCAATAGAATTTTCGAGGTCTCCATATCTGTAGTAATAATCACTTAACTGTAGATAATTATTGAGGTTTTCTGGTTCCTGTTCGACTTTTTGATAGGCCTGCCTGATGAGTTCTTCTAGGCCTTTTGAGTCGGTAACGGCTTTTGCTTGCTGTTCTAGAGCTTGTACTTCGGATTCGTCCTTTAATTGTGCCCGAAAATCTTCAGATTCCTCCCATTTACCTTTATTCATCGCCACGGCAACCGATGCTCTTTTCATTAAATCCACAGCATCTCCGTCAGTTGGGTTAAGTTTTAGAATTGCGTTACCAGTCTCAATTGTCTTTTCAGTATTGCCAGTATCGAGGTAAGCATTTCCTAATTCCTTGAGGTTTTTAATATTGGTAGGGTGAATTTTACGAATTGTTTCGTAGGCAAAAACTACAGTTTCTTTCATATCTAAATGAGTTGCTGCGTCAGCAAGCATCTCATGAGCCAGGACATTGCCAGGACTTTTTTCAATAAGAGCTTCTGCTTTTACCAATGTTCCTTCTGGGTCCTTTTCTCCCTTTCCACCAAACATAAACGGTACAGCAGTCACTTTACCTAATAGATTGTTTAGGCCCTTAGTTGACCCTTGAAAACTTTTGATTTGAAGTGCCCGAAGTTTCTTGCGCAATTCAAGACATCCCTGTGATTGTTTTAAAATCGAACTGTAGACTTCCAATGTGTAAGCCAAATTTGTTTGAATCGCAGCATCGGCAGCATCAAGTTGCTTCACTTGGCGAGGATCTAACTGTGAAATAGGAATCTCCTGAATCATTAAATTTGTAGTTTGGGGATAGTTAATGGGAGAATTTAATTATTCTTATTAAATACTTTACCATTTACAATGTTTTTTCGATTAATTTAGCAATAGTTTGGTAAGCGACATTCGCTTTCTCTGAGTCACGGGCTTCTACAAGAAGGCGTATCTTTGGTTCCGTACCAGAATAACGAAGTAATATTCTGCCCTGATTCTCAAGTGAGGACCTAGTTTTTGTAAGAGCTGAATTGAGGGGTTTACAATTTTCTAAAGGAATTTTTTCTTTTACTTTAAAAGACCCCTCAACG
>Ga0115566_10001317_pt1 | contig 21400 bp, 16 predicted proteins | sample COGITO_mtgs_1204_3_FD_87173 | JGI IMG/M metagenome (GOLD analysis project Ga0115566, IMG submission 87173) | Pelagic marine microbial communities from North Sea - COGITO_mtgs_120405 | ecosystem: Environmental > Aquatic > Marine > Epipelagic | place: Germany:Helgoland, sampling site Kabeltonne...
AGCATCGCTGGTTTTCGCATTCCGGCCTATCAAGTTGGTATTGCTGCTGCGCTCCTTTTCATGTTGTTCTGGCGTTGGCCCACTACAGATCTTCGACAAGATCGGATGGAACGTCAAGTGGTTTATGAAACCATTATTGACACGATTCAAGTGATAAAGGAAATCCCAGTGGAGGTTATGGTTCCTGTGGAGCGAGTCGTTCGTGAAATAGTTTACTTAGATCGCCCTACAATGAATGTTGACTTGACTCTTGGTTTTGAAACAAACAATGGCATTACTCCTTCAGCTGATGCTCCCGATATGGCCACGATGGAGCAGTCTTTTGGCAATAGCTCTTTCTCTAATGAAGACCTAGATCAGTTTCGGGTAGGAATCTAACTTTCCTAAGCCCTCCTATTTGCCAGCAACAGCGGTGCTTTCCCATTAAACGGATTGCTTCGACTGATGGTTCTTGCGCCCATGCCAGAGGCGCGCAACACTGCCCGGTCGCCATAGCGTTCCCTGATTTTATCCATAGCTTGATAGAGGTTGATGTATTCTTCGCTGTCTTCAAACAAGTTGATTTGATAGCCACCACCCACCAAATGGCTGAATCGAACACCAATCAAGCGGACTAAGAAGCGCCTGTTGTACACTCGATCAAATAACTCCATCACCTTAGCGATGAGCATGTGATCGGCCGATGTGTAGGCAATGCACGCCTGAAGGGTTTGTGTTTGAAAGTCGGAATAGCGAATCTTTACTGTAACGCAGGCTGTGAGTTTCTTTCCTCTTCGGAGTTGGTAAGCGAGGTTTTCAGCCATGGCTAGCATGATGCCTTTCAGCTTCACCACATCCGTGGTGTCGCGATCAAAGGTGCGTTCGGTGCTGATGCTCTTGCGCTCGTTGAACGCAATGACAGGACTGTTGTCGATGCCGTTGGCTTTTTTCCACAACGCTCGTCCATGTTCACCCAACACGTTTTGCAGCATTTCCATGGGCATATCCTGCACGGTTTTGATGTGCTGAATGCCTAAATTTCTCAGCGTTTGATAAGTTTTCGCTCCTACCATGGGAATTTTTCGCACCGAAAGCGGAGCTAGAAACGGCTTCTCCGTTCCCCTTACAATTTCGAGCTGATTGTTCGGTTTAGCCTCGCCCGTAGCAATTTTAGAAACCGTTTTATTGATCGAAAGACCAAAGGAATTGGGCAAGCCCGTTTCGCGAATGATTTTTTGCCGCACTTCGCTGGCCAGCTTTGCACATCCAAAAAACCGGTCCATGCCCGTCATGTCAGCATAAAACTCATCGATGGAACTTTTCTCAAACAACGGCACTTCTTCTTTGATGATGTCGGTCACCATGTCCGAATATTTGGAATAGGTCATGCTATTGCCTTTGATCACAATGGCTTCTGGACACAGTTGCCGCGCCATTTTCATGGGCATGGCCGAGTGAATACCAAACGCACGCGCCTCATAGCTACACGAAGCCACTACTCCCCGATCCGTAGTGCCGCCAATCAGCACAGGTCGGCCATTTAGCCGCGAATCAATCAAGCGCTCGACCGACACAAAAAACGAGTCGAGATCGAGGTGTAAGATGTGCTTACTTTCCAGATTAGTCATTCCTTTTAACTGCTGATTTTTAATATAATGCACATAACTCCTAATTGACTGTTGTATCGAATCGAACTCAATTGACTATCTTTTTTTATAGTATGCTAAAATATTTAGTCTACTGTCGTACAACAAGCATTTAAGGGAATAAATTTTTCAACCAATTCAATAGCTATGCGTTTAAGAAGCGTAAGTCAACTTAAACTATAGATCAACCGTATATTGCACCCAATAAGCCAAACACATTGAAGTTCAAATCCCGAAGTATCATCCTGCTCTTACTATGTGTATTGTGTGAACAAGCAATCGCGCATGGGCCTCGATACACCCATTTGGCAACGTCAGCACAGATAGCCGAAGACAGGAACAATGGATGGAAAGCCGAAGACATTGCCAACGGACGTTACAGTGAGTTGTTTGTTAATATTGATGACGAAAACCCAAACCTAAATTTCACCTCTTCAACGTATTGGGTCAAATTCAACATAACCAACGGCACGCAGGACGAGCATGAATACTACTTAGAGACTGCTCGGGCCTTGACCAATAAAATCTGTCTCTACGAGGTCCGCGACAAAACCACACAGACCCTGTTTGTTACTGGTGACGATTATCCCTTCGACTCAAGGCCCATCGTTTATCGAAAATTCGCTTTCCCCATCGTATTGGCTCCAGATGAGACCAAACAGTTTTTGATCGAAGTTAAAAGCGATGGCGAGGTGATCAATCTACCATTGAAGCTATGGAAGCCTGAAAATTTCAACAGCTTCGTTCAACGAGAAAATCTAACGTTAGGCAGCTATTATGGCCTACTGATGCTGGTAGTCAGCCTGTTTCTATTCTTCGCTTTTGTAGTGAAGGATAAAATCTATGCCTACTACGTGGCTTACGTGGCTTTTCTGTTTTTCATGCAAGCATCATTGGATGGGCTAACTTTTGAATACCTCTGGCCCGAAAGCCCTTGGATGGCAAACCATTCTATCTTGTTCTTTTCCAGTGCTTCGGTATTTACACTCATGCTCTACGCTGCCGAATATTTGACACTAAATCAAATGCCCAAGTGGTTCATAACACTTTATAAATTCCTACTCGGGTTAGTTGCCATTTGCATCATAACAAGTCTGACCAAAGGGATAGCCTATGAACTCACCTTTCCTGTCATCAATGGGCTTACGCTTTTCTCCATCCTAATCATCATTGCAGCCATCGGTTGGCGAAACAAAACCAATCAAAAGGTGAGTATATTTTTCACCCTCGGATTCTTGGCTGTTTTATTAGGTGGCATTGTATTCATCCTCACCAACTTCAACATCCTAAAAAGCGATTTCTTGAGCCACAACGCCATAAAACTAGGATCGGCCATTGAAGTGATTTTCTTGTCGTTGGCCATGGTAAGCCGATATCGAGATATCCAACGCGAAAAAAATGAGGCAAAACAAGAGGCATTTAAGAGCTTAGAAAAACTAAACGCACTTACAAGGGAACAAAACATCAATTTAGAAAAACAAGTAGCTGAACGAAACGAAGAACTCCAAGAAAAGAACAAGGAAATCATCGATTCAATAACCTATGCAAAACGAATACAAGACGCAATTTTGCCCCCAGAACATTTGGTGCAAGTGCATTTGAGTCAGGCAATGATTCTCTATATGCCAAAGGACATTGTTGCTGGCGATTTTTATTGGTTAGAACCGTTGAACAAGGGCGTCTTAATCGCTGCTGCAGACTGCACTGGACATGGTGTTCCGGGCGCCATGGTGAGTGTGGTTTGTCACAACGCCTTGAACCGATCTGTCCGCGAATTTGGACGATCAAAACCTTCCGAAATTCTCGATCGAACTGCGCTGATTGTTGACGAAACTTTTGAAAAAAGTAAGGAAGAAATCAAAGATGGAATGGACATATCGTTGAGTCACATCAACTATGAAACACGCGAAGTGCAATGGGCTGGCGCGAACAATCCGCTTTGGATTATCACAAAAAATGAACTAAGTCAGCTAGGGGAACCATCACATATAGAAGGTGAGCTCAGGCTCTATGACATTCGAGGCGATAAACAGCCTATCGGTAAATACCCCAATCGAAAGTCATACACAAATCATCACATTCAACTCGCTGAAGGCGATACAGTATACATGTTCACCGATGGATTTCCAGATCAATTTGGTGGAGAACGAGGCAAAAAGTATAAGTCCAAAAACTTCAAAACCTTTTTAGTTTCTATTCAGGACACGTCCATTCAAGAGCAACGATCAATTCTTGGAAAGGAATTTACCACTTGGCGCGGTCACCACGAGCAAATTGATGATGTGTGTGTGATCGGAGTTCGGTTTTAAGCCCATCGCAAGTTAAGTAACTCCCTTCTACAATTTTGGATTTAGCTTGATGTAGGTGTTGTTAACCGGGGCTGCACCACGAGCAAGTCCCGTATCTGGATCTTTCTTTTCGGTCAGAAAAACTAAGCCCTTGACCCGCTTGTAAATACTCATGTTGGCATAATCCATATACCAATCTTCAAAAAATCGAATACCAATAACATCGCTCAATTCAGTTTGAAGCTCAACGATAACAGGTTCCATATTTCCTGTCCGCAAATTCTCGGTGTAAACTGTGTCCTTGATTAAGAGTCGATCAAAGAAGTCGTCTCGAGTAAGTTTTTCAGCCTTGCTGGCCTTAAAAGAATATCCATTATAATCATAAACGGATAGTTGCCCGCTATTGATGGCGTCAACAATGGCGATTAAGAATTGATAACGAGCCGATGGCTCTATATAGCCGCCAGCATCAGATGTCAAAACCATTCCATCCATTTCGCCTCCTTCAAGGGCAAAATTGAAGTCACGATTGAAAAGTACGTTGTATTCAATATCTTCCCTTACCAATCTAAGCTCGCCAATATTTCGTTTATTGAATTGACCTGCCTTAAAAGCGAAGATGGGTTTTAGCCCACGGTAATCGCCATTGATTTCATCAAATACAGCCTTGGAAACCGACAGATATCTGACCTCTTTCTCAAAACCACCGCGGTTTTTATCGAAAGTCCATTCCTCAATAAATCCAGCCCCGGCCATTTTCTTATATACATCATCTTCATACATGATGATTTTCTGTTCCATGTTACCGTTACGAATGTTTTCGACATAAACCGTATCCGGACCTGTAATCAATTCGTCATCAAGAATCAAAACATCGTTTTTCTTATCTACAATTTGTGACCCGTCATAAGTGGCTGTCGCCTCAAAAACAGCAGGATCAAAATACAGATTGCCGATTTTCTCCAACTCGCCTCGTTTCGTTTTATCGATAGCTGTCTTAAAGTCAAGATCACCGAGTGATGTTGGAGTTCCTGTCCCAAGCGGACCAATGTAGTTTTTCACACTCCGCATTTGCTCCACATATTTGATGAAAGTCTCCGAATACTTCTTCATTTCGGGATAATACAGCTTTGTGAAAGCCGCACTTTGACCCGGTTGATAGACATACTTGGCGTTTTCAAGGGATGCATCCTCAAGCAAGAGGAAATTATAGCTAATAGCCACAGATGGTAATGACCCATTCTGTGAAAAAGCCAAAAGTGGAGCTAAAAAGAAAAGAATTGAAATCGATCTCATGATAGGAATTATGGCGCGAATTTAACTTTAACCAATAATCTCGTATGCATGTTTTAGGGGTGAACTACAATTCAAACGCGAAATTCCCCAATTTATGTGCAAGGTGTTAAACTTATCTCCTAGGTTCGGCCTTAATTTCTTGCTTTGCAAAAAAGTCGCTCACATGTTTGATATGATGAAAAAGCTGCAAGAAGCTCAGCAGCAGATGAAGAAGATTAAGGAAAGGCTCGAAACTATTCAAGTTTCTGGCAAATCGAGCGATGGTTCTGTTACCGTGTTTATAAATGGAAATCGAAAGGTGATGGATGTTCAAATCATCGAAGAAGCATCGGCTTCAAATCGAGATCAATTGAGCGCAAACATCAAATCTGCAACCAACAATGCGCTGGAAGCGGCTGAAAAAGTAAATGAAGCGGAAATGAAGGCAGCAGCGGGGTCAATAATGCCAGGAATGGGCGGTTTATTTGGAAAATCCTAAATTAATGATCATCAAAAAAACATATGTAGTTTTAATAGGATTGGTCATTTCAACACTTATGTCGTTTGGTCAATCGACCCCAATCGAAGCATGTGATGATTTTTTCAATTCGTTATCGATTGAATCGCCAACCATAAGTAATCTATTTACCAGAGGTGCGCATATTACCAGTCTTGTTTATGACAGTGCTGGATTACCTCAAAACAAGAGTTTTACTCCTGCCGAATTTCAAACACAAATCCAGTCGCTTAGCAACGATTTCAATATCGATCAAAAGCCCGTGGTTTTGATTTTCAGACAATACCAGTCATTGGCTTCAATCTATTGCAGCGTTTGGATTACCCTCACGGATAAAGAAACAGGTAAAACCTTAAAGTCAAGAAGTATTCAATCTTTAAAGTTCGTGCGTGATTCAGGGGCTTGGAAAATCAATCATATCGTCATCCAAAACGAGCACCCTAACTATCCCATTGATGATGAAATGTTTCCAATCAAGCTCACGCAGCCCTTAGAAAGTCGAATGACTCAAGATTTATCTGTCATGCCCGACTTCAGCACTGAATATGATACAAATAAAGTTTATCGAATGGAAGAAGTAGATGAGCCTCCCGTTTATCCCGGTACAGACAATTCACTTTCCGATCTTTTACAAAGCTTCGATGTGACAACCCAGCCAAGTCCTGGTTATACTCCCTTCATTATAACAATTGATGAGGACGGAAGCGCTTACCTTTCCTATGCTCATGACCTGAGCGGCTTTCAAATTTCCCGTGCTGAATCCTTAGTTCGATCCATGCTTATATGGTATCCAGCAATAAAATATGCTGCTAGTGTAAAGTGTAAATTAATCCTGTACATCCATGATTAGAGTCTTGATTATTGCGCTTGCGCTCATAGGCTTTTCCACTATTGCAAAAGCTCAGGATGCTGACTTAAGTATTCTCGGAAATTTAGTGTCCGAATATTTTAAGGCGGCCTCTGTTTCAGACTTAAACCTCCGTGAGTCAGCCTTATCAAACCTGTTTGACAAACAAGGCACTATGGATGCTGTCATTTTAAGACAAGGACAATCATCCACCTTAACAGAAGGAACATGGGGCGAATTTGTGGAAAAAAGCCAAGGTTTTTACAACAGCTATCAAGTAGAGTTTGAAGAGTCTGAACGTGAGGTAGAGTATTACTTAGACATGGCTAATGTTCATTGCTTAGTTTTTCAAAACTCTAAAGAAAAGGCCTCAGGATCCATTTATTATCAAAAACTCTGGATGCAGTTTGATGTGATCTTTAAATCCGACAGATGGTTTATTGATCATGTTATTTGGATAAATGAATCAGATCCATATCCCATTCAAAACGCATTATTGCAAGATACAATTTGGCACCAAACGGCTGAATAAAGACTTATTTCTCTCCTTTCTCCATGCTTAAGATTGTAGATTTGCAGACAACGTTGTATTAACTATAACCTACGCTATGAGACGAATTTTTCGAGGAGCTGCGCTCTTGGCCATAGTAGCCGGAGTATTTTCAGCGTGTGATCTGGACTATTTCAAGCCAGATAATTTTGCTGGAGGCAGCTACAAACCAACAGTGGCCGTACCTCTTGCCAATTTAAATTTAACCGTTGAAGACTTACTTAAAAGTTATGAAAACAACGTTATCCTAGAGCCTGAAGGAGATGGTAGAAGTCGCTTGAATTTAATCTTTTCGGATACAATGGCCCCAGTAAAATTGGAATCGTTTGCCACAGCAGGTGTTGTTCCTCCAGGTCAAAGTTTAGATTTACCAACAGAAAAAGTAGATCTTAGACTTTTTGGCGCTTTTCAAGACGGTTTCTTTCGCTTTACCAACCCTTCTGTAATATTCACGCTTCACAATACCTCTAAAGTTCCTTTATCAGTTGAATTTAGAGATGGTGCGAATAGCGATTTCTATACGGTACGGAAAGACGGATCCAATCAGCGATATATTCTGATTGATGATGCAGCAGCAAACCACCCTTTTCCATTACCTGCAGATGCTGGGTTTTACAACTATTCCCTCAATGATAACAACATCGACTATACCGATGATATAGGGGCTGGAGATGCAATGACTCAAATTTTAGAGCCTACTCCGAAGTTTTTACACTACGGAACTCGATTGCATACTAACAATGTCGCGCCTGAGACAGATTTAAATGGTGAAATAAGCGTTATCACCAGCGTTCACCTTCCCTTAAGAGGCTATGGTAATGTATCGCGTTGGGATACTTTGAAATACGAATTCATTGATACAGGACAGGTTGACGAATTGAATTTTGTTGAGATTCGATTCAACATAACAAACGGACTTCCCTTAGAAGCGGAAATAAAATCAGCCATAATAGTCGATACGACCACAACTCCCTGGACTAAGGTCATGGACATTCCTTTGACGAATGAAGATGGCTCAATCAGTGATGGTATTTTTATCCCTGGTGCTACAGGGGTTGGGGAGTCAAGCGGCTGGAAGTATACAAAAGCAGAGAAGCTATCTGAAATCATCCTTACGAGGGCCGAGAAAGTTCAGCCTGTTAATTTTAATTCCGGTGTAGCTGTTGGTCCAGAGATCACACAAATTGAGGCCATTGCACAAGGGAATAAGATCCTCATGAACGTGCAGGTATATACGGCCGGCATCAATCAAACCACGAATCAAGGTGATGAAATAAAAATGTATTCAAATCAATCGATGAACATTAAAATAGGTGTTCGAGCTCAGGCCAGTCTTGAAATCGGTGATTATTTACCTGGAAACGAATAAACCAAACCATAACTAACAGAACTATCAAACTATGAAAAAGATAATCATAGCACTTTTGGTCTTAGCGTCTGGTGCGGTTTACGCCCAGCAAGACCTTACGCTTTACAATATGCGCTACTTGCAGCAAGCAAGTTTTACAAACCCAGCCTTCTTTCCTGAATGTAAAGTCAATGTTGGTGTTCCAGCATTGACTTCAACATACGTACGATTAGGAAACAGTGGATTTGTCATGAAGGACTTCATCGAGAAAGGAGCAGACGATTCGCTTCGTTTTACTCCGATCAACGCGCTCGATGCCATGAAGGATTTGAACTATTTCGAACAAGAGTTCCGAAGTGACCTTATTCATTTTGGATTCAGGCTGAAACAAAAAAACTATTTAAGTTTAAACATCAGCGTTCGAGAGCAATTTAGGTTGTCTTATCCGCAAGATCTATTTAACCTGGCATTTGTTGGAAACGGATTAACTCCAGCCGAAGCTGGCGCTGATCCTGATATCAACAATCCTGACTATGGTTTACTTGGTGAAAGAGCAAACCTTGACGGCATCGGTATTGATATGAATATATTCACGGAGGTTGGATTACAATATGCGCGTAAATTTCTAGATGGCGACAAGCTCTCTGTGGGTATTCGCCCAAAACTTTTACTAGGAGCCGCGAATATTAATACCCGTCAATCTGAGTTCGGTCTTTATACTGACCCAAAAGATTATAGCTTACTTTATGATGGAAACTTGGTGATTAACACCAACATTCCTGTAAACCGTCAGGATACAGACAGCATCTATTTTGATTTAACACCAAACTCCTTCTTTAAGAACATAGGTTTTGGAATGGACTTAGGTGCCACCTACGACATCACAGATAAGTTTCAAGTAAGTGCTTCGGCAACTGATATTGGATTCATCTCTTGGAAATCAATGCCAGAGAGCTATTTTTTAGTTGGGTCTGACACCTTCAGAGGAGTAGAAGGAATCGAGAATCAATTGCTAGGAGGTGACACTGGAGGTATCTCTGAGGGAATCCGAGAAGGTTTAACCAATGGCTTTAGCGATTCGTCCAATACCGATAAGTATAAAACTTGGCTTACTGCTCGTTATAATCTGGGATTGAACTACCAATTTCATGAAAAGCAAAACCTAGGGTTATTGGTTAACGCACATATGGTTAAGCGAAAGCTTAGAACGGCAATGACTTTGTCCTACAATTACAGATTGAGAAAATGGATAGGCTTCTCCGCTAATTATAGCATTTATAACAGAAGCTTCGCGAATGTTGGCGTAGGTCTGAGTTTAAATCTATGGCCAATCCAAGGTTATGTAATGGTCGACAACGTTTTGGCTCCAATGATGCTGCAAAACACGAAGAACGTCCACTTTAGAGCTGGTATTAACCTGACTTTCGGTTGTAGCAACGATAGAGACAAAGACGGCATCGCAGATAACAAGGATGATTGTCCAGACACTCCTGGATTACCAGAATTCAAAGGTTGCCCTGATACGGATGGGGATAAAATCATGGATAAAAACGACAGCTGTGTAACTGTGGCTGGCCCGATTGAAACGAATGGTTGTCCAGATCGTGATGGCGATGGTATAATCGATCCTGAAGATGATTGTCCTGATACTCCTGGTATTCCAGAGTTTAAAGGTTGTCCAGACGTGGATGAGGACGGAATTATGGATCAAGAAGATGATTGTCCTACTGATGCGGGATTACCTGAATTCAACGGCTGTCCTGACACGGATGGTGATGGTATAAAGGACTTGGATGACAAGTGTCCTGAAAAGCCAGGTGATCTTAAATATGAAGGATGTCCTGATACGGATGGTGATGGTTTACCTGATCATAAAGACAGTTGCCCAGAAACAAAAGGACCGATTGATAACAACGGATGTCCTTATGGTGATAAGGATGGCGATGGTGTAATCGATAAGGAAGATGCATGTATTGACATTCCTGGTCCTGCTGAAAACAAAGGATGTCCTTATGCTGACCTTGACAAGGATGGTGTACTCGACAAGGACGATGCTTGTATCGACACTCCTGGTCCTGCTGAAAATAGCGGTTGCCCATACAGCGATCTTGATGGTGATGGTGTTCTTGACAAAGACGATCGTTGCCCTCAAACTCCTGGTCCAGCCACCAACCAAGGTTGTCCAGAAATTGAGAAAGAAGAGCAAGAAGTATTGAACACAGCGTTCAAGAACCTTGAGTTTGAAACCGGTAAGGATATTATCAAAGAGAGTTCTTTCGAATCGTTGAATAACCTAGCCGCTCTACTCCTCAAGAAGGAAGATTGGAAGATTCAGATCAGTGGTCACACAGATGCTGTTGGAAATGACGCCTCTAACATGACTCTATCTGAAAAGAGATCTAAGGCTGTTGGTAAATACCTTGAGTCTAAGGGTGTAGCTAAAGAAAGAATGATCGTTCAATGGTTTGGAGAGACTAAGCCTATTGACGATAACTCTACACCAGAAGGTCGAGCTCGAAACAGACGTGTTGAAATGGAAGTCGTTTTCGACTAACCCATCAATCTCTAAAGACAAAGCCATCCATTTTACAATGGATGGCTTTTTTTATTTCCAAAACTTGAAAGTTGCATATTCGCCAGATGAAAAATGAGCGGCCTAGTCTTTTCCTTTCCCTTCTGCCTTTAGCTGCATTGATAGCGCTTCTGACGCTAAACGTTACCGTGTTTGGAGATGATTCACTTTCCTTCTCCAATCAGATCGCATTATTGATGGCAGCCGGGATTGCTGGCTTGGTTGGACGATTCAAAAAAGTGGGATTTCTGGATTTAATGTCTGGTGTTAACGAGAACATCAGTCAGGCCGTCCCAGCTCTTTTGGTTTTATTGTTAATAGGAGCCTTGGCTGGTAGTTGGTTACTAAGCGGTGTTGTTCCTGCTATGATTTTTTATGGATTGAAAATCATTCACCCAGAATGGTTCCTTGTCTCTGCGTGTATTATTTGCGCTATTGTTTCCATTGCTACGGGAAGTAGTTGGGGAACAATTGCTACGGTAGGAATTGCCTTATTGGGAATCGGAAAAGCCATGGGATATGGCGAAGGTATGATTGCGGGTGCCATCATATCTGGTGCATATTTCGGAGATAAAATGTCACCGCTTTCTGACACAACGAATCTAGCCCCTGCCGTTGCAGGAACAGATCTGATCAGCCATATCAAATACATGGCAATAACTACTATACCGAGTATTGTAATTACGATGGTCATTTTCACGATAATCGGATTCTTTCACACTCCATCCTCAAACAACGTAAATATTCACTCTTTAAACGAATCGCTTTCCAGTATTTTCAACCTCAGTCCTATCCTTTTCTTAGTTCCAATTTCCGTTGTCCTATTGATTGTGAAACGGATTCCTGCAGCTCCGGCACTCGGAATTGGCGCACTATTGGGAATGTTGTTTGCCTTTATCTTTCAATTTCCGCTAATCGAATCGCTGTCTGAAGGATCTGGTTTTGCAGCCACATACGCCATTATTTTTCAAGCCTTTGGTACTGATTTATCCATTTCTACTTCCGATCCGATTCTTTCAGATCTACTCTCAACAGGTGGAATGAAAGGAATGATGAATACCGTGTGGTTGATTGTCTGCGCCATGACATTTGGTGGAGTAATGGAAAAAAGCGGCAGTCTCGGAACAATTACAAATGCTTTGATGAAACTTGCTACGGGTAGAACAAGCCTTATTGGAACAACTGCCTTAAGTTCAATTTTCATGAATTTAACCGCTGGCGACCAATATCTAGCCATAGTCGTTCCCGGAAAAATGTATCAAAAAGCCTATAAGGACCATAACCTGGATGCCGTAAACTTAAGCCGTACGCTTGAAGATGCTGGAACAGTTACTTCCGTACTCGTCCCATGGAATACATGTGGGGCCACGCAAGCCGGTGTTTTGGGTGTTGCCACTGCCATTTATTGGCCCTTTTGTTTTTTCTGTTTGATAAGTCCCGTCATGACCATGCTAGTCGCGGCATATAATTATCGCATAAAAACCAGAAAATGACCCAACTCCAAGTTGATAACTTCGCTCAAATTTCCATTGACAATTCTTAATTCTGAATGCAAAAGATTATATTCAAACTGGCCATTCTAATTTGTATCCTGGTTGCCTCTTTTTCTCTATTGTGCAACACTGGTGGGCCTACAAGTACGGACGCTACCGGTTCGCCACTAGATTCAAATCAGGATGCTTGCACCCAATGTCACCAGTCATATAGCTTAAACTCTGGCACGGGAAGCATATCGCTCTCTGCGCCTACCAGCTATTATCCAGGACAAACTTATACGATCACCGCTACCGTAGCTCAGTCCTTTCCAGTTCCAGCCAAATACGGATTTCAACTGGTTCCTTTGCGCGATAATAACACTGGTGGTGGCGCCATCACAGCTGGTTCCGGACAAGGAACATGGACATCTAGTGGTATAAATTATGTACATCAAGACACTACTACTAACAACACAGGTTTTTGGTCCTTTACTTGGACTGCACCATCATATTCAGACACGATTAAATTTTACGCTGCAGGATTGGCTGCGGATGGAGCAAATGGAAATCAAAATGACTATTGCTATACAACAACTGCCACCATACTTCCATTAGATCCAATAGAATTTACTTTGGACACGACAAATGTTTCTTGTTTTCAAGGCTGTGATGGACAAGCGAGTGTGACTGTTTCAGGAGGTGGAATTGGACCTTACACTTATTTGTGGTCAACGGGAGCGACAACGAGTACAATTGTCGATCTATGCGTTGGCAACTATTCGGTTACCATCACAGATAGTCAGGGTAATAACGAATTTGGCCAAATTGAAATCAACGAACCGAATGAAATTCAGACCTTATTTGAAATTCAACCGTCATCTTGCGCCTTTGGAACTGGTCAAATCAGCGTTCAGGCTTTTGGCGGAGCTGGCGCATTTACATATCTATGGAATGACACGGCAAACACCACAGATAGTTTAGTAGCCCCTGCCGGAGTTGGATGGTATTCGGTTATCATTACAGACACAAATGGTTGTATCTTGATAGATTCGGCAGAAGTAATTGCAAATGGTTCTGGCTTGAATGCATTCATGACAAGTGAAGCTGAAAATTGCCACCTAAACAATGGCGAAGCGAGCATTACTATGTTGGTAGGTAATCCTCCCTATTCATACCAGTGGAATCAAGGTTCAACGAATCAAACCGTAATCGCTCTTTCTTCTGGAAACTACACCGTAACGGTGACTGATTTCAACGGTTGTATGGATGAATTCAGCCTTTCAGTCGGATCCCAATTTCTAGAAATTGATGAGGCTTCTTCCGAGATGACTCCTGTGCGCTGTTTCAACGGAAAAGATGGAAGCTTGAGCATAGAGATTAACACTGGCGAAGCCCCATTCACCTATAATTGGAGCCATGATTCGCTCGCTACCAACAATCATTATACAAACTTAGAAGCAGGTAATTATCAGATAACCGTCACAGACTTTGCCGGTTGTCTTGATAGCATTTCCATCACTGTTACGCAGCCTGATTCGGTCTATGCGACAATAACCATCGACTCTGCTAATGAAGGATTCTGCGATGGAGCAATCAGTTTCGAAATGGCTGGCGGAACACCTCCTAACTCTTATCAATGGCCTCATGATAATACCATTACAACTAACAGTGCCAATGAACTCTGCTCAGGGAGTTATTTAATTACAACAACAGACGCTGTTTCATGTCTTTTTCTTGTAAACACAGGTATTCCAACCAAACTCGGTTTGGAAATGATCGAAAAGCAAGAGATAATCGTTTATCCGAACCCTGCAACAAATTTTCTCTATATCAACAATTCGGAAAAAGTCTTGCTTTCGTATCAGATTTATGATGTCAATGGAAACCTGATTCTTAACGGTAAAACGGCTGGAACTAAGATAAATCTTGGTGAATTTTCTAGTGGAAACTATATGATTGCTATTGAGAAAGGGAATTTAATCTACACTCGAAAATTCGTTATCCGCAAATCGTAACATTCCATTTTAGAATGTTTCTCTTTGCCCCCAAATTTGAATAATGTCTGCACGAATTCCTGAATCGAAGCTTCCGCGAATCGTAATAATCGGGGCAGGATTCGGTGGCCTGAAACTCGCGAGAATATTGGCAAATAAGCCATATCAAATTGTGCTCGTAGACAAGCACAACTTTCATCAATTTCAGCCATTGTTTTATCAAGTAGCCACGGCTGGACTAGCACCCAGCGCAATTGCTTTCCCAATTCGAAAGCTATTTCATCAAACACCAAATGTTCATTTCAGAATGGTGAGTGTTTTATCCGTGAACACAATGATGAAATCAATCGAGACGGATATTGGAACTATTACATTCGATAAGCTGGTAATCGCTACTGGAGCAGACACAAATTATTTCGGTAACACCTCGATTCAAAAGCATGCATTTCCAATGAAATCCATCGAAGAGTCGTTGCAGTTGCGAAACCGGATTTTGCAATGTATGGAGGCGGCTTTAGTCACAGATGACGATTCGATGCGAAAAGCATTGATGAACATTGTCATCGTTGGCGGTGGTCCTACCGGAGTTGAGGTAGCTGGAGCACTTGCCGAGATGAAGGATTATATCCTTCCGAAAGACTACCCTGAGCTTGATTTCAATTCCATGCAAATCAATTTACTTGAAGCCGGACCCAAAATCCTTGGGGCCATGAGTGAGGAAGCATCAAAGGCGAGTGAAGCTTTTTTATCAAAAATGGGTGTAACCGTTTTGACATCGACTGCAGTTAAATCCTATGATGGCCATCAAGTTGAAGTAGAGGGAAAACCAGCCATCAACTCCGAAACTTTGATTTGGGCAGCGGGAATCAAGGGAAACATGCTTAATGGAATCGACCCGAACCTGATTGTTCGTGGTGGTCGAATTTCAACTGATGAGTTCAATGAAGTAAAAGGGATTAAGGATGTATTTGCAATAGGCGATATCGCCTCTATGGAATGTAAAAAATACCCGAAAGGACATCCACAAGTCGCGCAGGTAGCCATGCAACAGGCGAATACGTTGGGCAAAAACCTACTTAGAGATCTTAATTCAAAGACGCGAAAACCCTTTGTTTATGGCGATTATGGTTCCATGGCGACAATAGGTCGTAGTAAGGCCGTTGCCGACTTACCCGGATTCCATTTTAACGGATTCTTCGCTTGGCTATTTTGGCTCTTTGTTCATCTCATGAATATTCTAGGTGTGAAAAACAAGTTTTTCATTTTTGTCGATTGGATGTGGTACTACCTTAGTTTCGACCAAAGCCTAAGACTCGTTATTAAACAAAAAAGCCCCGATGAAAACATCGAGGCTGATAAGCTTTAGGCTTGTAGTTAGCTTTCTGTATTGGCTTCAGGCGCATCTTCAGCACTTTCTTCCGTTACCTCAACTTTATAGTCCTTTACAATTACGCCATCAGCAACAAACGACAATTTCGTTACTGGCTCAACGATCAAATCAATTTCTTCTCGGGACTTTCCCTCATCTTCGGCATAGTGCTTCAAATCATCTACGCTCATTGTCTCCATGTAAGCATACCCTTCGATAATTGCTTCTTTACCATCTATATTCTTCGGAACGAAAAACTCATAGTCCTTAAAGGATACGTGCATACTTTGATCGTCCGAAACCTTCATAGTCATCCAGCACCCTTTAACTTGACACACTTTCTGAATTTCACCCGAGACTTTGGCTCTAACTGAATCAAGGCCAGCTAATTGCTCCACAATTGTCGAAGAAGGTCGTGCACCGTCTTCTGAGATTTCAGATCCAAAAAAAGCTACTTCAATTGGCGCTTCCTCAACCACTTCTACTTCTGTATTGACTTGTTCATTCTGATTTGCACAGGACATCAAAAGGACCGTGCAGGCCATTATCATTATGTATTTCATGTTCTTTATTTAGGGGGCAAAATTAATATTCGAGGGTTTTCAAAATCACATCTTTTAATCGGCTTTTGGCAAGAAACGAAACCTCCAGTTGAGTGTCAAAAGGAACGGGCGTATCTAAACTACCACATCGCGCAACAGGTGCATCCAGGTATTCAAAACATTCGTCAGCAACTCTAGCGGCTAATTCTGCTCCAATACCACCAGTTAAAACATCTTCATGCAAAACCACCAATCGGCCGGTTTTTTTAACCGAAGTGAAAACTGAATCGTAATCTAAGGGCGCCAAACTTCTTAAGTCAATAATCTCTATACTCCTTTCCGTAAAATTCTTCACAATGTCCAAAGCCCAGTGAACTCCGAGTCCGTAGGTAATGATACTCAGATCAGTACCGGCATTTACCACAACCGCTTTTCCAATTTCGGCTGTATAATAGCCTTCAGGTACATTACCCGTTAGGCTTCGATATAGAAATTTATGCTCAAAGAATAAAACAGGATTTGGGTCTTCGAAAGCTGCCAACAAAAGTCCTTTCGCATCCTCTGGAAAAGCAGGATAAACTATTTTCAAACCCGGAGTATGAAAAAACCATGCTTCATTCGATTGGGAATGAAATGGACCAGCACTCACTCCTGCTCCTGTTGGCATGCGGATGACAACATCTGCATTCTGCCCCCATCGCCAATGAATCTTGGCAAGATTATTCACTATTTGATTGAAACCGCAGGTTACGAAATCAGCAAACTGCATTTCGACCATGGCCTTCTTTCCTTTTATACTTAAACCAAGGCTGGCCCCAATTATAGCCGATTCACACAATGGCGTATTGCGAACTCGTTCCTTTCCAAACTTATCCAAGAGTCCGTCTGTAACCTTGAATACGCCACCGTATTCAGCAATATCTTGCCCCATTAACACAAGGTTTTCATGCTTCACCATAGCCATGTCCATAGCCTCAGAAATTGCATCAACAAAACGCAATTCCCGAACTTCTTCCGACTTAGCTATTTCTTTCGCTTCACTTTTGGCGAAAACATCATTCAACTCGACATTGACGTCAACTTCAACATTTGGTAAAGCCAATGCCTCTTTGAACTCTTCTCCCACAAGAGCCAAGAATCCATCTTTTAAAGCCTGAACTTCCGTCTTATTGAGAATGCCGATATCTATTAAGTAATCTTCGTAATTCTGAACTGGATCGCTTTCACTCCATTTGTCTTGCAGGCCAGCTGGATAATATTTTGTCCCGCTTGCTTCTTCGTGACCACGCATCCTAAATGTCAAACATTCCAATAGAATTGGTCGGGGATTCTTTTGAATCTCTTGCTTTATTTCCTTAATGGCATGATATACTTCTAGAATGTTATTCCCATCAACTTGTCGAGCTTCCATGCCATATCCAATTCCTTTGTCTATAAACTGTTTGCATCTAAATTGTTCCGAGCTAGGTGTGCTTAACCCCCATTGGTTGTTCTCAACAACAAAAATCACGGGTAAATCCCAGACAGCTGCCACATTCAGCGACTCATGAAAATCTCCTTCGCTAGCTCCTCCATCGCCACTAAAGGCAAGGCACACTTTGTTGGTTCCTTCTAATTTTTCACCCAATGCAATTCCATCAGCTATCCCTAACTGAGGCCCCAAGTGCGAAATCATCCCAACTATAAAATGTTCTCGAGTACCAAAATGAAAAGATCGATCTCTTCCTTTCGTAAAACCTTTTTCCTTACCTTGAAATTGAGCGAAAAGGCGATTCAATGGTATTTGTCTTGAAGTAAATACACCCAAATTTCGATGCATCGGTAGAATGAACTCGTCTTTTTCTAAGCCGAGTGCACACCCGACACTAATTGCCTCTTGTCCAAAGCCAGAAAACCACTTTGATATTTTCCCTTGTCGCAGATAGATGAGCATCTTCTCCTCTATTTGACGCGGCAATAGAATGGCTTCATACAAACTTTTTAGTTCAACATCTGTCAAACCTTTTCGATCAAATATCATGTCCAATTAATTCTGGGCACAAATGTACCATACGGACAGTGGTAGTCTAATATAATAGACGCTTGGTCGGAAAATTTCGCTAGCATGAACATCCGCATGGATTAATTAACGTCTTTCAGGTCCTAATAACATCAAACCCCATAAATCATGAAAAAAATTCTCCCACTTCTTTTAGTATTGTGTTCAGCATTTGCCTTGGTCAGCTGTGATGATTGTCGAAAAATTGAATGTAATAATGGAGGGACTTGCTCCGAAGGTATTTGCGCTTGTCCTGAAGGATTCTCTGGTACATATTGCGATACGGAAGATCTATGTATTACACAGGAAGTTGAGTGCCTCAATGATGGTGAATGTTTAGGTGGGGAGTGTGATTGCAAGACTTTCTACTATGGTGAAAGCTGTGCAGATTATTGTGTGTATGGTACTTATGCTGATGGAAATTGTAATTGTAATGAGGGAATTGAAGGTAAGAATTGCGATATTTTCAGTCGTGAAAAGTTTCTCGGAACTTATACGTTCACTTCAAGTTTTTCTACTCAAGTGCAGACTTCAGTAATCGCTAATGGCGAATTTCAAAACGGAGATATTACCAAAGTTGAAATGACGAATCTTTCTTCAGTTAGCGACACAGATGGTTATGCTAAAATCGAGGGCAACCAGATTTCATTTCCTAACCAACAAGTAAAAGGTCAGGGAAATGTGAAATATCAAATGACCACTGTTACTCCAGGCACATGGGAAGATAATGGCACAAACATCACTTTCACCATCGTGGTGACTAGGCTGGCTAACATACAAGGTGCAACGGTGCAACAAGGAACTTACGTCTATAAGCGACCCTCGTTCTAATTCAGTCTTACAACAATTTATAAATGAGCCTCGAAATATTTCGGGGCTTTTTTAGTAGATTTTTTTCCATGAAATATTTGACTTTAAGAGAATCCGTTACTTTTGCCGTCCTAATAAATAATCTACTTATGAAAAAAATCAATCTATTGATGGTAGCTCTTATCGGAGCTATGACGATTACTCTTACTTCTTGTGATGAGTGTAAGGATGTAACATGCGATAACGGAGGAACTTGTGCTGAAGGCGTTTGCGAATGTCCAGCTGACTACTACGGTGATGCTTGTGAAACAAAATGTGTTAACGGTACATACTCTGATGGAGCTTGTGGTTGTGACGCTGGATACGAAGGTGATGGTTGCGAAACTGAATCTCGTGCAGTTATGATCGGTACTTACTTAGGAAGCGATGCTTGTTCTTCAACTGGTGCTACTTCTTCTTACACTTCAACTGTTGCTGCTGCTTCTGCTAGCGCTGACGGTGTATTAATTACTGGTCTTTGGGATCGTTTTTTCATTAACAACATAACTGGAACAGTTGATGGTGACAAAATCACTATCGCTACTCAAGAGCCAGACAGCGATGGTTACACTATCTCTGGAACAGGTACTTATGCTGATGGTGTTATCTCATGGAGCTATACTGTTACTGAAACTACTTCAAGCACTGTTGATCAGTGCACAATGAATGCTACTAAGCAATAATCGTAAGTTTAAATAACTGGAAAAGCCTCGCTAATGCGAGGCTTTTTTTTTGCCTATACTTTCTCATCATCTTTTGGTAAACCAATTGGCATATGCGCCTCTCTACATAATTAATCAATGAAGAATGTACTTAACTCGTTCGCATTCCGGCATGCCTACCGATAAACACTGCTTGCATTTGAATTAGGACTAGCCTATTGTTAATAACACCTTGCCACCAACAAGGCTGAGTTTTTATCAATAATCAAGAGGATCAATAATTTGCAATCCAACCAAAGAATTGGGCACAAAAAAAAGGGCCACATTAAAATGCAACCCTTTAACTTTTTAGAATCTAAGTGAATTACTTAGCTCCCATTTTAGCTTTCTTGGCTTCGCCTTTAGCTTCAGTTGCAGCTTTCTCACCGCTCATTTTACCAGCTTTAGCATCAGCAGCCTCAGTAGAAGCTTCTCCGCTCATTTTGCCAGCTTTCTTCTCAGCAGCAGTTTTAACTTCTTCTTCAGCATCTTTTGCAGGAGATTCAGCTTCTTCAACTTCGTCAGCTTCTTCAACTTCGTCAGCTACTTCTTTAGCAACTTCTTCGCCTTCTACTTTATCAGCAGCTTCAACAGTAGATTCAACTGGTGCTTCTTCTTCGTGAGACTCTTCAGCTCCACCACAAGAGGTAAGAACTACAGCAGCAACGATAAACATTGCAGCAAATTTTGATACTTTTTTCATTTCGATGGAATTTTCAATTTGGCCGCAAAGTAAAGTATAATTATGCAATCTTACAATACTGAACAACCTAGTCTTCGCTGAATGCGTCTATGTTGCCGTTGATTTTTATTCCTGACAAGTCGAGAATATGAATTTCCTATATTTACCGCTCAATATTTCCATTGAATTATGACTAAAAAGCTACTTTTTCTTTTCGCGCTAATTACAGCGACCTTTTCATTTACTTCTTGCGACCAGTGTTTAGGTCCCTTAGGCAAGGAAAAGTTAGAATGTTCAAATGGAGGCACATGTAATGATGGAGCTTGCGATTGCCTCAAAGGTTATTTCGGCAATACATGTGACTCGAGTGATGTCTGCGAATTACGCGATGTGATTTGTGAAAAAGGTAATTGTGATGAAGGGATTTGTTATTGCGATGCTGGATATGAAGGCGAAACGTGCAATACTGAAACGCGTAGAAAATTCATTGGCATATACAATGTAACTGAAAGCTGTTTAGACTTAGATACAACTTGGGGCTATAACATTACAATTGAAGAAAACTTCTTGAATGGTGCCAATATGTACATATACAACTTGTTCAACTATTCGCATTTTCCGATTAATGGCTATTTCTCCAAAATTGAAGCGACCGGCACACCTGGAACGAATGATTTTACCATTTTCAGCCAAAAGCCTGACGGAGGCGAAAAAAGCATAGTGGGTAC
>Ga0115566_10001318_pt1 | contig 21392 bp, 19 predicted proteins | sample COGITO_mtgs_1204_3_FD_87173 | JGI IMG/M metagenome (GOLD analysis project Ga0115566, IMG submission 87173) | Pelagic marine microbial communities from North Sea - COGITO_mtgs_120405 | ecosystem: Environmental > Aquatic > Marine > Epipelagic | place: Germany:Helgoland, sampling site Kabeltonne...
CAGTGAGGTCGATGACCATGGTTTGGAAATTCAACAGGGCTTCGAGGCGCCCTTGGGCAATCTCGGCCTGGTAGGGCGTGTAGGCGGTATACCATCCCGGATTTTCCAGAATGTTGCGCTGGATCACGGCGGGAGTGGCCGACGGATGATAGCCTTGGCCGATGTAGGTGGCAAACACCTGATTTTTCTGGCTCAATGCATATACATGGCGCAAGTAGTCACTTTCACTCATGGCAGGGGCCACATCGAGGGCTGTTTCATTGCGGATCGCATCGGGAACAGTCTGATTGACCAATTCATCGACGGAAGCGACCCCAACGGCAGCCAACATGTGAGCTAAATCCTTGGATTGTGGGCCGATATGACGCCCGGCAAATTCTGCCATCATAGCACGAAGTGGATTAGATTGAGGGGACAAAATTAGGCCCCATAGTTCCTACCTTGCACACTATTCTTTTGGTTTATGAACGCCTTTTTCCATATTGACCAAGCACGTCGTCTGGACGCTGCGGACCCCCTCGGACATTTTCGCCGTGCGTTCCATGTTCCCGTGTGGAAGGGCGAGGAGGTTATATACCTGACAGGCAATTCGTTAGGGCTTCAGCCCGTCGGAGTTTCCGAAGCGATTGCCCAAGAATTGCACGACTGGAAAACGCTTGGTGTCGAAGGGCATTTTCACGCAAAAAATCCGTGGATGCCTTACCATGAATTTTTGACTGATTCGCTCGCCCGCCTCGCTGGGGCAAAGGGGACCGAAGTGGTGGCCATGGGCAGTCTGACCGCCAACCTCCATTTTGCGATGGCCTCCTTCTACCGACCCACTCCCGAGCGCCGGGCCATTCTTTGCGAGGCCAAAGCCTTCCCCAGTGATCGCTATGCTCTGGTTTCTCAGCTCGCTTTTCACGGCTACCCCGAATCCGACCTCATCGAAGTCCCTGGCTCTGGGGCCGATGGCGTCCCCACGGACGAGGATCTGATCGCCGCCATCCAAACCCACGGATCCCGCGTGGCCACCATGCTCATCGGAGGCGTCAATTACTTTACGGGCCGCGTGTACGACATGGCCCGCATCACCGCCGCGGCCCGCGCCCAAGGCATCGTGGTAGGCTGGGACCTGGCCCACGCCATGGGCAATGTCCCCCTGTCGCTGCACGACTGAGATGTCGACTTTGCCGCCTGGTGCTCATACAAATACCTCAATGCCGGCCCGGGTGGAACCGCCGGGCTCTTTGTCCACCAGCGCCACCACCATGCCGACCTCCCTCGCCTCGCGGGTTGGTGGGGACACAACAAGGAGAGCCGATTTCACATGGGCCCCGGATTTGATCCCATTCCCAGTGCGGAAGGATGGCAGGTCAGCAATGCCCCCGTCTTGAGTATGGCGGCCCAGCGTGCGTCCCTGGACCTGTTTGACCGCATGGACTTGGCGCAACATCGCGCCAAAGGCTTGGACTTGAGCCGCCAGTGTATGGATATGCTCGAAGCCCTGGCCTCAGAACTACAGGAACCCATTCGCTTGCTCACTCCCCGGGAAGACGCTTCGCGGGGATGCCAAGTGTCCGTGCAGTTCAGCGCCCGCGACCGCCGTTTCTTTGACCAGCTTGTGGAACGCGGGGTGGTCGCCGATTGGCGCGAGCCAGGCACCATTCGCATGGCCTTCATTCCCTTCTACTCTAGCTACGAAGATCTGGCCCGCTTGGAGCAGGTTCTTCGCCAAACCTTATCCGCATGAAACAGGTCACCGTCGTTGGAGCGGGCCTCGTCGGCTCTCTCTGGTCCATCTATCTCGCCCAGCGCGGCTACCATGTAGAGGTTTTTGAACGGCGTGCGGACCCAAGAAAAACCGGGATCGCCGAAGGCCGGTCCATCAACTTAGCCTTGAGCGACCGCGGTTGGGCCGCGTTGGAAAAAGTGGGCATGGCTGATGCGGTGCGCCAAAGTGCCATCCCCATGTACCGCCGGGTCATGCACGCGGTGGACGGTGCCCTCAGCTTCCAACCCTACGGAAAGGAAAACCAAGCCATTTACTCCGTGTCGCGGGGAGGACTGAACCGTCTGCTTGTGGAGGCGGCCGAAGCCCATCCCCAGGTGACGGTGCATTTTGGCCACCGCTGCGTCGACGCGGACGTCGAACAGGGCCGGGCCACCTTTGAATCCGCGGACGGAACCCGGGACTCGAACGGCGAAGCCCTTTTTGCTACCGATGGGGCCTTCTCCCAGGTCCGCGCCAAAATGCAACGCCGCGATCGGTTCAACTACGAGCAGGAGTACATCGACCACGGCTACAAAGAATTGCACATTCCTCCCGCTGCCGATGGAAGCCACCAACTCGAGCGGGAAGCCCTGCATATTTGGCCTCGGGGCCAGCACATGCTCATCGCCCTGCCCAATCCGGACGGCAGCTTTACCTGCACCCTCTTCTTTCCCATGGAGGGGGCGGAGAGCTTTGAGGCCTTGCAAACGGTCGAGGCCGCCCGCGCTTTTTTTGCCGCCCAGTTCCGCGATGCCTTGGACCTCATGCCGGATTTTGAAGCCCAATGGGCCGCCAACCCCGTCGCGAGCTTGGTGATTATTCGCTGCTCCCCCTGGAATGTGGGCGGAAAGACCGTCCTCTTTGGCGACGCCTCCCATGCCATTGTTCCCTTCTATGGCCAAGGCATGAACTCAGGGTTTGAAGACTGCCGAGTCTTTGACGCCGTGCTAGATGACTGCGGAGATGATTTGGACCGCGCCTTTGCCGAATTCGCCCGGAAGCGCAAACCTGATGCGGATGCGATCGCCGAGTTGGCCATGCGCAACTTTGTCGAAATGCGCGATTTGACCGCCCAGCCGGAATTTTTGCTCCAGAAAAAAATTGAGGCTCGCTTCAGTGCTCTTCATCCCGGACAGTGGATGCCACTCTATTCCCAAGTCACCTTCTCCCACATACCATATGCCCAAGCATTGGCCGCAGGAAAGCGGCAAGACGCCCTGATGGCGCAGATTTTGGCCCGGCCAAACATTGCCGAAAACTGGGAAAGCGAAGAAGTGATGGCTGAAATGCGGCGCCTTCTGGAGGCAACGCGTGCCTAAGCCTTTTTTAAGGCAGCGCGCAACTTCTTAAAGAGGTTGCTTCGGAAGACATAATCCACGACGGCCGAGTCATCGGAATCGAGAACCTCTTCCATGGTCCCTTCCCAGGCCTTTATCCCGTTTTCCATCAATATCACGTGGTCTCCGATTTCTAAGACCGAATTCATGTCGTGGGTGTTGATGACCGTGGTCATGCCAAATTCATGGGTAATCTCATGAATCAGCTGATCAATGACAATGGCTGTCTCGGGATCCAAGCCCGAGTTGGGCTCATCGCAAAACAGGTACTTCGGATTTAGCACAATCGCCCGAGCAATGGCCACCCGCTTTTGCATTCCCCCGGAGAGTTCTGCGGGCGTTTTGGAGAAGGAATCGGGTTCGATGCGAACCCGCTCCAGGCAAAAACGCACACGCTCGTCTTTTTCTGCTTCCGTCATGGAGGCAAAAAAGTCCAGGGGCAAGCGAACGTTTTCGGCAATGGTGAGCGAGTTAAACAAGGCCGAGCCCTGAAAAACCATGCCCATTTCCTGCCGTAGGGCCTTGACTTCTTTTTTGCCCATTTCGCCGAGCACTCGGCCGTCAAAGGAAATCGTGCCTTGATCCAAGGCATGCAAGCCCAGGACGGACTTCAAAAAAACCGTTTTTCCCGATCCACTCAGACCAATAATCAGATTGCATTGGCCCTCGTGGAAATCCACATCGATGCCGCGCAGGACATGCTGCTCGCCAAAAGATTTATGGATGCCTCGAACTTGGATCATTGCAACAGGAGATCAGTCAGGATGTAGTTGAACAAAATGATGGTGAAGGACATGGCCACCACGGATTTGGTGGAGGCCTTGCCCACTTCGACCGCCCCGCCCTCCACATTGTAGCCAAAGTAGGCCGACACGGTCGCAATGATGAAGGCGAAGACGGTGGCTTTGGTCAAACTGTAGACGATGTAGAAGGGGTTGAACTCGATAAAGTACCCCGATAAGAATACTTCCGTATTGACCAAGTTGAGTAAGTCTCCCGCATAGTAGCCCCCAACAAGGCCCAAAGCCATGGAGAATACAATGAGAATTGGGTTGAAAAGCAGGCAGGCGAAGAGTTTGGGCAAGACCAAATACGAAGCGGGGTTGATGCCCATGACGCGCAGGGCATCCATTTGCTCCGTCACCCGCATCGTCCCCAAGGTCGACGCAATGTTGGAGCCTACTTTGCCCGCCAAAATCAAGCTGACAATCGTCGGAGCAAATTCCAAGACAATGCCCTCCCGCACGGCGATGGCGATGTAGCTATCCGGTACGAAGGGATCATCCAGGTTGATGGCCGTCTGAATGGTCAAGACGGCCCCCATAAAGACGGAAATAAAAGCAACTAAGGCGATTGAAGAAAAGCCCAAGAGTTCAATTTCCCGAAAAAACGATTTGAGGTACTCCCGCCCATGCTCCGGTTTATGGAACACTTCGCCTAAAAAGCGGAAGTAGTGGCCCAAGCCATCCAAGAAGCGGTAAATCATGCCCCGAAAATACGCTAAATTCGGGGCCTTATGAGGACAAAAATATCCTGGGTTCGCACCGGCCTCTTTCTCTTCATTCTCGCAGCCGCATGTTCCTGTGGTACCCGAGAGAAATGCGACTGCCCCCATTTTAGCGCCACTTCCGGCCCGGCTTCGGCGTGGGTGCCCGCATGAAGAACTGGGCGGTCATTGCGCCCAAGGTGCCCCCAGCCGCCCATCCCGGTCTGGAAAAAATCGTGCGCGCCTATCAAGGACAGATTCGGCTCTCCCCGCCGCGCCGCAGCAAATGGGGCGATTTTCGATGGGTGGCCGGCGAACCGACCCGCATTTCCATCAACCGGGATCTCGCGCCCGAGGCCTTTCTCATCACCCTTTTGCACGAGTTGGCTCATGCCCAAGTACAGGCTTGGGACGCGCGGGACCACCTTCCCCACGGGCCAGAATGGCAGCGGCGATACCGCGACCTCCTTCGCCCCTTCTTGGACCACGACGTCTTCAGTCTTCCCGTGGCCAGGGCCCTGCGGCGGAGCCTCGGCCAGCCCAAGGCCTCTTGCGGTGCGGACCCAGACCTCCTAAAAGCCCTGCAAGCGGACCGTCCCACCGCCGGGCCTACGTTGGAAAGTTTGCCCTTGGGCACCTCTTTCAAGACGCGCGATGGACGCGTTTTTCGCAAAGGCACCAAGCGGCGGACGCGCTTTGAATGCGTGGAAGTTTCCACGGGCCGTACCTTTGCGGTGCATCCGCTGATGGAGGTAACCCCTCTCCCAACCGCCTAAAACCCTTTGCCCATGGCTTCGGTCTTTTCGAATCCCGATTTTGAAATTGCCCTCCTCGGAGGAGGTCAGCTGGGAAAGATGGTTTTGGCCGAAGCGCGGCGTCTCGACATTGGGGTACGCGTGCTGGATCCTTCAGCCGATGCTCCCTGCCGGCTGGGCGCCCAACAGTTTACCCAAGGATCTTTTCAAGACTACGATACCGTCCTCGCATTTGCCCAAGGGGCGGACGCGGTGGCCATTGAGATTGAGAGCGTGAATGCCGATGCTTTGGAGGCACTGGAGGCCCAAGGCATTCCCTGTTTCCCGCAAAGTCATGTGCTGCGAGTCATTCAGAACAAAGTCGCACAGAAGCAATTTTATGCGGACCACCAACTTCCGACTTCCGACTTCCAACGTTTTGCCTCCAAAGCTGACCTCTTAGCCGCCATCGAAGCGGGCACGTGTTCTTTTCCCTTTGTGTGGAAGCTTGGCGAAGGGGGCTATGATGGATTTGGGGTCTCCGTCGTTCGGACCGCTGAAGATGCGGCAACCCTGGCGGAAGGCGAGTGCATCGCCGAAACCTTGGTCGACATCGCCTGCGAAATTGGCGTGGTCGTGGCGCGTGCCTTGGACGGAAGCTCCCAGGCCTTTCCAGCCGTAGAAATGGAGTTCCACCCCACCGCTAACCAGGTAGAATTTGTGGTCTGCCCCACGTCCCTGCCCGCCCACGTGGTCCAAGAGGCCGAAGCCTTGGCTTTGGCGGTCTCCGAGGCCTTCCAAGCCCAAGGGCTCCTCGCGGTGGAACTCTTTTACACCACCCAGGGCATCTGGTTGGTCAATGAAGTGGCGCCGCGCCCCCACAACTCGGGACACCTCACCATTGAAGCCTGTCCGACCTCGCAATTTGAACAACTATTGCGCTGCATGTGCCGCCTGCCCTTAGGCGACACCCAGTTAAAGCAGCCTGCCGCCATGGCCAACATTGTTGGAGCGGCCGGCTACAGTGGACCGGTCTACTACGAAGGCCTGGACCAGGCCATGCAAACGCCGGGAACGGCCTTCCACATTTATGGAAAGTCTCAAACCCGCCCCTTCCGAAAAATGGGGCACCTCACCGCCGTGGGACAGAGTGTGGATGAGGCCCGTGCCCGAGCGGCCGCAGCCCGCGATGCCCTCATTGTTCGGGCCTGAGCCCATTCGCTGCAACCGTTCCGGGAAAAATGTACCTTTGTCCCATGGTAGGAATTATCATGGGCAGCGAAAGCGATTTGCCCGTCATGCAGGCAGCCGCGGACCAACTGGCGTCCTTTGGGGTTCCATTTGAAATGACGGTGGTCTCGGCACACCGGACCCCGGAGAAAATGCTGGACTATGCGCAGAGCGCTGTTCAGCGCGGACTCAAAGTCATCATTGCGGGAGCGGGAGGCGCAGCCCACCTTCCGGGCATGGTCGCCTCGGCCACCTCTTTGCCGGTTATTGGCGTGCCCGTCAAAAGCAGCAACTCCATCGATGGGTGGGATTCCGTTCTAAGCATTTTGCAAATGCCCAAAGGCGTTCCCGTCGCGACGGTGGCACTCAACGGGGCGGCGAATGCAGGCATTTTGGCGACCCAAATTTTGGCCCACAGCGACGCGGCTTTGCTCGCAAAGCTCGACGCATTCAAAGCGGACATGAAGGCCCAAGTAGACCGCATGGCGCAGAATGTGGAAGGAAAATCCTAAGGGCTAAACCTACAGCGCCCTCAAGCGCGCCACCAACGTTTCTTTTTTGCGATTCGCCACCGGCACGTGACTATCATCTTCGAGGATGACATAGCCTCCATCCGCGGTGACATAGCGCTTCACACAATCCATATTCACCAAATGCGACTTGTGAATTCGTTCAAAATGGTGGGGAGTGAGTAACGCTTCGTATTCTTTCAAGGTTCGGGAAGCCAAAAGTTTCTTGCCCCCACGGAGAAAAAACTGCGTGTAATTGCTCGTGGATTCACAACGCATGATGTCCTGAATGCGCACAATATGCATGCCCTCGCTGGAAGCGATGACTAGCTTTCGATCCCGGTCTTTGAGGTGATCCACCAATACGCCCAAGCTAGGGATGGAGGAAAGACCCTCTTCGGCTTTACGCACCGCTTTGACTAATTCCTCGGGATCGACAGGCTTAAGCAAGTAGTCCAGGGCCGAAAACTTGATGGCGCGCAAGGCGTAGGCATCATGGGCCGTGACAAAGATGACCGCTCCTGACCATTCTGGCTCATCGGAGGACAAGCGCTCGAGCAAATCAAAGCCCAACTCCCCGGACAGGTGAATGTCCAAAAACAAGAGCTGTGGTTTGTGCCCAAGCAGAAGATCCCATGCCTCATCTACGGTTGAGGCCTCGAGAACAGTCTGAACTTCGGGGCAAAAGAGCTTGAGTTTGCCCATCAAAGCCTTCCGGCTTTGGGCTTCATCATCGAGTATAAGTGCAGTGAGTGCCATCCTCCCAAGTTAATCGTTCTCGGACCATTCATGGTTCAGCGGTAGCACAAGCGTCACGCGCGTTCCATCATTCAAATCCTCCACCACCATGGAATGCGGTCGTCCTGTTTGGACTTGCAAGGCGCTCAATCGGCTTTGCAGAATGCGCGTAGCCGCAGAACGCTTCTCCCCTTCATCGCCACTTTTTTGCTTTTTGGCCGCCTCTCTGCCGATACCATTATCCTCGACTTGGATGAGCAACGAAGGACCCTGGGCATCATGCCCAACATAAATTTTTAGCACACCGTCCGTTTGACCATCCTTGATCTTGGGACGAAGTCCATGAAGTATCGCGTTTTCTACCAAGGGCTGAACTAACATGGGAGCAATAATCAAGGATTGGGTATCGAGTCCCTCCTCCACTTGAAAAACCGAATGAAATCCTTGATCAAAACGCATTTGTTCCAAGGCAATATAATTTTCTAAAGCCTCTTGCTCTCGAGCCAGAGATACATGGCTATCTTCCGCGCTCTCCAGCGTGTAGCGCATCAATCGAGAAAATTTATTGAGGTAGGTAACGGCCTCTTTGGGCTGTTTTTCCAGGATAAAGGCCGAAATAGACTCCAGCGCATTGAACGTGAAATGCGGATTCATTTGAAGACGCAGAGCCATGCGCTCTAATTCCGCTTTTTCCTGGTTCCATGTGGCCCGATCGCGCGCCCTACGCCAGGCAATCACCCCGGCCATGCCCAGCAAAAAGAGCATCAATGCCAAAGCAGGCACCCAAAACGAAGGACGCTTCCATGCTGCCGGCAGGACTTCAATGGCCACCGTGGGCTGTCCCCAAAGGTCTCCCCTAGGTCCCGTTGCTCGAAACCGGATTTGATATTGTCCCGCACGCAACCGCTCCAGGGTGAGTCGGCGGTTGGAGCCCATCGAGATCCAATCGCCCCCATCTATTTGGTATTCCACCGGAATCCCATTTCCTGCTTGGGGTAAACCACGGAAACCCACTTTAATGACCACGGGGTCGTTTTCTTTTTTCGTTCGACGTTCCACCGAACGTATAAGTAAGGACGGCTTCATCCCACGGCCTATCGCCCGGTCCAAGGACTCAATGGCCAATCCATAGACATCCTGAATCCACCGCGGTGTGGAAGGCATCTCTGCCGACGCAGGGACTCGAGTTACCGGCTGAAACCGAGGCGTGCGACTCGCCAATGCCCCCGACCACTGTCCATTTTGGAGCACAAAGAGGCTGTCCATCTTCCAACGCACCTCCGTTACCCAAGTGGTGAGTCCCATGTTTTCCCATTGACCGGAGCGAAACCGGTACAATCCAAATTCACCATATGCCCAGGCGCCTTGATGCCATGTCAGGCCCGAAACCAAACCCGTTCCCGGCTTGCCGTGATTTCGGATGCCCTTGGGGCCCAAAGAATATATTCCCAAGGAGGTCGCCACCCAACACGAATCCGTGCCATGGGCAGCCACATGGGAGATGGGGCCAATGCGGAAAGGAAGGGTCCGGAGGTCAAACCAGCGCTCCGGCGCATCCATGCGGAGAAGGCCTTTTTCCGTGGCGACAAACAACCCACCCGCATCCGATGAAATGCCTTGTCGCAAGGTTTCCAGCTCAAGCCCTCCATGGGTATATAAGCGGGCCGTTACGCCATCTTGGCGCACATACCAAAGGCCCGATTCACCCATGAGCCAGGTGTTTTGACCATCCGCCGTGGTGACATAACTATGGTAGCCCCGAACCAAAGGTTCCATGACCGTCCAGCCTTCATCGCCCAAAATTTTGAGCCCGGCATCCGTAATGGCCATCCAACGTTTGCCCAAAGGCATGGCCGAGGACACGGGCTCATCCAATAGTTGGGTCCAAAGACCACTCGGACTGCGCATCCAGAGGCCGCTTTCGGAGGCAATCAATACTATTCCCTCTTTTTGAGCCATTTGATAGGCGCCAGAGAGCCCAGGAACCGATTCCTCGGTCCAGGTATCTTCACTCAAGCCGCGATAATAGACCCGAGACGGACTGAGGGCATAGATGCGGCCCATGCCCGTATTGAGAAGGTCTACACAGGAATTTTCAGGGTAGGCACTCCGTTCCCAATCACCGCCCTTCCAGATGTAGACCCCATCGCCACCTGCCAACCACAGCTTGGGGCGCAGCATGCAAATCGCACTGTAGTAACGCTCGTCATCCGGATTTTCGGGGGCGCGGTCCATGCGGTTAAAGCGCTCGCCATCGTAGCGGAGAATACCTTCATTTTCCGTGGTCACCCATAGCAAGCCATTGGTGTCTAGGGCCATGTCTGTGATGAGATGCCCGTCCGAGTTGGCGAGCATCGACTCGGTCACCACCGCATACATCGGAGCTTGGGCCCATGCCCACGTGCTTGACCCCAGTAGGACCCATAAAAAGAATCGACGTAGCATGGGGTGAAAATACCGCCTTTTTTCGGGATGTGTCGAAGGGAGGGTGCAGGTGTTTGGAGTCGTTTACTCCCGATTACCGCGGGGTCGTGGGATCTCTTTGTGGGGTGCGATGGCTCATCCTGTGTTTCCCCCTCCCCCTGCTGGCGCAGCTTCCTCTGGACCCCTGGTCGACCTGGGACAGCCCATCCCCGACGTGGCAGGTCTTTGCAGAACAGAGCGGGCCCAAACCAGGGTGGCACGCATTGGGAGCCCAATGGATTCGCCCTCAATGGGCGTTCCATGGGCTCGTGGGGCCTACCGGGGCACCTTCATGCCTCCTTTTTTCGCGCGTTGCCCTCAGTCCTCAACACCCACTACTCTTTGGCTGGGGCCTCGAGTATGGCCGAGCATCTCTGTATGGACAAGGGACCTTTGCCCTCCCAGGTGGACGCAGCAGCCGCATTCGGGCGCATTGGAGTCCAGGCAGGCGGCTCGAAGCCATGGCGTCCCTCACGCAGTGGACGGAATGGGGTTGGTACGTGTCCTTTGCGGGCCTCGCTTCCACGACACAAGGGATCGAGTTTGTGGTGCACGCTCGGCCAGCCCAGCACCCCCATTTTCGGGGCATCTATGCCTCAACTTCCGGGCGATGGCGCGCCGAATGGGCTGGCGATCACTGGTCGGTTCTGTTTGGTGCGGGGCCCTATGCGTACTCTCGGTGGGCACTGCATCCGCACAACCCAGGATGGTGACCTGGGCTGAGCAGCAGTATGCCCTGCGCTTTCCTGGAAGTGATTTGGACGCCCGGGACTCCGTCCGGGCCCTCCTTGAGTCGTGGCATCTTCAACCTGCCTACATCAACAGCTGGCCGCGCGATGCCCTGGAAGACATCCCCTTTCTTTCCCCGCCTGGAGCCTTCCAACTTGGGAGATACATTGCCGAGCAAGGTGATCTCATCGATCCGCTCGAATGGGGAGCCATCCCCTTGGACTCCATGGAACGGCGGGCCATGCAATCCTTCTTTCAGGTCGGGTACCCCGCTCGTGAAGGTGTACGTAGCCCTCGACCATGGCTAGGGGGCATTTCCCGGACCAGCTCGGGGTGGGGACCCTATGTACTCGGCCCCGGACTTCGATGGACACAACAGCAAAGCCTCTCCGTGCTTCCTTGGAGGGTCGCATGGTCCCCTGGAAATGGCCCCTTCCTGCGAAGCCAGGCCTCGGATTCTTTCTTTGCCTGGTCACCCCAGCGAGGGGGCTGGGGACGTTTCGCGTCTACCCCGAACATGCACCTCGGTGGCGGGTGGATAGATAATCAATGGCTGCTTACTATCTCGCTTGGGCAACCCCGTTGGAAGTGGCAGGGCATGCTTCACGGCGGCAACCGATGGACGTCATCTTGCTTGCTGCGATGGCCCTCGGGTATGACCGCTGAATGGACCCAGCGAAGTAGAGATTGGGCGCTCACAGCAGCTTGGCTACCACAACCCATCAGCCCGGGGTGGCGACTGCGCCTACCCTATGCCCGCGGGTGGCTCGAGGCGGGAAATCGCCCAGCGCACCAATGGATGCGCTGGCAGGGACGGTCTGCCGGCGGAGGACTGGATCGCTGGAATCAACAATGGCGCCTGAATGCTTCGCTTTTTTTGACCCCAGACCTCGAGGCCTGGGTATTTGTGGGCTGCTCACCCGATACCCCGCATGCTTGGGGCTGGCGGTATATTTCCTCGGAGGACGCACCGCCGTTTCGATTCACGGTGGGGTGGATGGGGGCCGGTGAAACCTATGGATACGGAACTTCCCCGCTGCGGATGACGGCACCAGGACCCTACTTTGAGGGGCAGTGGCGCCCCACCTGGGTAGCATTTGGGATAGAGCACCAAGGGCTCCTCACAATCAAGATTCGACCTACGGGCTTTCTCTGGAGCGGACGTTACACGTTCCAGTCCGCCCAAAAATGGGGATAGCTCTTGGATACCGTGGTTTCACCCGTCCATTCAACAGGTTGCTCCAACCCAATGAGCGCCCAGAAAAAAGCCATGCGGTGGTCATCCTGGGGATCCACTGCGTGCACTGCTTCAGTGGGATTCCATGTGCTCGAATCAAAGGTGAGAGAATGCGCACCCTCGGCCTGGGCCCGAACACCCACGTTTTCCAAGGCCTGAACCAGGGCGTCTAAACGGGGAATCTCCTTGCCATTGAGGGTTTGTAGTCCGGTAAGCTCCACAGGGCGACGCATCAATACCCCCGCTGCCGCAATCGGTTGAGTTAAATCTGGGCAGTCGCGTAAGTCTAAAACCATGGGCTCCTTGGGGCGGCTGGGTAATCCCCGAATGATCAATCCATGTCGATTATAGGAGGCACTGAAACCAAGAGGCAATCCCCAGCGAGACCATATAGCATCACCTTGAATGGATCGCCGACCCAGGCCTTGAAGACAAATCGACTCCCCCATGCATGAAGCGCGAAGGGCCCACACGATGCCCGCGCTCCAGTCGGCTTCTACCGGCCAAACAACTTCTTGCATGACCTGTTGAGTCATAGCGATAAACGGAGCACTCACGGGCAGCCCCTCTAGCTTTAAGGAAAGCTTCTTTGCCATGCAGGGCTCAATGAGGTAGAGCGCAGAAATGAATTGTGAACTTACTGAGGCATCCATGGTGAGTGCTCCCCCTCGAAGTTTCCGACCATGGATTTTCCATGAACCATCCTTTTGCCGGGTCAAATCCGCCCCTAGATCCTGTAGTCCCTTGACTAGTCCCTCTATGGGCCGTTCCCTTAATCGCGTTGTCCCCGTCAAGTGGATGGATTCCCCTTCTTGAGCAGCCCAATAGGCCATTCCAAAACGGAAGGCCGTTCCCGCTGCCCCGGCATCGCCGTCTCCAAGGAGTACGCGATGCATGGCGCGCATATCATCCGACCAGGTCGCATCCGGTTCTGGCAGTGGCTTTTTACGGACGGCCAATGCCACCAGCGTGCGATTCGCGAGACTTTTGGAAGGAGGAAGGTCAATGAGACGCATAAGCGGCTAAAGCGGATTGAAGATGAATCGCTGAGACTTCCGTCAGAGTGACGGGAGCTCCAGGTGCGCCGGGCAAGGCCATACGAATGGCTCCAGCATGATTTTTTTTATCGCCTCGAAGGCGTTCTGATACATCCTTGGGCAAGACCCAATGATTCGGCCACCATCGATCGATGAGGACCTGCATTTCTGACATGTGAATGGCCGAACAGAGCCCCATGGATTGGGCAATGTGAAATTCTATCCACAGCCCCAACGCAACCGCATCCCCATGCAAGAGCCCTGTCCCCATACCGGCTTCTGCGGCATGCCCTACACTGTGGCCCAAATTGAGGGCTTTGCGCGCTAGGCCGCGTTCCCTTGGATCAGATTGAATGCGCGTGATTTTCGCTTCCATCAGTGCAGGAAGGAAATCGACCACGTGAGATAGGTCGGTGATAGATTGGATTTGCTGCCACAAGGGCGCGCCCTGTAGGTAAGCGTGCTTCACACATTCAGCCCAACCCGCACGCCAATGAGCCTCGGGTAAAGTTTGAAGGAGCTTTGGATCCGCATAGATTCCTCTCGATGCTGAGAATGTACCGGCGAGATTTTTAAATCCGCCAACGTTTATTCCTGTTTTGCCACCCATCGCCGCATCCACCATCCCTAAAAGAGAGGTCGGGATGAGCACATGATCCAATCCACGCATGTAGGTTTCCGCCAAAAAACCCCCGAGGTCGGTAACGACCCCTCCGCCGATGGAAATGAGTAAACTTTGGCGATCTGCTCCATTCTCTAGAAGGGCCATCCACAAGTGATTCATGACCTCCAAGGATTTGCTCGCCTCGCCCGCCTCAACTTCCAGAATTGACGACTCGCCTAGATGGGCAAGGCTTCCCAAAACATAGGGAATGCAGGCTACATGGACAGATTCATCCGTTAAAATCAGCACCTGACTATACGACGCCCGATGTGTTTCTAACCAGGTATCGAAGGCCTGAAGGGCTTGATCCCCGGCATAGACGGGGCCGAAAGGAGTCTCCCAATGACGCATTCCCTCAAAGGTCGGAAAATTACTTGGCATGGCCTCGTCACCGACCTCCTAGACTATCTTTGGAACCCATTTACGTCGGTTCAGATGCCCTTGAATTTTCGCGATACAGCCATTGCCTTTCACTCTCACGACGATGCTTCTTTGCGTCGCAGTTATTGGCTTTTTAAAACCTTGGCCTCCCCTGCCCTGGTCCAAATGGGCAAAGGCGTCACACTTTGGGCGCTCCAATGGCGCCTCCCAATCAAAAGCATTATTCGAGCCACGGTTTTCAAGCAATTCTGTGGCGGCGAAACAGTCTTGGATTGCAAACCGGTTGCTCAACGCAACTGGGCCTTGGGGGTGGGAAGCATTTTGGACTATTCGGTGGAAGGACAAACCGATCAAAAAGCCTACGACCACACCACGGACATGACCTTGCAAACGCTTGCCATGGCCGCGAATGAGCCCGGCATCCCTCTGGGCGTCTTCAAGGTAACAGGATTGGCGGACACCGGCATGTTGGAAAAAGTGGGTCGGGGCGAGGCCCTCTCTGCCTCCGAGAGCGAGGCATGGGAACGCGCTCAAGCTCGTGTGGATCGCATTTGTCACTATGCTCACCAAGTGGGTGTCCCCGTCATGCTGGATGCAGAAGAAACCTGGATTCAGGACGCAATTGACAGGTTGGCCTACCAAGCTATGGCTCGCTACAATCAGGAAAAAGTCATTGTTTTCAACACCATCCAGTGCTACCGAACCGGGCGCCTGGAAGCCTTGAACCAAGCCTTAGAAAACGCTCAAAAAGGGGGCTACGGATTGGGCATCAAGTTTGTCCGTGGGGCCTACATGGAAAAAGAACGGGAACGCGCCCAGAAAAAGGGTCTCCCCTCTCCCATTCAGCCCACCAAAGAAGCGACGGATGCCGAATTCAATGCCTGTGTAGTACGAATGATTTCCGCGCTTGGCCGGCCCGAAGATGGGCAAAAATTGGCCTGCATGATTGGCTCTCACAACGAGGAAAGTGCCGCCTTGGCCGCAGATTGGCTGACTGCTCAAGGGTGGACGCCGGAAACGGCGCCTGTGTGGTTTGCCCAACTGTATGGCATGTCAGACCACATTAGTTTTGTGATGGCCCACCACGGATTTCGGGTCGCGAAATACTTGCCTTTTGGCCCCATCGATGCGGTCATGCCCTATTTGTTCCGACGCGCCGAAGAGAACACCTCGGTCAAAGGTCAAACAGGCCGCGAACTGGGCTTGATCCAAACAGAGCGGGCTCGCCGATCTGCTGCCAAACGCTCGAAGTAATCCATCATTGGCAGCACCGGACCGAGCCACGGTGATGTGACTCCGTCGTCCCTCAGGGTAGCAAGCGCTCCAAGCGCACCAGAACCGCGCTGTCCGAGCGCCGCTCCCACCAACCTTGATAGGATTCATCCTGCCATTCCAACGTGATGGGATAGGAGGAGTACTGCAGTCCCTCTTCACGAGTCGTCACCCGGGCTTCAGAAAAATCGATTTCTCCTCGCATCAAGAAGGCCTCCAAAAACGCCGAGTCCCCCGCACAAGCGTGCGCCCATACCTCGACCGCGGCGCCTTCCACATAGTAAACTGGCTGATCATGCAAATCAACGAGCACCCGATTGTTAGGCAGGTAGGTGCATTGAAAATCTCGGTCCGAAAAAAGAAAAATGACCAGCAGGGTGCCCAGGCCTAAACCCACCGCAAACCAGCTGAAACGCTGCCAAAAGTTCATAAAAGTAAATCCAGGTCGGTAAAGGGCAAGTCAAAAGGTTCAGCCAACTCCCGGTGGGTCAAGATGCCTCGATGGATATATACCCCCGCCCGCCAATGCGGACGACGACGCAACGCTTCTTCGATGCCCCCATCGTCCGAGAGCATTTGTAGGAAGGGACTAGTCAAATTATTGAGAGCGAAAGAGGCCGTCCGGGCGACACGAGAGGCCAGATTGGGCACACAAAAATGCGTCACCCCATGCTTCGTGTACACCGGGGCATCCCAGGTGGTCACTTCACTGGTCTCAAAGCATCCGCCGTGGTCAATGCTCACATCGACGAGCACGGTCCGCGGCTTCATCTGGGAAACCATGGTGTCCGTCACTACCACGGGCGTGCGTCCGTTCACGGGACGCAAGGCCCCAATCACGACGTCGCATCGTTGGAGGGCTTTGCTCAAAATTTGCGGTTGGAGGGTACAGGTATAGACGTCATGTCCCACCACTTCGCGCAAACGCTGAATCCGTGTCAAGGAGGAGTCAAAAACCTTGACCGTCGCCCCCATGGCCATCGCAAGGCGAGCCGCGACCGTACCAACCGTTCCCGCTCCAAGAATCACCACTTCCGTGGGCGGGACTCCGGTGACGGCACCCATGGCATAGCCTTTTCCATCCGCCCACGTGCTCAAATATTCCATGGCGACCGTGATCGCTTGGGAACCGCCAATTTCGGCCATGCTCCGAACAAAAGGTGCTCGGCCGTCTTCGTCTAGAATACGGCCATAACTGAGGGCCGTTATTTTTTTTGCCTGTAGGGCTCGGATATAGGCCGCATCGACGGTGTTGGGCTGCAAAACCGATAAAACCAGTTGGTTGGGCACCATGAGAGGCCACTCTTTGGGGCTGGGGGGCTCCACTTTGACGAGGATGGGGCACTGAAAAACGTGCGCCCGGTCCTCGGTGATCTGAGCCCCTGCCTCGGAATATTCGTGATCCGTGTAGCGAGCCGCTAATCCTGCCCCGCGCTCCACGAGAATTTCGTGTCCCTGTTGAACGAGGAGGTGCACCCCTTCGGGGGTCAAGGCCACGCGATTTTCGGCCCACGTCGACTCCAAGGGCAATCCAATGCGCAACGCTTGGCGCTTCGACACGACCATCAGGCGTTCTTCTTGGGGGATGTAGGCTGGCTGATCCATGGGGCGGGAATTAGGGTTTCGTCTCGAGGGTCACTTTTCGGCAGCCATCTGCTTGAATGTCAATTCGTAGTATGGCCATTTCTTCGGGCAATAAGTTCGTGATTTTCTGGGGCCATTCCATCCAAATGGGCTGCCCCGAATCAAAAATCTCGTCCAAGCCCAAGGATTCGGCTTCGGCCACGTCCTGCAACCGATAAAAGTCGGCATGGTAGATGACCCCATGGGGACTGTCGTAGGGTTGAATGAGGGTAAAGGTGGGGCTGCTGCCGGCATCGGGCGAACCCATGGCCTGAAGCCAATACTTGACCGCCGTCGTTTTCCCCGCCCCCATGTCTCCGACGATGGCCACCGGACCAAGTAAGGCGGCCTGGTGCTCCTGAGCCCAATCCATCCAATCGCTTGGGTGACAAATGAAATCCGTGGTATGCATCGCCCCACAAAGGTAGCGGGGTTTAGGCACCCCGGGGTTTCAGATGTGCAAAAGGGATGATGATTTCCTCCAAGCTGATGCCCCCATGTTGGTAGGAGCTCTCAAAGCGGCCTGCAAACTGATGGTACTGATTGGGGTAGATGAAGTAGCCCGCTTCCCCAGCGAAAACAATCTTGTCCCCAAGCGCCACGGAAGGCAAACCCAGGTCCTTGGGTTCGCGGACGAGCGCTACATCCTTTGAACTGAATTCTAATCCCCTCCCCACCTTGTAGCGCATGTTCGCGGTGAGGTCGCGAGAGCCCTTGATGTGAATCGGTTTTTTCACGGAGATGGTGCCGTGGTCGGTGGTCACAAAGAGGTCGTAGCCCTCTGCCGCCAAACCATCTACCCAAGGGCGCAGAGGCGAATTTTTCCACCAGCTGTGGGTTAACGCCCGGAAACCTCGGTCGTCGCTCGCTATATCACGTACAATACTCTGTTCCGTTTTCGCATGGGAAATCATATCAATAAAATTGACGACTACCACCACCAAATCCGTATTCTTGACTTGGGGCCAGTGACGGACCCATTTCTGCTCGGAGCCGAGGTGGGTGAGCTTGCTGTATTCCAAGGAGGCAATGCCTTCTCGCTTCGCCCAATCTTGGAGAAGTTGGGCCTCAAATCCATTGCGTTTGCCTTCGGCATCAAGCGTATCTGGCACCCAGTCCTTGGGGTAGCGGTGAGCGATTTCATCGGGCAAGGCTCCGGCAAGGAGCGCATTTCGCGCGTACTGCGTGGACGTCGGAAGGATGCTCGCATAATGCGCATCTTTCGCCACCCGAAACTCCGCCAAAAAGAAAGGTTGCAACTCGAGCCATTGGTCTAATCGCAGGTTATCAAAGACAAGGAGTACGGATTTTTGACCGGACTTCACCACGGGCGCCACATGCTTTCGGAGCATTTGGTGTGAAAATGCACAGGGTGCTTCCGGCTCAAACAACCAGTCGGGATAGACCTCCGCCCACCAGCGCGTGAACAGCCGGTTGGCCTCTTCCCGTTGATGGTCCAGCATGGGTCGCATGCCTTCGGCTTCTGCCCCAGAAAGTCCTGAATCAAATGAAATCAAGGATCGGTAAATAGCCGTCCACGCCTCCCAAGAGTCGGCCTCGCTGATTTCTTGGGTGAGGGTCCGAAACTGGGATTGGTATTTACTGAGATTTCGGTCGGCAATCAACTGGCGTGCTCCCAAAACCCGTGTTAAGGAGGAAAGTACTTGTCGTGGTTGCACCGGCTTGAGCAAGTAATCCGCAATGTCCTCACCGATGGCTTGTTCCATGACGCCTTCTTCTTCACTTTTGGTCACCATGATGACCGGCGTGCTCGGACGGAGTGATTTAAAATCGGGCAGCGCATCCAAACCTGAGCGGCCTGGCATATGTTCATCAAGGAGAACGCAGTCTACGGGGTGTTCGGCCATGAAGCGCAAGGCGTCCGCCGCATTGGTCGCCACTTCCACAATGAACCCCTTGCCTTCAAGATACAGGACATGGGGAGTGAGGCTATCCACCTCATCGTCGACCCAAAGAATGCGTACTTTTTCCATGTGATATGGGTTAAATTTACGGCTCCTATTCCACGTACATGTCTGTCGGCCACGAAACGAACAAGTTCAAACTCTTCAACGATCCGATCTACGGTTTCATTGCGATCCCGACAGAACGCATTTTTGATCTCATTGAGCACCCCTACTTTCAGCGCTTGCGTCGAATTGGGCAACTTGGATTGAGCTATCTGGTTTATCCGGGCGCCTATCACACCCGCTTCCACCATGCGCTCGGCGCTATGCACTTGATGCAGCGAGCCGTGGCCGTTTTACAGAGCAAGGGTCATGCCATCACGCCAAGCGAAGCCGAATCGGTCCAAATCGCCATACTCTTGCACGATATTGGGCACGGACCATTTTCTCATGCGCTCGAGCACACCCTCGTGAACGGCGTATCGCACGAAGCCCTCTCGACGCTGCTCATGGAGCGCCTCAACCAAGAAATGGATGGCGCACTGACCGAGGCCTTGGAGATTTTTCACAATCAGCACCCCAAACGGTTTTTGCACCAACTCATTTCCTCACAGTTGGACATGGACCGCATGGATTATTTGCGTCGGGATGCCTTCTATACGGGCGTAGTGGAAGGGGCCATCAATTCTGAACGCCTGCTTCATATGCTCAATGTGGCTGATGGTGAACTCGTACTCGATAGTAAAGGCATAAGTTCGATTGAGAAATTCTTGATCAGTCGGAGCTTGATGTATTGGCAAGTCTATATGCACAAGGCCGTTTTGAGCGCGGAATACATGCTCGTTCAATTGCTACGGCGTGCTCATGAACTCGTCCAACAGGGTGAAACACTTTTTGCCGGGGCCGAATTGCAACTTTTCCTCGAAAAGCGCCCTACGATGCAGGACTTTCAGCAAGATCCGACCATTCTCGCGGCGTTTACCCGCCTGGACGACGCCGATATTCTGGGCGCGATGAAGCAATGGACTCAGCATGCCGACCCGGTTCTCCGAGAATTAGCGGATCGCCTGCTCAACCGGCGCCTTTTCCGAATTAAATTTTTGCCAGAAGCGCTCACGAATTTTCAGCGGGCGGAATTGGAGGCCAAAGTTCATGAAACCTGGGGCTTTCCCTTGGCGGATTGCCGGCATTTTGTCCTGGAAGGCATGGCCAGTAACGCCACCTACAAGTCGGACAAGCAAGAAATTAGAATCCTCAAGAAAAGCGGTAAAGTAATTCCTTTATCGGAGGCATCCGAAATCCTTCCTTTGAGCGTTTATAGTCATACCATCACACGACCATTTGTGTGTTGGCCCAAAGGCATCGAATGGATCGACTAAACGCAACACGCATCTCCCCCCAGTCTATTTCTGTCTTGGCGGCTACTGTGGGCGCCCAGATAGAAGGGGAATGCGCCATAGATATTACGTACTTGTGCACCCTTGAACCCGGGCATGAAGGGGGGCTCAGCTTCTTAGCTCAGGGCACCTATGCCAAACACTTAGGCGAGTGCCAGGCCTCGGCTGTGCTCGTAGGGCCCAAACAAGTGCGACCTGATGGCTATCGTGGATGTTTTCTTCGCGTCGAATCCCCCTATTATGCCTGGGCGCAAATTCTGCATCAATTCGGAAACCACAGTGTATGGGGATCCGAAGCCATCGACCCCACGGCAGATATTCACCCCAGCGCACAGCTCGCCCCGGGCGTGCGCATAGGGGCCCACGTAAAAATTGGCGAAGGCACGGTGATCCATCCCAACGTTACGCTCTATCCTTTTACGGAAATTGGTGCGCACTGCATCCTACACTCTGGCACCGTGATTGGTTCGGATGGATTTGGATTTGCCCCGCCGCGGAAAAAAAGCGCCGGCTTGGAAAAAATCAAGCACATCGGCCAGGCCATCCTCGCTGACCACGTAGAAATCGGCGCCAATAGCTGCATTGACCGGGCGGTCGTCGGGGCAACCTACATTGGTCAAGGCACCAAGCTGGATAACTTATGCCAAATCGGACACAACGTCCGAATCGGCGAAAGCTGCGTGCTGGCGGGACAAGTCGGCATCGCGGGGAGTACCACGATCGGTCACGGCGTTCAAATTGGTGGACAAGTTGGTATTGCAGGGCACTTGACTATTGGGGACCATACTCGAATCGGCGGAAAAAGTGGCGTAACACGTAGTTTTGGAAGCAATATGGAAATCCTTGGGTATCCCGCTGAAGAAGCTTCGATATTTCGTCGGAAATTTGCGGCCTC
>Ga0115566_10001323_pt1 | contig 21333 bp, 20 predicted proteins | sample COGITO_mtgs_1204_3_FD_87173 | JGI IMG/M metagenome (GOLD analysis project Ga0115566, IMG submission 87173) | Pelagic marine microbial communities from North Sea - COGITO_mtgs_120405 | ecosystem: Environmental > Aquatic > Marine > Epipelagic | place: Germany:Helgoland, sampling site Kabeltonne...
CCCGGAACATTGGTACTCTTTAGCGAATCAGCCTCAGAATTAGCGCATTTCAAAGGACGTGTGGGTCATACGCTTACCTATTATTTGTGCAGCAATAATACATGTCAACTGCCCACGACAGATCTCAACGAACTACTGAAGCTATGGAAGGCCTAAAAGACCGCTGTGGCTGGTGTAAGGGCAGCGAATTGTACGAAGACTACCACGATAACGAGTGGGGGCGACCGGTGCGTGATGAACGAAAGATGTTCGAATTCCTCTTGCTTGAAACTTTTCAGGCAGGCTTAAGATGGATTACTGTTTTAAAGAAACGCGAAGCTTTTCGAGCCGTTTTTCATCAATTCGAAATTGCTAAAGTGGCAAAAATGACAGAAAAAGAAATCCAGGATGCGCTCCAAAACGCTCGCATCATTCGTCATGAAGCAAAAATCAGAGCTGCCATTACCAATGCACAATGCGTTCTAGAGCTTCACGCTCGCGGCACGACGCTTGTAAATTTCTTATGGTCCTACGTGAACGGAACGCCTCTTCAAAATGCCTGGAATGACTTAAGTGAGATTCCTGCAAAAACGGATCTCGCAATTCAACTCTCAAAAGATCTAAAGGCATTGGGCTTCAAATTTATAGGGCCCACGGTGGTGTATGCCCACATGCAAGCCACAGGAATGGTCAACGACCATCTTACGAGCTGTCCTTATTACAAGGTCTAAAATGTGCTAAAAGAATTTCTTTTTCGATTTTTCCGCAACAAAATCTTTCAGATAGTACGGCTCAAAATAAGCCACATCTTCGGCGACAGGAAGCACATATAGGTGCTGTCCCATATATTTCGCGTCAGGATCAGAATTCGCCTGCAGTTGCCAATTCTCGGGGATTTGAGTCATGAATTGGCCCATTTTTTCTACCCCCTCGCCCACTACGGTCACCTGTTCATTTTGTAAATGTTTCCAACTATAGTCCGTGATAATTACCGCTTCTACGGCGCCATCTGGCGTCAATCCACCCTCGCCCAACCGCCAAACTTGAGCATAGACCTCATCCCGACGTGCATCCAGAACGGTAATCACAAAAGGAGTGGTGCAGTTGGAGAAATCAAAGCAACCTAGAGTAGGTACACTATACAATGGAATACCTGAGGCAAAACACAAACCTTTAGCAGTACTTACACCAATGCGTAAACCGGTATATGAACCCGGTCCTTTGCCTACGCAAATACCAGTCAATGCATTAAAACTGAAGGAATGTTCTTCAAGCAGTTCTTTGATCAGCACATGCAAGCGTTCCCCATGAATAAAGCGATCGCCCCTTTCCGCTCGAGTGGCAACCATCTGCTGGCCGTCCCATAGAGCGATGCTGCAATTCTTAGTCGCTGTTTCTATGCAGAGTAACACACTTATTTTTTATCTGTGGAAATGCGCGCGCCACGCTTTAGATTTCGGCTCACTGCACTGTACGGTCCGGTAATCACTGCCGTACTATCTTCTACCCCTGAAACAATGATGAATTCATCGTCTTGAATACCCGATTCTACAACGAGCAACCCGGCTTTCACACCGTCCGGAGTAAAGACGACCTCGAAGCTTTCGTCAATATCATCGCTTAAGACGCGTTCGTATGAAACGGCATTTGAAGAAGTGTCCGAACGAACCGTGACGGCCTGGATCGGTACCACTAACGCATCGTGCACTTTATTCGTAATGATTTCAACAGTAGCCGTCATACCTGGACGGAACGGATTCTGACCATAGGTCGGCTCCAATGAGGCGAAGCTGCTGTTAATCATCCGGATTTTTACTTCAAAATTTGTCACCTGATCTGGTGACGCACCCAGCGCCAATTTTGCACTGTTTGCGATTTCACTAACCACACCTCGAAACGAATTTCCTAAGAATGCATCCACCTCAATAAGGGCGGTATCTCCTTTTGTAATCTTCACAATGTCATTCTCGTTGACCTCAACCAAAACCTCCATTGTATTTAGATCTGCAATGCGTAACATCTCAGTACCTGTCATGGTTGCTGTTCCAACCACACGCTCGCCCAACTCAACGTCCAATTGTGTTACCGTACCGTCAATAGGTGCAATAATGGTGGTACGCTTTAAGTTTTTATACGCTTCATCCAGATTGGCCTCTGCACTTTGCAATTGGTATTTAGCGCTCTCTTCCTGCAACTCCGCAACCGAAATGGCACGCTGTGCTGCATCGTATTCTTGCTCAGAAATAGCACCCTTCTCAAAAAGCACCTTATTTCTTGCCCACAACTTTTTCGCCTCATCTAGAGCCACGCTGCTTTGAGCCAAGCCAGCTTTAGCACTGTTCACTGCAGCACGTGCGCGTGTAATGGCACTTTCGTATAGATCTGGATTAATCTTTACCAAAACATCGCCTTCGTTGACTTGCTGTCCGTCGACGACATTTACTTCAATAATTTCACCACTAACCTCAGGACTCATTTTTACCTCAACCTCCGGTTGAATCTTCCCGCTAGCAGTAACGGACTCTACGACTGTACGGCGGTGCGCATATCCAGTTTCAACGCTAACGGTATCTGTACTTGCGCCAATCCAGCCTTTTTTCTTAGCAACAACTAAGGCACCAATAACAACGACCACAACGGGTACAATAATTTTTAAATTCAATTTCATGGTCTGGAGGTTATAAGGTGATTTGATTAAATAGGTAGAATTCGAGCACTTTTACTTTAAATAAGTAATCGAATTTTGATTGTATCTCGCGACTCTTCGCAGCGAGGTATTGATTCTTACTTAAGCTCAGATCAAAGGCACTAATGACCCCTGTGTCGAAGTTGAGCTGCGCATTACCCAGCGCCAGTTCTGAGGCTTGTGCCGAGGCTTGAGAAGCCTCGTAGAGGGCAAGCGCTCCTTTAGCATCTAAATAGGCGCGCTCCATGGTTTGACGAACATTCACTTCCGTTTGCAATGCATCAATAGTTGCATTATCGAGCTGAATTTTTGCCCGCTGTACTGCCGAATGCGTCTGACCGGCATTGAATATAGGTATCTGAACACCCACTCCTAAGAATTGGTTCCAGTTGTCTTGAAGCTGGTTCGTAATCGTATATTTTTCCGCACTAGCGGGATCCGGTACATTTATGGTTGAAGGCACCTGCTCAATAGACCCGGTTAATGGGTTTTCCACTAACGTGTAGGTTGTTAGCGAAACATAATCTGTGAAATACGGTAGACCTTGTACATAATTGGAATTCAATTGGGCCGAAAATGATAACGAGGGATAGCGACCGCTCTGGGCCAATTTCACTCCATATTTCGCGCGGTCCACATTCGCATCAGCTAATTTCACACCCGGCTGTTTTCCAACCGCGTCTTCTACTAACCCTTCGCTGTGATAACCCGACATCGCGCTTGCCGTCAAATCAACTTCCGGCGTAACAACCTGAAAAGACTCGAAATCCTCTTCCAATTGCAACATCTGATACAACATCAACTTACTGAGTACTGCCGCATTTTGCGCACTGGTCACATTACCCTGGTCGCTGCTGACTTGTGCAACACTCTGAAGATAGTTGTCTTTAGAAAGTGCCCCGTTTTCAAACAAAATTTCTGTTCGCTTCAAACTCTGTGTAGAAGCTTCCAATTGGCCCAAAGCAACCTCTAGTAACTGCTCATTCACTAAAATCTGTAAATAAGCGGACGCAATGTTCAAGAAAACGTTATTTGAAAGCTCCTGTAACTGGTACAAAGACGCCATTGAATTCATGCGCGCTTGCTGCAATTGGTATAGATTTCTTCCTCCGTTTAACAAAACCCAATTACTAGACGCTGTTGTTCCCAGAGTTCGCCGAGAACCCGGCTGTCTAGTGTTCGAAATGGGATCAATGGTTAAACCGAAGTTCCAGTAGTATCCACCATTAAGATTCAAGGAAGGCAAGAATGCCAATTCGCTTTGCTGCTCGTCCACCTCTGCTAGCAACAATCCATTTCGTCCTTTCTGAATATCTAGATTGTGCTCTTTCGCGTATTCAATACACGCGCCAAGCGACCAACTTTCTTGGGCTGAAATACCACCAGGCACTGCAAACAGTACTCCTAGAGAAAAGAATATATGTGAAAATTGTAAACGCATATCATTAGGGTTAGGGTACCCCAAGATACATTATTTGTAGGCTTTCTTATTCTTGTAAATCTTGTACGCAATTCCCCCAATAATGAGATAGGGGAAAATCATGAGATAGACTATTCCATAATTCAATCCAGCTCCAAATCCACCACCATCGGCAGTTTCCGCTACCGCTTTACACATGGAACATTGCGCAAAACCAACGGTCGTGCTCAACAAGAATATACCTAAAAGGGCTAGTTTTTGCATCAGTAATAGGGTTGCATGAATAGGTAAACCAATACACCGGTTGAAGCAACGTACAACCATACCGGATAGGCAAATTTTACAATGCGTTTGTGCTTTGTAATATCGTTTGTCCATCCCCGGTAGATGCTCAACAGCGCCAACGGAATTACAGGAACACTGAGCAAAATGTGCGAAAGCAATATGAAGAAGTACACATAGCGCACTACTCCTTCACCGCCAAACTTAGCGCTGGGATGCGTCAGATGGTAGATGATATACGAGATCAAAAACAAGCTGCTTAAAACGAATGCGGTCAGCATGAACGTTTTGTGAACGGTTATCTTTTTATTCTTAATGGCGATTCCTGCAGCAACGAGACAAACGAATGTTGCACCATTTAAAACTGCATGCAAAAACGGGAAGGAGCTCACCGCACTGTTTTCACTAATCCCTAAGCCTTCCTTCCACTCTGCTGGCAGCACCATTAAAAGGACCACTGCCAAAGGAATGATCACGCTTAACGCGTAAATCAAACGAATGATTTTCTTATCGTCAGTTGAATTACTCATCTAATTTATTGTGTTTTTCACGTTCGTACTCTGCTATAAGTACCTTTATATCCTCTTCAAGATCATTGAGTTGCGTAACATCTAGAACGTCATAAGAGCCTACAATGTTCCCGTTATCGTCAATGCGACTGCGAATATTTCCATTCCAATCGATCAGAATAGCGCTTGTACTGTGTAAAAAACCACCTTCCGCCGTTTGGTCTTCAAATGCATTCAAATAGACTCCTTTCGCAAGCGAATAAATGTGCGCTTTATCCCCGGTCAGGAAACGCCATTTACTGGTATTATAATTATTTACGTTTTGGTACTGCGCCAGTTTTCCTGGAGTGTCCTTTTCAGGATCCACAGTGATGCTGACCATTTCAAATTCAGGATAGCCTTTAAATCGACGCTCTACTTCATTCAAATGAAAATTCATCGCCGGACAAATGGTCGGACAAGTAGCAAAAAAGAAACTCAACACATAAATGGTTGAATCCATCGTCTCATTCGTTACAGCACCACCGTCTGTTCCTTGTAGGTCGAATTCAGGAATTTCATAATAGGCCGTATCGACACCAGCATCTGTAGTTACTGCGGTCTTTGGGCCAACGTACTTAAGTGTTTGAAAAAACACCTCGTTTTGACCGTATACGAAAAACAAATAAAGCAAAGCGGGCAGCACTAATACTGCGATTAGCACTGCCCGATTAAAGAAGGATTTATTAGCCATTACTGGAACAAGTATGAACCTTCAGTAAGAAGGATAAACGTCAAGTATGGAATTAAAATCAAGGTCGGTAGGTAAAGGGCATATTTCAGTCCTTTCTTTTCAAATTTCACGTGCATGAAAATCTGCACAATGTAAGCTGCTTTAATAAGAGTAAGTACGATGAACACGATGTTCAATATAGATGTACCTATGACTGGAGTCAACATAAACTCAGGCTTTACAATACCTAGAGCAACTTCAACACCTGTTATCACTAATAGGATCCAGAATACTTTCCAAATCCACCAAGTTCCATTATGATCTGACATGATAAATACGTTTTAGACGAGATAGAAGAATGTAAATACGAATACCCAAACAAGGTCAACAAAGTGCCAGTACAAACCGACCTTTTCAACCATGCGATAGTGGCCACGACGCTCATACGTTCCCAACAATACATTGTAGAAAATAATGAAGTTGATCACTACTCCTGAGAACACGTGAAATCCGTGGAAACCAGTAATAAAGAAGAAGAAATTAGCGAATTGCTTCTGTCCATATTCGTTATGAATCATGTTCGCTCCTTGCACAACATCACCCGCTTCAAGTAACGCTACAGACCGTTCGTGAGTAAATGCTTCACCCGCCTTACCCGGCTCCATGAGGTACATGCCTTCATTCGACTTCATAGCGGAAAGAACCTCGGCTTTAGTAAACATCTCACCGTGGTTGGATGCATGACCCTCTTCCATACCGTGAATTACCTGACTAAAACTTAAGCGCTCGCCCTCCTCATTGTAAATGTGAAGAATTTCTTGTCGTACCGTTTCAACCGCACCACTATCACCTATGATAAAGTGGTACCATTCCCAAGCTTGGGAACCAACGAAAATAAAACCACCAACGATAGTCCACAACATCCAATTTGTCACTGCCTTGCGATTCATTTTTTCACCCGCATTAACGGCCAAAACCATAGTCACTGAAGACATGATCAAAATGAATGTCATCAGCGCTACATATAACAAAGGTTGATCTCCTTCAAGCCCTGGAAAGTGAGTAAATACATTTTCAGCAATAGGCCATGTGCTTTCAAACTTAAAGCGCATTAAACCATATGCAGTTAGAAAACCTGAGAAGGTTAACGCATCAGAAAGAAGGAAAAACCACATCATTAGTTTTCCGTAACGCGAGCCTAGTGGTCTAGAACCACCGCCCCAGTTGTTTTCTTCTTGCGTCATTTCAGCGGATGAAGCCATAACGGTTGGATTAAAATTCTTTGGCAAATTTAACGAATAGCACTTAAAAAGACATACAAATAGAGCCACAATAGGTCTACAAAATGCCAATAAATACTCACAAGGGTAATTCCATGATAATCGGCTGATGAGTAACGTCCTCTGTATGCGCGAAATAACACCACTAATAAGGCGATGATTCCACCAGCTACGTGCAGTCCATGAAAGAGGAATAAAGCGTATACCCAAGATCCAGCAGGGTGCGATTGTGCACCAGCGAAGTAGATATTATTCGCCATCAGTTCCGTCCAAGCACCGCCTTGAAACCACAAAAAGGCAAAGCCAAGGAGTAAGGTTACCCAAAGCATTGGCTTTATTGCACTATCCTTACCCGCAACCAGCTGTCTTTTTCCCCAAATCAAGGCCAGTGAAGAAAGAACAATCACAACCGTGCTATAAATAAACGCTTTAGGCAACGCAAAGGTCATCCATTGTTCATTCATGACCAGGGTAGTTCTGCTAACTACATAACCAGAGGTAAGACCTGCGAAAGCCATAATGATACTTCCGATTCCTATCCACAATAAAGGTTTGGCGGCGCGGCGGCGTTGTTCTTGTAATGTTTCCATCTTAAATGAATCGGTCAATAATATAAATGATTTGCATACCTGTTAGATAAGCAATACTACTCAACATAAGTTTACGTGCACGCTTATCATCTGCATCCTTTAGAAGCAACATCGCGTTATTCAATACCCAATACCCTAATGCACCTACTGCCGCTGCACCTACCCAACTGAGTTGAAGCTCACCGGTGATACCAAAAACAGGTAGAATACCCACCATCATCATCCAAACGGTATAGATGATAATGTACAATTGTGATGGACGGTCTTTTGCTTTTGACGGTAAAAGATAATAACCTGCTTTCGCGTAATCGTCATAGGAGAACCATGCAATAGCCCAAAAGTGAGGAAATTGCCAGAAAAATTGCTGAGCGAACAACGTACCTGTTTCAATATCAAAATCGTTCCTTGCAGCAACCCAACCCAGCATATAGGGGATTGCTCCCGGTATTGCTCCAACAAATACTGCAAGTGGAGTTTTAGCTTTAAGCGGTGTATATACTAACGTATAAAGCACCACACTTAGCGCACCGAAATAGGCCGTCATTGGGTTAATAACGTACAAGGCCCATAACCCGACAACCAATAAAAAAGTTGAGATAAACCACGCTTCTCGTAATGTAAGCGTCCCTAGAGGCAGCGGGCGACCTTTCGTTCTGTTCATTAGTGCGTCCCTATCCTTCTCGTAGATTTGATTATATGCATTAGACGCAGCGACTACAGTGATCCCCCCGAAGATGAGCAACAGCAATTTTACCCAACTAAACGCCTCCATACCAAGGAAATAACCTGCCACAGAACTGAATACAACAGAAGTACTTAAGCGCAGTTTTCCGAGACGCAATGCCTCCTTAATTAAGGAGGGTTTTGATGGGGATAGTGTGGTTGTTTCCGACATGGGCGGCAAAGATAAGGACTGACCGCTATCTAGAGGAACTTTAAAGCACGATAAAATGAGGGTTTAATAGGTCCTCTTTATTGTACTCCAAAGGGAGGCGTGTCTCTTTATGCAACATGGCAAAACCAGAAGCTTCTACAACGGCCTGACCTGCAGCTGTATCCCACTCCATAGTGGGTGCAAAGCGCGGATATACATCAGCCAATCCTTCAGCAACCATGCACATTTTGAGCGAAGACCCCTTGCTTAGAATCGCAACTTCACCGTGCTGCACACGATACGTCGTCAAAAATGCCTCAGTCTCCTCATTCATGTGTGAACGGGATCCTACTGCAGTGAATGGACGGTCCATTGCCACGGGTAAAGCAACAGCGCTTTCTAGATGCGCATCGGTAAATGTTGTTGTCGCATCTATTACCATTTTAATCGCCCCCTCTCCTTTTACTCCTAGATATAACTCGCCAGTTACGGGAACATAAACCACTCCTAATACTGGACTACCAGATTCAATCAATGCTACGTTCACTGTAAACTCACCGTTTCGCTTGATGAATTCTTTCGTACCGTCCAGTGGATCAACAATCCATAAGGTGGACCAGTGCTTTCTTTCATCATACGATAAATGCTTGCCTTCCTCACTAAGAACAGGATGCTCCGATGGCTCGAGCCACTTCATGATTGCTGTATTACTGCGTAAATCTGCTTGTGTCAATGGGCTCTCATCGCTTTTCAATTCCACTTCTGTTGTTTCATTATGGTACACTTCGAGTATTGCAGCACCTCCGTCTAGTGAGGCCTGAATAGCAATATGCGCTTCGGAAGAAAGTTGGAATGGTCGCATGAATGTGATGATTGAATTTGGATATTGTGAGGTATAGAAATGCCCGAACCTTCAGGTCCGGGCATTTTTCATTGTATTCGCTTCTTTGCTTACTGCAAGCGTGCGTTGATTGGCACAGTATACTGCATACGAACCGGCTTTCCGCGTTGCTTCGCCGGTATGAATTTTGGTAAAAGCTTGATTACTCGAATGGCTTCGTCATCGATAAGTTTATCAACTCCACGCGCGATAGTAACGTTGCTTACTTTTCCGTTTTTCTCAATTACAAAGTTGATGTAAACCTTTCCTTGAATACCCATTTGACGGGCCAATTCTGGGAATTCAAACTTTTTTCCGATGTGTTGCATGATGTTCTGATTGAAACACATGAACTTTTCGTCTTCTGTAGCTAAGTTCTCACAACCCGGAAAGATAGGTTTGTTCTCTACGACCGCGAAGTTGAAAATTTCATCTTCAGCATCTTCCACTTCTTCGATGATTTCGATGATTTCGCTCTCATCGGTTTCTGTAGACTCAAATTCCACCTCTTCAATCTCCAAATCATCTTCAACAATCTGAATTACCTCTGGCGGTGCCGGAGGTGGCGGTGGTGGTGGCGGTGGTGGCGTTCTATTCGTGATAATGGCAATCTCATCATCATCATCGTATGACATTTTACCCAATCGACCTGGACCGTCCTCGTAAGACTTTAGCTCCAAAAAGAATAGAGTAAATGCTAGAGAAGCGGTAAGACCGATTAACAAGAAGAGACTCTTCTTATTTTCTGCATCCGCTTTTGCTGATTTTCTAGTTTTCATGAATGTGGACTATTGTGGCGCTAAAATAGCCAAAAGTATTGTTAGCGCAAGGTGAATTTTTTAGTGTTTTTTCCCGCCTATCGTTCGAATGAAACAGGGATAATACAACTGTAATTAGAATTCACTCCCTGTTGCTTTGCTGGTTCTACTGGATCAGGGAGCGATTTTATCGCTCGAACGGCCTCAATTGCGGCAAGGTCGTCATAGGAACGAACACTTTCCACCTGGGTGATTTTTCCCGTCGCATCAAAAAGAACTTCCACAAATACGCGGCCATTCTCTTCCAATCCTTCCGGCCATTGGAGTTCGTTCATAATATGACTCATAATGAAACGATTAAAACACGTTTGCTGGGCATTGGCATCTTCTTCGATGTGCTCGCAATGTTCGAATACGGGTACCGTTTCATCCACAGAAATAAGTACTCCTCCAGAATTTTTCTGTCCAACGAGCATAACGGTTAATCCGAAGGTGACTAAAAACAAAGAAAAGCGGATTTTCATTCTAATGTAGTTTAACATTAATGGGTAAAATATACGACATACGCACGGGCTTTCCGTTCAATTTCGCCGGGGTAAAATCTGGCAATGATTGTACGACTCGAATGGCCTCCTCGCCGACGAGCTCGTCGCTTCCACGAACCATCTTCGCTTGGCTCACATCACCGTTCTTTTCGATGATAAATTCGACGTAGACTTTTTCTCCTGAACTGAATTGCATCATGCGCTCGCTTACCTTGAATTCACGGGCAATGAAACGCATCAATTGAACATTCATACATTGATACAACGCATCGTTGCCAATAGCGTCTTCACAGCCTTGAAATACTGGCATCGTTTCAACCTGCACAAATGAAAACACCTCAGAAGGATCTACAGGATCAGGATCAATGACTACCTCTAGCCCATCATCAATACCTGTAAAAAACAACTCATTACCCAAATCAATAATGGGAAGGTTATTATCAATGATTTTGAACCGGTTCGGATTTATTTTTGGTGCCTTTTCAGCCTTAGCTGGAAGTTTTGGAGATCGTGTAACAGTCACAGGTATTGTCCAGTTCACTTCCTCAGCTGAGGCCAATTCTGAACTGAAGTCCGGTAATCCGCGTACAGGCACGGTCCACTCTAAAGCGACGATAGTTAAAAATAAAGCAGTGGTTAAGCCAAATACGAAAAACAGTGGTCTTCTTTTTTCGAGATTGGCTCGCGGCGATTTACTTGAATTAGCTCTCATAACATTCTGATTTAGAGGGTTCAGTATGCTATAGGCCAAAAACTATTCCAAAATTTTATGAAAGAGGCGACTTGAAATGATTCCTATCATCGCACCCGCGGTATTCGCAAGACCATCCATAACGTCTGCATTTCGACCGAAATCCATAGCTCCCTGAAGGAATTCTACTGCTCCACCAATGATGGCAGCAGTGATCCAATAGATAAGCATTTTACGGCGCGTTAAACGACGCTTGTATCCTCGAGATGACCCAAAATAAAGCAGCACAACCCAGGAGAAGTACAATATGAAATGGACGAGCTTGTCACTGATTTGTATACTGAACCCTGGATCAATATCCTCCACTGGCGCAAGGCAGATGTAGAGAATAAGAAAACCCCAACCAATGGCAGGGGCTCTATATATCCAGGGATTTAACATGGCTTTATCCGAGCATTGCTTCGTAAGCAGCAGCGTCCATTAATCCATCCAATTCAGAAGGATCAGCGACCTTCATCTTCACCATCCAACCTTTTCCATACGGGTCTTCGTTTACAGATTCTGGAGCATCCTCTAAACCTTCGTTGAATTCGAGTACCTCGCCACTAACAGGAAGAAATAGATCCGATACAGTCTTTACTGCTTCAACGCTACCAAAGACTTCATCTTTATCTAAAGACTCACCTTCTGTATCAACATCGACAAAGACAATATCGCCAAGCTCACCTGCGGCGAATTCGGTAATTCCAACATAGGCCTCATCGCCCTCAACACGAACCCACTCGTGGTCCTTTGAATACTTTAAGTTATCCGGAAACTGCATATACGTTTAATTTTTTTTTCAAATGTAAGTTCTATTTTAATCTCTTCCACACCTATTTGCCAAGATTAAATCGGAAGGCAATTCCAGCGTTCGTATTGAGCGTAGGGAAAGCATTAGAGGTCTTGAATTTACTTACGGTTTGATCGTAATACAATCGTGCGGTTAACTTAGGTGAAAGCATGTAATCGGCACTCGCTTTCAATGACCAAATTCTTTGTCCCGCAGTCACCTGGTCTAAGCCTTCTTGAATGCGTCGGATTACAGTCTGATTATCACGCAAACTAAAGTCCAATTTCAGGTCCAAGTTTGACGTGATTTTTTGAGTTCTACCGTCTGTGATGACATTAAAGCTTACATCCTTAATGATGTATCCCGTACCCAAAACAAATTCATACCCTTTGGTATCCGTCATTTGGTTATTGACCAAAGAAAGATTTAACTGGCGATTGCGCTTGATGTCCAAACGCAAACTCGCCTGATTCTTCATTCGCATATTGATTCCTACGAATGGTCCAAAGTTTTCTGCAATACTGATCTGAGAGATCTGGAAATCTGGAAGGAAATCTCCATTTGAGTTTCGAATATCATTTGGCGGCTCACCATTCTGAATACGCTGTTGCAGTAGCATATTACTTTGGAAAGAATTTATGGTATATAAACTCTTGTAGGTATGCGTTAAGGTGAAGCTTTGGAAGTTCTTTTTAAACCATGGAATGTTCATCAATCCATTAAAGTTTAAGGTCCAATTCGGCATCGGCATCGTTGGCCTTCCATTCAATTCTACCTCCGACGGATCGCGTCCACTATACGCTGCTAAGAAAGCTGGAATTAAAACATCCGAACTGTTGTAACTGTAGCCGTCGTATCCTTCTCTTGTACCCGTAGTGTCTTGAGCGCCTGAAATAAAGCTGGGGATATAAGCAGGGTCTGTCTGATTGCGCGCAAGAGCCAAGCGCTCCGACACTGTATTGCGGTGATCAAGGAAGGTCTCATAAACCTGAGAAAATGAAGAACTGTCGAGCGGCTCAAAAGCACTTCCCACAGATAGGAAAGAAACGCTGTAGTTCCCCATGTCCATCGGGTTAAAATGGTAATAGCCTTCAGTCAATCCTAGCGTCGTATCCTGCAACGGATCGTGGAATCGATAGATAGAACTACTGTTTAAACCCGCAACGCGTGTGGCTGTGATTTGAAGCCGTATATCCTTCCAAGGCTCTACGACCGCTCGAAAATTGAGATTTTCCGTGAATGTTTTTTGGAATTGATTGGGCTGTTTCGTGTTTTTCGTCAGCCAATTGTTCTCCGCAGCTCGTTCTGCTACCTCGCTTTGTGCACCAAAAACAAAATCAATACCGGGTGCAAACAGGCTACTAGGGTCCATTCCAAAAGTCACTGGATTTGTTACAATCCCTGGTAAAAGCGTTCCATTGGTTTGGGAATACGTTAGTGAGGCGCTACGAACCATCATGGCAATACGTGCCGTTCCTAATAGGATTTTCGAATCCTTCTTCTCCTTTTTTTCTTCTTCGTCTTCTTTTTCGCCTTTACCTTCTTTTTTAGGACCGCCTCGTTTTGGAGGAGCACCTCTTCGACGCGACTGTGGTGTCGGTCGAGCACCTTGATTGGCTTTGCGTAAGAACGGTACTTGATTGTAGAAGTTTACAAAATTGGCGTTTCCATTGAATTGAATGGAATTGGAATTTTGGATCCGATTACCGTAATACAATTCCGGGCGCGTTTGCGGATTCAATGCAGCCGTTGAATTCGACGTCCAATCATAATTTGCAGTATAGCGCAACGACGTTGAGGTGAAATCCATGAACGGGAGTTTGTTCAATGGTATTTGCCAGTTCAAATTAAAAGTCTGGTGAAATTGTGTGGGACGTCCCAGCGTAGCTAATCCTTGAGTAATGGTATCTCTGTTGGCTTGAGTTTTCGGGTCACCAGGCAATTCATCCACACGGCTCTGCGCGGTAGCGTTGTAATCCAGCTTCAATCCCTTGCTCAAATCATAGGCTATGTCATACATCCGCTTCGTGGTCAGTTCCTTATTGTAGGTAACCGGCAGCTTAATGGACGGATCGAACGTATTGCGCATCTGCATCAAATTCACTTGACGTCGTACTTCTGTTCGCATACTCACTTTCGACGGTAAATAATAGAAGTTGAAATCGCGAATAAGAGCCAATTGCTTGTTCTTCACCAAATTCTTAAACGGGGCAACGTTCTGCGGACGCGTTTGGTAACTGTAATTCAACGAAGCCAAATGCATGAATCTTTGGTCTTGAACAATATTTATAGTGCGCTTCTCACTCTCTGTATAGGCATATGAGGTGTTGAAATTACTGATGGCAAAGGGAGAATTGGCCCAATTTATTTTTGGCCGTGCTTCTTTTCCGCCTTTTTCGCCCTTCGCTTTGGGTTCCTTTCCTTTGGGACCCATCGATTGTGGACCAGGACCTCGCGGCCCAGGTGCGGCGCCACCCCCACTGCCCTTTTCTTTTCGCACATTGGTAAAATTCAAACTCTTCTGCATGTTGTATTCCTGACCTGCAAAACGGATACTATCGCGTTCTTCCTGGTCTGAAACATTAGCCAATGCACTTTTGAATTCAATGTCCGGATCAAGCGGATTGAATTGTGGGCTTTTGAAGCTCTCAGAAAAACTGAAGAACATCGGCACTTTTACACCCGCCTCTTGAGGCAATACTTTATCAAGGTTGACGTTGGTCTGAACCCCATAAGAGCGCTCTTCAAATTTATTTCGTTCATTCACCGTCTGATCGATGGAGCCGAAGCCTATGGTGGAATACATCCCTGTTAAGTTCACATTGGCAAAATCGGCCAACTTTGCGCTTGCCGTTGCCGTTGCCGCCCAACCCCCGCGGTTGTCAAAATCACTCAAGCGCAATTCATTCACCCATATTTCTGCACATTTGGACAGACCGTCGTCACCGTCCGTTGCTGTCCGTTTTTTAGGATTTCTTACCCCTATTAACAAGGTCCGTATGTTTCCTAAATTCGGTGAACCGACCACACTCAGTCGTTTACCATCGGGTGTTGTAACGGTGTATTTATTACTTAAACTGAGCGTGGGATCAGTTTCCATCGCTGTGTTGCGCGTGAGTTTTAATGTTTTGAGGTCTTCAAACGACACGTCGATGTTGTTGTCTTGAGGCCAAATATCTTCTGGAATGAGCTCGCCCCATGGTGTAACCTTTAAGGGCACTTCGTATTCGTAGAAATTGCCGTTGTAATCGGAGCCGAGTCGAACAAAAATGCTCAAATCACCGTCGTTCAAGTCCTCAAAATCACCGGCTGCCTCTGCATGAACGAACATGCGTAAACGCTTGTACATCCGCATATCAAAGTTGAAATTCCGGAAAACTGCACGGGCATCACCATCTTCTAATCCACAAATTTCCAACGACATGCTTTGCTCATTTTGCTGGATGATTTGGGTACCACCATAAACCAATTGGCGCTCAATATCTGGAGGCAAAACATAAGGAATGGGCACACGACCACCGTTTTCTTCGAGGTTAACCGCATTTACATTGAAGTTGGTCTCGTCGTCTTCATCCACAGGAACGTTTTCGCGAACATCATCGAGGTTGAAGGGGAATCGACGCCATTCACCACGAACCAATTCAAGCTTCGCGAAGCGCATCACTAATGGATCTTCAAATTCTGTCAAGAACATACGCAGGAAACGAATAGAGCGGAAATCCTGAATTCCGCCCACTTTCTTTTCAGGCTTAAATACTGGGATTTTGAATTGGATCCAGCGCGTTGGACGGCTGATTCCGTTGGGAAGATCGTGGCTTTGCGTTTCAAAAATATCTGCAACGTTATTTTTACCCACCTCTAAATCTTCTGGACGCATGCTAATGCGGTACTGGAAATAACTCTCCGTTTTACTCAGCGTTTGATCGCGGTTGGCATCTTCTTTATCGGGAACGTTAGTTGCAGAGGCAGGTGCTCCATTAATCGTCGCGGTAGCGCTGTTGCCTTGAACACCATTGAAATTTTTATAGCGCTTCATTATATCTGCCGCAGCGTTGTCTAGACTATCACCTCTGTAGAACACGAAGTTATCCGCACTAGGATCTGGATAGGCACGAACATAGGCATTCGACGCAGTCCCATAGGCCGCAGTAATACGCTGCAAATAATTACCTGTACCGATGGGTGCCCAAGCGCGCTCCTCGTTATCATCGAGCGCGTCAAACCCAACATCCTGTGCCTCGCGCGCACCCGAAGCGTTATCGAAAAATTCCGTAATGGGCTGAATCTCACTCAAGAGTCCCCACTGCGTGCTGTCCATTCCACTCTTATCGCCATCCGCCGGAATTCCGTTTTCGAAACTCTGACGACCGTCTTTGAGGATGTCTTCGCTCACGCTTCCCAGGTTGAAATAGATGTCACCACCGTCCGGCGCATTGGGATTATCGTAGAACGGATCCATCACCCAAAATTGGATGAATTCAATATTCTGTTCCTCAAAATTGTTGATTTGAAGAGGACGCATAATGCCACCCCATCGCGAGGCTGGGTCGTTTAGAAATCCATCAGCATCCATACCGGCACTAATGCCCGATTGCCCTTCGACTTCGTAGTTGTAAGGCCCGCGCTCATTTGGGTAATAGGCCAGATCAAACATCGCTAAGTTGCGGGCTTCGTTCGTGCTCAAACTGTAATTTGGAAAGACCTCTTTTACCAAAACCTCACGCATTCGTTGGTCAGAAGTGATTTCCGGGTCGTTTCGGATGTTGTCGGGGACACTTGAACCCCCCGTATATAAGGACGGGTCAATAATGTACCAGGCGAGTTTTGCACGGTTGTATCCGTAGGCCAAATCATTGTTCAGCTCGCTTTCTGGGAATAAATCTACCTGTTTTCCAGGAGTGGAAGCAAGGTTCCAAGCGTTTAGACTACGCAGGTCAATGGTGGTTTGCGAACTTTCAAAATCGTCGAGGTAGGTCGTTTCCGCCCCCGTAATACGAATGCCTCTTGGTGATCCTGGAATGAGGTGGGCAAATTCACCACGGAATTGTAGTTGTGATTTTTCTTTTGTCTCAATAAAAGGCAATGCATCCACAAATCGAGTCAAATACGGCGCCTCGGAATTGTAATTCGTATTCATACCCCAAATGGTATTCGAAATGGGCTCGTCGCCAATATTTACTTTTTGCGTTAGCGGGCGTTCTGTCAAATGCAGCCATGTACCACCAATATTCAGCTTGTCATTTACTTTGTGGTCTATGGTCGTTCCATAGAAAGTTTTCGTCTGTACATTGAACATGGTGTTGTTCTCGAAACCAACCTTAATGGGAGAACCGGAATTCAATACCCCTTCATTGATGATTCGAACCCGTCCAAGCGAATAGTCAACAGTATAATCTTGATTTTCCACTAACGTTCGACCTCCTGCAGTAACAGTCACCGAGCCTTGCGGGATATTGAAGGCTCCCAAACTGATTTCAGAACCAGAAGCACTTTTGTACTGACCGCGTAAAATGAATTTATTTTTCTGCGTTTGCTCTTGCGCACGAAAGCGCGTACTGTCGTAAAGTGCACTGTACACGTACTTATTACGTGCCTGCTCCGTATCCAACTTCCGCTCAAGATTGCTACCGAAGGGTTCTACCACCGGGAAAATGACCTTACCACGTTGTTTATCGATCGTTACGCCCTGGACAAAATCGAAAATCCCATCTGGGTATGGATCATTGTTGGTATTGAGCTTATCCAACTCCATCACACCGATAAGCAATGTATCACTCAGATTACCGTCCGGCAAAAACGGAATGGGTACCCCCGTTTCATCGTTCATGTATAAGATGTCCATGTAGAAGTCTTCACGGTCCAATTGGTATGCGTTGAGCGCATAGATGTTCTTCATCATCAAATCCCAAGTCGGCATACGTACATCCAATACAGTACTTTTGAGCAACTTCAAAATCAATGTTTTCGGTGGAGTCACTCCATCGTTAGAGAATTCACCCACCTGGTACGTACGACCCGCGGCAGTATATTGAAAAGCCACCGCCAATACCTCATCTTGATTGAGTGATTGATTTAAAGTGATGTACCCGAGCTGCGGATGCACATTGTACTGATTGGGCTCTAGTTTTCGAGCATTGGCCAATTCTACATACTCTTTCGCTTCCAAGAAACCAGCGGAACTCAAATCTTGGTTCGCTAAGGAGATGTCACGCACTCCCGGTATAGCGCTCTCTAATGCCAATGGATCTAACTGGTTGTTCGCATTGTTAGGAAACCCTTCAATGTTCGTATTCGACCCAGGAAAAATACTAATACCAGGTAAATTCAATGAGTCATTGCGATATGCGTTGCGCCTGTCAGCACCCAAATCCATAAATGCAACAATATTTCTCAAGTTTACCGTGGAACTGCGCTCATTGGTCACCCATACCTCGACCTTCGTGATTTGAACTGGCGAGGTAATTAGCGGCATATCCTGTAAATATTCCTCGTAATGACTTCTAAAAAATTGGCTCAAGAAATAATGACGATTGGCCTCGTATTGATCGCCTTGAATCATGAATTCGGTTGTCGTTCCACCACCTTGCACGTTGATGCTTTCGCTTTGTGAACGTTGCTCTGAAAAAACGGTGGTGACCATGGTGTTCCCAAACTGGAACTGGCCCTTCAATCCAAACAAACTCTGGGCGCCGGTAATGAGCGAACTATTCAAAGGAAGATTGATGTTACCCATTTCTAGGCGTTTCACAATGTCGTCTTCCTCTCCTTCAAAGTCCAGTTTCATTTTATTATCGAATGCAAACGTCGCTTCGGTATCGTAATTCACACCCAATTCTAATCGGTCGCCAATTTTACCCTTCACATTCATTTGAATGCGCTGTCCAAAATCAAAGGCAAAGGTCTTTTGATTTCGTACCGGAATGCCTGGGTTTTCTACGTATTGGTATTTTCCACCAAATCGAATTTCCGCCATTCCTTGCGGACGGATTTCAACCAAATCACTACCAAAAACTTGTCCTAAAGCTTCGTTTCCGGTTTGAATCTGAGGTATCAAGCCTGCATTATCTCGAGGATCGTCTCCACTCGCATTGAACGCGGTACTTTTGGAATTGAAATAGTCGTTCTCCGCCTGGTCGTACATCCATTGACGGTATTGATCCGTTGTCCAAACTTCAGGGACGGGCAGCAGCAAATCCCCAATGCGTTTGTAGACCAAATAGTTCCCTGAGATGGGGTCGTAAATAATTTCACGCTGAAAATTGGAAGGTTCAGGTAAAGTAATACTACCCGATGTCTGCGTCGTATCTGTACTTCCCCCATCGTTTTGACCGAAGAGTTGCTGCGGACTGCTAAGTAACGCGACCAGCATAAGCCAGCCATATGTCTTTAACAAATTACGCGTCATTTAGAGCATTTGAAGGGCTTGACGAACCAATTCTTCCGTAGGAGCACCTGGATTTTGTTTCAACAGCTTGTTCAATACCGTTTCCGCTTGCTTCGCGCTAATGCCCAATGTAGTAAGCGCCGAATGGGCCTCTGCGCGAGCACCGCTCTTCGCAACCGGTCCGCTTGCATCTAGACCTGCTGCAGTCTTAACCACTTTATCCTTGAGGTCAATCACAATTCTTTGTGCAGTTTTAGCGCCTATACCTTTTACCCCTTGAAGCTTAGGTATGTCTTCACTCATAATGGCTTGCTCTACTTCTGTAGGGCTCAATGAACTCAAAATGACACGTGCGGTATTGGCACCAACGCCACTCACGCTAATCAACAATTCAAAAAGCGCTTTCTCTCGTTGCGTACTGAATCCAAAGAGCATTTGCGCATCTTCACGAACCAAATGGTAGGTGTACAACAAGCCCTCAGATAAAGGTTCCACATCTGCATAAGTATGCAATGAAATTTGCACATCATATCCCACTCCAGCGCAGTCCACAACAACCTGAGTGGCTGACTTCATTGCAAATGATCCTTTTACGTAGTAAATCATGGTATAAACCGATTGAATCAATAACTAACGTTGGATTCGTAGTTATCGTGTGTTATAAACGAAAAAAGCCGCGCATTTAGCGCGGCGATTACTCGTAATATTTCTTAATGACTGACTATGAGTTTTTTAAACGTCCCACCGTTTAACGAATAGAGGTAAACTCCGTCGCTTAAATCATGTACAGCCACAGTATTAGTGCCGGGCAGAAGTGCTTTACGTTTTACTAGAGCACCTAGTGCATTGTAAATAGCAATTTCACTAGCATGTTGTACCTCAATGTTAACCACATTTGTCGCTGGATTCGGATACAAACGACTTTCACTTACTTGTAAAGCGATGGTCCCCATGGTTGGGCCAGCGGCAATAGTTACCCAGACGCTTACACTGTCACTTGCATCTTTTCCACTGAAGAAAACATAGCGAGTAGAGTCCGTACACGTCGCACTGGTAGACGGTGAATACACGTGTCCACTAAAATCATTCTTTTCCATTCCTGCGTCGATAGCTACATGACCAATGGAGTTGTCAATGTCGGCGCCGTAACAAAAGTCCCAACAAAAATAACCACTGTCGTAAGCACAAGTTGGATTCGCATATGCACGTCTTACCATCACTTCCAAATCTTCACTGCTGGTGTTTTTCACCTTGATATGGAATCCGTAATCGGCTACAGACGTCGAATTAATTTCAACCACCGTATCCTGCTCTACTACCATTAATGACTGCGCATAGGTAGTAGTACTCAATGCGATGAATAAAAGGAAGGCAATTCTTTTCATAGTGGGGCATTTTATTAGCCCTCAAATATAAACAATGTCTTTCAGACCAATGAGTGCATCTTCTAACCTTCTTTTTATTACTTTCACACTACTAAAAACAGAAAAGCATGAAAAAAACTCTACTCACCCTAACGGCTTTGTTTGTATCAGCAACAGTTTTTGCGCAAGGCCAGAGCACCATTCAGTCTTGGGATTTTAATTCAGGCATACCAACAGGCTGGACGCAATCCACTAACGCTACTGATGGTGGCTTTCAAGCAGGATCGGCATCTTCAATGAGCTCTCAGTACTTTACCATCACGGATCCCGGATCCAATATCGTTGGAACGAACGATGACGATTGCAATTGTGATAAGTCAGACGAATATCTTATCACTGATACAATTAACCTTAGCAACTATTCTGTTCTGCACGCAACATTTAAAAGTTTCTATTTCGGTGCGACCTATAATGGTGCGACAGAAGCTGCCGAATTCTTGTACACCACGAATGGTGGAACTACCTGGACCTCTTTAGCAGATCTCAC
>Ga0115566_10001330_pt1 | contig 21255 bp, 20 predicted proteins | sample COGITO_mtgs_1204_3_FD_87173 | JGI IMG/M metagenome (GOLD analysis project Ga0115566, IMG submission 87173) | Pelagic marine microbial communities from North Sea - COGITO_mtgs_120405 | ecosystem: Environmental > Aquatic > Marine > Epipelagic | place: Germany:Helgoland, sampling site Kabeltonne...
GACGTCGACCTGAATCCTCGCGCACTACCGATGCTCAGCGCAGACGACGATACATATGTGGATGGTTGGGAAGGAAGCTACCAGGTGGCTCTGGACTTGGACTACGACGGGAAAGTTGACGGAGCAGTGATCTATGGCTATTACGACGACGACGCCCCCTACGACGAAGACGAAGACGACATCGATCGTGACGTAATTATCTGGTCTAAGGGCAAGGACGGGCTCGATAGCGCGATCGATAATCGCCTCAATGACGACGACAACGACGATAACGTCAACTCATGGGACGATTGAACCCGTTTGCGGGCGATACCCGCCTCTTGATTGCACCGTCATTGCTGGCCGCCGATTTCTGCCGTTTGGGAGCAGATATCGATGCCGTTCTGGCAGCCGGTGCAGACCTCCTGCACGTAGATGTGATGGATGCGCACTTTGTCCCCAATCTTTCGATGGGACCGCCAGTCTTGGCCAGTGTACGCGCCTACACCGATGCCTTTCTTGATGTTCATTTGATGATGACTGATCCTGGACGCTACATTGCGGACTATGTAAAGGCCGGGGCGGACCACATCACTATCCATGTCGAAGCGGATAGCGACGTTGGGGAAACCATCCAGATGATTCATGACGCCGGTCTGAGCGCAGGGCTTTCGATCAAGCCTGCCACTGCGCCGGAAACCATTTTCCCGTTTCTGGATCAGCTTGAGCTGATTCTGGTGATGACGGTAGAGCCGGGATTTGGCGGGCAGTCCTTCATGGCAGAGTCGATGCCTGCTATTCGGGTAATCTCGGCAGAGCTGTCTCGCCGCGGGCTGTCGATTCCGATTCAGGTAGACGGCGGCATTGATGCCAGAACCGCTCCTGTAGCAACTGAGGCTGGGGCCACGGTCCTCGTCGCAGGCAGCAGCGTCTTTGGCCACCCCGACGGCCCCACTGCGGCCATCGCAGGAATTCGGGACGCCGTCTGAGAGTGCCAGGCTGCAAGCGCCCGACTCGCCCCCTTCTCTCGGAGTTCAATGGTTTGCGGGCGGTGACTGCTCAGCCAGTAGCCTTCTCCATGCTCGCGGTGCGGGCCAATCAGGTTCCACCCTTCTGTTAGATTAATTTGGTTTTAAGATTTTGGACTCGTGAGTCGTGAGTCGCTCTTCCAAAAACAAAACAGAAATCAACAGCCCCCAGCGGAGGCCTATCTCGGAAACAAGGGTGTTTTCGGGGCCCATTCTATCTTGACCTCCGTCGGATGATCGCTGACGTCTACTAGGCAGAGGTACCAGACCGCAGCCTCGTTGTACGGACGAATATCGGTAGATAGACGCGGGTGGTCGTCGGAGAAACCAGCCGAAAAGAAGCTACCAGGAGGGGCACTCTCATCTGAAAGCGGTTTTCCCATTTTCCGAACCGAAGAGTGCTGGTATGGAGAGGATGAACGCCGGCTCAGTATCAATGTCACTGTCCCATCCGTGACAGCCAGATGCCGACAAAGACACCTGATGCCGTACTCGAGACGTTTGGCGGATGCTTGTCTACTGTCTTGCCGCTTTTGCAGCAGTCGTCGGACACTGCGAGAGATTGGCGCAGAAATGGGTACTGGCGTCAGCGCGGTTTCACACCACAGACGGTCTGTGCGGCTGAGATCGACACGACACCGGCGTCGGCCTTCGGCAAGATCGTTGCGGAGCTGGAGAGTCTAATTGTATAATGATTGCCCTGACTGGCCCCGGCCAGAGGCCCTCCACATATATCGAGAAAGCTCGACTGCCGCCTCAGCCGCCAGGCCACAGCGCAGATGTATGACGAGCAAGCTCAAAAACTACGGCGTCAGCTTGGAGAGGATTGATTAACCCGAGCCTTGTTTCAGGAAAAAATATTCACGGTGCTGTTTTATGAATATAGGGGCAGCGAAGCAACTCGAGGAGAAGAAGCGAGACTTGCTCGAGCCACGCGTCCCCATGAATTGACGTTGAACACGTTGCGGCACCAGACGGAGATCGTACTCTTGCTGATGTCGTGATTGAGTCACCCAATTGACAGCGAGAAGGCCCCGAGATGTCTAGCCTACAACAAGATCTTGCTTGGCAGGGCCCTTCCCAGAGCCACCTCCCCTCAGTTTTGAGCGGCCATCGGATAAGAATAGTGCTCGGAGCCTTATTGCTATCTGTAGCTTTGGCTGGTGCCAATGAACACTCTGTCTTGCGCTACGACAAACCGGCCAAAGACAACTTGGGGGCGAAGGGCAAAGCCGCGAAAGGAATTGGCTATATCCAGACTGCGCTCCCCCTCGGCAATGGCCGACTGGGCGCGATGTTCTCAGGAGGAATCGATCAAGAGAATCTGCTGCTAAATGAGATCACGCTGTGGATGAATGCGAAACGCGGGCTCAATGAGGTCGACCAGTCTGGCACGCCGAAGGGCGCCGCTGCCCACCTCGATACGGTCCGCGAGGCCTATCGTCAGGGCAAGTACGGCACCAAGAACGACAGCATGGAAAGCCTGGCGACTAAGTTCCTAAGCACCAAAGAACCACTCGGTAACTACGCCCCCTTCACCAATCTATTGATCTCCACTGGGCACGATCCGAAAGCGGCGACCGAGTATCGCCGGGCGCTGGATGCACGCACCGGGCTCGGCACGGTCCGTTATTCGATTGGCGACGGGATCTTTACCCGTGAGTATTTCTGTAGCTATCCCAATGACCTAGTCGCAGCGCGCTATACCGCGAAGAACGCCACGCTCAACCTCACAATCAAAGCCACCACACAGCACAAGGTGACTCAGTCGAGAGCTACTGGAAATCAGATCATCCTCAGCGGCGAGGTCAAGATGGTCCAGGATAACATCGAGTTTATGCAGCTGGTGCAGATCGCTACTGACGACGGCACACTCGCACCTCAGCCAGATGGCTCGGTCAAAGTCACAGACGCTACCAGTGTGAGTATCATCCTGACGGGCTATACCGACTACCTGCCTGTCTATCCGGCGTTCAAAGGACGCGACTTCCAAGCCGATTGCAAGACGACCATCGAGAGGGCAAGGGCGCTTGGCTACGCCGCCTTAAAGGAAATCCACGTAACAGACTTTTCGACACTGATGGATCGCTGTCGCCTACAGTTGGACTTTACTCCCTCGGCCGTGACCACCGACAAGCTGGTGGCCGGTAACGGCAGCTTGGAACTAGACAACCTCTACTTTCACTATGGTCGCTACCTGCAGCTGAGCTGCTCCCGCGGCGCCCCAGTTCCTTCAAACCTCCAAGGTCTGTGGAATTCGCAGCTCAAGCCTGCGTGGAATTGTGACTACCACACCGACATCAACGTGCAGATGAACTACTGGATGGTGAATCCTGCCAACCTGCCCGAATCGTTCAGGCCGTTTGTCGAGTGGCTGAAGATCCTTGCCAAATCCGGTAGCCACGTTGCCCGGGAGACCTTCGGCATCGACAAGGGCTGGAGCGTCGGGTTAAACGGCAATGTCTTTGGTTTCACTGCCCAAAATGTCCACGGGCGCCGTAATCAGCAGGCCGGGCATTGGCTGGCTCAGAATCTCTTTGACCACTACGCCTACAGCCAAGACCGCGTCTATCTCGAGGAGATCTACCCAATCCTAAAAGGTGCAGCTGAGTTCTTTGTCGAGTTTCTGGCACCGTGGAAGGATGGCACCCTCGTGGTCTATCCCACGTGGTCCCCCGAGAATACCTACCTCCCCGGCCAATATGGTAAGCTAAACAAGCAAGCCTATGGTGCAGCCTGGGATCAGCAGCTTGTGCTAAATCTGTTCACAGACTGCATTGAGGCCTCGACGGTACTGGGGCGCGATGACGCCTTTCGTCAGGTCTTGCAGGAGCTGATTCCCAAGCTGTGCCCGCAGAAGATTGGACAGCATGGCCAGCTTCAAGAATGGCCGGAGGACTGGGACAGCCCCAAGGACAAGCATCGTCATATCTCCCATCTGATCGCCTTGCACCCAGGCCGCGATATCTCGCCGCTCACCACCAAGGAGCTGACTGCGGCCGCGTTAGTGACAATGGCGCACCGCGGGGATCAATCGACCGGTTGGAGCACAGGCTGGAAAACCTGTTTCTGGTCACGACTACACAACGGCGATCGAGCCCACAAGATCTACCGCTTTCTTACCGCCAAGCGGGCCTATCCCAATCTGTTTGACTTTCATCCCCCCTTTCAGATCGACGGCAATTTTGGTGGGGTCGCGGGCGTCTGCGAGATGCTGCTGCAGAGCCATCTGCGCAGTGCTAATCCCGATGCCAAGACGATCGAAGAGGCCGCTTTTGTCGCCTATAAGAGCGATCCGAAGGCACCAAAGAACTTCCTGCCTGTGGTACCGGACGAGAGCCTGGCCGAAGCGCCCTACATCCTGCACCTGCTCCCTGCTCTCCCCTCCGCTTGGCCCAGTGGCCGAATCAACGGCCTGCGCGCGCGCGGCGGCTTTGAGGTCGATCTTTCGTGGCAGAGCGGCACGCTCACGCAAGCCACAATCCGCGCAAACAGAGACGGCTCTTTCCGCCTCTATGCAGCTGCAAGTCTCAGTGATGTGATCTCGCTGAAGAAGGGGCAGGCGAAGATCTGGCCTGGTCAATGAGCCAATGATGAGCTAGCCAAGACTCAAGCCATGAAATCACTGATTACGCTGCTTATCTTCACAATCTTCTCCACAGGTCTCCTGGCGGATACCGAGGGCATCGGCATGCTGGGCTGTTACGGTCAACAGCTGCTAAAAGCGCCGCATATCAACCGCCTGGCTACAGAGGGGATGCAGTTTGCCAACTACCATGGCGGATTCTTCTGCGCGCCTGCTCGCTGGACCCTGATGACTGGGATGCATGATGGTTGCCAGGGCGGCTGGGGACAAAACAGATCCGGCTTGTTGATTGAAATGGGTAAGGCACACGTACCAGAAGAAGAGTACATGACACGCTTTGCCGAGCAGGTCCGAAAAACCGCTACGCCGATTCCAGAGCACGAGGTATTTCTGGCCCAAGTAGCCCAGCAGGCAGGCTATCGGACGGCACAATTTGGCAAGCTGGACGTGGGCTTCCTGACCAACCATGAACGGGTGAAGCGCTTTGGCTGGGACTTCTATGAAGACTACTTCAGCCACTCACGCTGCCACGGCTTCTACCCACCCTATCTCTGGCGCAATGGCGAGAAGTTCGAGCTGGAAGGCAACCTGCGGGCCCACTGTGCCAAGATGACGGCGAAGGGCAATGAGCCCGTTGGTTCCGATGGCAAAACCTGTTCCCAGAACGTGTTCATTGAAGGAATCCTCTCCTTCATCCGAACGCACAAGGATGAGCCATTCTTCCTGTATCATCCCACGCAATTGCCCTATGGGCCGGTTGCGATTCCCAAGCTGCACCCTGACTTTGCGAACCATCCGACGCTGTCACTGGTGGAGAAGAAATACGGCTCGATGGTCAAGATGCTCAATGACCACGTCGGCCTGATTATGAAGGAGCTGACAGCCCAGGGGATCGACGAAAAGACCATGGTTGTCTTCGATGGCACTGGCGGCCGAGCCGGGCTCAAACGTTCCGGCTACCAAGGCGGAATCCAATGCCCATTGATTGTGTGCTTGCCTGGCAAGATTAAACCTGGCAGTCGAAGCGATATATTGAGCAGTCACTATGATTTCGTGGTGACAATCGCCGAAGTGGTTGGGACAGAAACGCCACCGGGAAAAGACAGCATTTCCTACTTGCCGTCGCTGCTAAAAAAACTCAACCAAAATCGCACGACTACATCATGGTCAATAATCGAAACACGCGCATGGGCCGTACTGTCTTGATTGCCAAGGACGGGCGGAAGCTTGTTGAGCTTGATCGTAAGAAGAACGACTTTCAGCTCTACAATCTGAAGAACGACAATGAAGAGCGGTACAAGCTGGCTGCTCAGTATCCAGAACCGGTTTCAGCGCTCAAAACCTTCTTACTACGTGAGCTTAACTCCGCCCGCCCTGACCTATAAACACCGGAAAAATCAAGCCCCCTTCCCTCACCACCAAAGAGAACCTGAATCCCATGAAAAACATCATCCTCAAGTACCTGCTCACTGCACTTGCAACACTACTGCTCGCTGGCGCAGCTCTGGCAGGGACGGCGCCCAATATCGTATTCATCTTCGCCGATGACCTAGGCTATGGCGATGTCCACTGCCTCAATCCGGAGCGCGGTAAGATCGCCACTCCACACTTGGATCAGCTGGCTGCGGATGGCATGATTTTCACCGACGCCCATACCAGCTCCTCCGTCTGTACCCCGTCACGCTACAGCTTACTGACCGGTCGCTATAATTGGCGCTCCAAGAAGCAGGCCGGAGTTCTGGGGGGATTCAGTCCGGCGCTCATTCCAGCGAACCGCCTGACGGTCGCAAGCCTACTCAAGAGCCAAGGCTACAAGACAGCTATGATTGGGAAATGGCATCTTGGCATGAACCTGCCCAAGGGGAAAGGGAAACAGAAGGTTGACTGGAAAGGCACCATAGCTGGCGGCCCCTGTGCGCTCGGCTTTGACTACTACTTTGGCATCACCGCCTCTCTCGATATGCCACCCTATATCTATGTGGAGAATGACAAGTTCGTGGGCGAGTGCACCACCATTAAGGAGTTTCACCCCAGACGCAAAGGCCCCGCTCACGCCGACCTTGAGGCGATTGACGTCCTTGATGATTTGGCCGAGAAGTCTGTCTCCTACATTAAGAACCAGGATGGCACGCAGCCGTTTTTTACCTATATCGCCCTGCCTTCTCCGCACACCCCCATTGTCCCTGCCAAGAGATGGCAGGGAAAAAGTGACATGGGGCCCTATGGCGACTTCATGATGGAGACCGACGCATTCGTAGGCCAGGTCGTGCAGGCGCTTGATGATGCAGGCGTAGCCGAGAATACAGTCGTGATCGTCTCCAGCGACAATGGCTGCTCAAAGGCCGCTAACATTGAAGGTCTTCAGGCGAAGGGGCATTTCCCCAGCGCGCAGTTCCGTGGTTCAAAGGCTGACCTGTGGGATGGCGGGCATCGCGTCCCCTTCATTGTCCGTTGGCCTGCAAAGGTTAAGGCCGGTTCGACCAGCGATGCGATCATTTGCCTCACTGACTTTGTCGCCACCAGTGCCGAGCTGGCCGGAGCAACGCTTCCAGACAACGCCGCCGAAGACAGCGTCAGCTTCCTGCCTGCCCTGCTCGGCGAGAAGATACAGACCAACCGCAAGGGCATTATTCATCACTCCATTACCGGTCACTTTGGGTATCGCGAAACCCAGTGGAAACTACTGCTCGCAAGAGGATCCGGCGGCTGGACCGCGCCACGTGAAGCGCAGGCCAAGACGAGCAATCTGCCAAAGGCTCAGCTCTACGACATGGAAGCAGATCCGGGCGAAAAAACGAACCTGTACGACACGCATCCTGAGATCGCCGAGCGTTTGTTGAGGCAATTGACTGCATACGTGGACGCGGGACGCAGCAATGATGGTCCTTCCACCAGCAATGATGTAGCAACAATCCGCCTTTGGAAATCTGAGAAGAAATCCAAGCAGTAATAGGACCAAGCATCCTGTCGGATGCCCTATTCTTAAGCCAAGCACTCCTACTTGCCCCTCCAGCCTCAGAACCGCCAAACTTCACCACCCTGTGCCAAAGCCAAACGGAGCTTCCCCATGCGCCTCACTACCCGTGCCCTCACCATCCTTGCCGCTCTCTGCCTGATCGTCGCCTCGGCCGAAGACGCAAAGAAGAAGCAGCCAAATGGCGGCCCAGCCGCGAGTGTGTCAGCCAAGGGCAAGACCTTGCTAAACAAGAGAACCTTTGCCCTTAAGGGTGTCGTCGAGGTCGCCGCTGCTCTCGCCTATTTCAAGCCGGACCAGAGCTTCGGAAAGACCAAACTGTGGCCCATTGACCTGCCCAATGTAGTGAACAAGATTCCTACAGCCAAGCTGGCTGGCCGCAAGATACAGCTGAGTTTCACTGGCCAGGCCCAGGCTCGAGACAATGACCAGATCAGGTTCGCAAAGATTAAGGTCACCGGCATGAAAGCACTTGATGGCAAACCAATGCCGACCGCCACCCCCAAACCCAAAGCTCAAGCGAAAGGAAAGGGCAAAGCCAAGGGAAAAGCCAAGGCTGGCCAACAGAAGCAACAGTCTGCCAATAAGAAGGCCCCAAAGAAGCCCGCAGCAAAGAAGGGGAGCATGACTGTCGCAACCTCGGTCGCCGACTTTGATCCGGAGCTGGCCAATGTCCTAATTCTCGGAGACTCGATCTCGATCGGCTACACGCCTATTGTCACCAGAGGCATGACGGGCGAGGCTAATATCACGCGCCCCATGAAGGGGGCCAAGGCTGAGAACTGCGGCGGGACCACCTATGCCCGCGAGCACGTCAGCCGTTGGCTTGGCGATACCAAGTGGGACGTGATCCATTTCAACTTCGGCCTTCATGACCTCAAACACGTGCACCCGGACACCGGGAAAAACTCCACCGATGAGAGTCATCCGCAGCAGGCATCACCCGATGCCTACGCGGAGAATCTGCGGGAGGTCGTCAAAGTCCTGAAGGAGACGGGCGCGCACCTGATCTTTGCCAACACCACCCCGTATCCAGACAAGCCTAGTGGCCCACTTCGCCGCGCCGACCAAGTCTCGGTCTACAATGAAATTGCTGCCGGAATCATGGCCGAGAATGGCATTCAGATCAATGACCTGCATGCCTTTGTCGAGCCTCAGATGGAGAAGCTGCTGCTCCCCAAGAACGTTCATTTCTCGAAGCCCGGTTCCATCAAGCTCAGTGGACGCGTGACCGGCAAGATCCGCGCCGCTCTCGGAATCACAAAGTAGTTCGCAACACTGTGGGGTACGGGGTCCGCTCGTTATCGGCACAAAATGGTGCAATTTTCCTTGGACCGATTCGAGGGAGCTCGTAAACCTCAGTGATCTACTAATGCTGTATTTCAGCAATCGCCGGCTCGCGTGCGTCGAGCGAAGCGCTCTCAACGAATGAAAAGCGTCGATCTTTCACGAGGATTCTCAAGATTTCACGTCCCTACCGCCTCTTCTAAAGGTCTTCAGATTCCAGACATTTGGCAGTCAATGCCGGTACGATTGATTGGTCTCCGATCTGGGCTCGGTCGGATTCATCCGGCCGGGTTTTTCCGTGTCAGGATGAGTAGTAGGCTGCGTTCTCGGTGATGTAGCTTTCCGTGAGATCGCAGCCGTAGGCAGTTGCTTGATGAGGGCCGTGGTTCACGAGCACGGAGATCTCCACCGGGTCACCGCTCAATGAGTTGCGCATCGCCTCTTCATCGAAATCGGTGCGCTTTCCTTCGCCATAGACAACAGTGCCATTGATGGTGATCTGGACGGCGTCTGCAGCAATCTCGCAGGTCACGCACTTGCCGATGGCCATCAAGACCCGGCCGACATTGGGGTCGGCACCGTAGGCCATGGTCTTGATCAGGGGAGAGTCGATCAAGGCCTTGGCGAACGTCTTGGCATCAGCTGCCGAGTTCGCACCGGTGACGACTGCTCGGAGCAGCTTAGTCGCTCCTTCTGCGTCACGGGCGAGCATCTCGGTGACTTGGACGAAGGCGTTGTGGAGGGCAGTTGCGAACTCCGTACGGTCTACGGATACGCGGCCACTTGCGAGGATCGCACAGGTGTCCGAGGTACTGGTGTCGGTATCGATCGAAAGCATGTTCAGGGTCTGGTCGACTGTCTCGCGCAGCAGTGCGTCAAGCTCAGAGCTCGAGAACGTGGCATCAGTAAGCGCATAGACCAGCATGGTGGCCATGTCAGGTGCGACCATGCCTGCGCCCTTGGCGAGGACGGTTATCGTCGCTTCGCCCGCCTTTACAGTCACGGCCTTAGCATAGCTATCTGTGGTCATCATGCCGCGCGCGGCCGGCAGCGGGTCGGGGCCGAGCAGGTCCGCGCAGGCTGCGATTCCCGCCTCAATTTTGGAGATCGGCAACCGCTGGAGAATCACGCCGGTCGAACTGACCAGAACGTGGCCAGGATCGACTTGGTAGTTCTCTGCGACGGCGTGCGCCATCCGGCTGGCGTTGACGAGGCCGGGTTCCCCCATGCCAACGTTGCTTACCTTGCTGTTGACCACGATGGCCTGCAGGACGCCGCCGCGAATGGTCTCGCGGCCTAATAGCACAGGCGCACCCGGGAAGTGATTCCTCGTAAAGACCGCGGCAGCGGTGCAGGGCTGGTCTGCTAGGATCAGGCCTAGATCAAAGGCGCCGTCGTCCTTGAGCCCACAGCACAGGCCAGCCGCCCGAAACCCGGGTGGTAGTGTAGGGGAAACATCCATGATAGAGAGTCGCTGGTGGCGAAAAAGCCTATGCTTCCAGCGAGGCCGGATCTACGATAATCTTACCAGCACCAATTTCCTTCAGCGCGATATCGAGGTAGCAGCCCTTCTCGGCGGGAAGGGTTTCTACAAGCGCTCCGGCTCCGCGAGCCAGGTCTTTCGCGCGCTCAGATGCAATACGAACCAGAACGAGACGGTCCGGAACTTTCTTAATGGCCTGCTTGACGTAGTCGTTATTCACAGACGAAACTCCATATGGGATCACAAGGAAATTGGCAAACCGATACCAATAGAGGTGCGTGAGCAGATGTCAACAGGCAACTCCGGCAACTTCTTTCCCTTTCGATTCCCATCATAACATTGATTGACATTGTTTGGTTGCACGATAGATGTACACCTCCGCTTGCAGCCGTAGATTAAAGTGAGAGACGATGAACACAGCAACAATGGGCATCCCGGTATCGGCATTGAGCGAGGATGCCCGCGCGGCCTTCATTACACGCACTTACGTGCATCTCTTTGGCGCCATCGGGGCCTTCACGCTGATTGAGGTCGGGCTATTCAGTTCGGGTCTGGCGAGACCAATCGCTCAGGCGATGGTAAGCATTCCTTGGTTGGCGATTCTGGGTGCCTTTATGGTGGTGTCATGGTTTGCGAGCCGGCTGGCGCATAGTGCGGAGTCCGTGCTTGCGCAGTATGCAGCGTTGGGCGGCTTCGTTTTGGCGCAAGCTTTGATCTTTGTCCCGATGCTTTTCATCGCGGAGAGAATGGCCGGTGGCGTGATTGAATCCGCAGCGATCACCACGCTCTTGGGCTTTGGTGCGCTTACTGCAGTCGCCCTGATCACGCGGAAAGACTTCTCGTTCCTGCGCAGCGTGCTGGTCTGGGGATTTGTGGTAGCCCTGGTCGGAATCGTGGCCAGCGTCATCTTTGGCTTTCAGATGGGCACTTGGTTCTCGGTGGCGATGGTGGCTTTGGCGGGCTGCGCCATCCTATACGACACGTCCAATATTCTGCATCACTACCCGGAAGATCGCCATGTGGGCGCAGCGTTGCAGCTGTTTGCTTCAGTCGCAATGATGTTCTGGTACGTGCTACGGCTGTTCATGTCTTCGGACGACTAAGAAACGGTGGTCTGAGATCAGGGGGCAAGACGGGGCAACTGTTTTTCGCCTCCTGATCCTCTCCCGAACTGGGAAGCGCCTACTGGGAGCGCGGGATTGATCGGGCATTCGGAGCCTGCTCCCTTTCTGCAATGCCCCCAAAGTGAAGCTCACTTCTGCCGGATCAATCCGGCAGAAGTGCCGCTTAGCTTTCCCAGCGATGGCGGACAAAGCTGATGGAAGCGTAGCCAGCCTCGATGGCTCCCAGGTCTGTGTCGATGTCCTGCTCAGCGTGTGTGCGTGGGCCGTTGAGCTGGTAGGTTCCGTCTTGGACGTCGTAGCCGTCGACGAAGTAGCTTCCTTCGCTCACTCGGGTCCAGCGCACGCCCTTCATGGGCGTCATCGGAACGTTGATGTTGACGAACTCGCGTCGCGTCCCGAGCTGGATCCGGTTCCAGATACGGGGAAAGGCGTCGCTCAGCGTAGTTGCCGCCTGTTCATAGATGACATCGCCTTCCGAGCTGCGCTCTGCGGAGATCGCAATGGACGGGAGGGAGGAGTCAGCGCCTTCGAGGGCAGCGCCCACGGTTCCCGAATAAAGTAGGTCGCGGGCGACGTTCAGGCCAAAGTTGATGCCAGAGACGAGCAGGTCGGGGCGTGGAATATCGAGCACGGTCAGAGCTAATTTGACGCAGTCCACAGGCGTGCCACTGGTAGCCATGGCAGCGGTGGCACCGGCCACGTCGCGCGAGGTGACAGTGAGCTTTGGCCCGACTGTGATGCGCATGCTTCCCGCGCTGTGACAGGTATCTGGCGCGATGACGTACACGTCATGGCCAAGATCTGCGAGAGCAAGGACCAGAAGGCGCAGCCCTGCGGCATCGATCCCGTCGTCGTTGGTGACTAGAACGTTCAAGACAGCCCGTCTCAGGGAGTTGGGGCTGCGGGTTTTTCACAGGCTGTCTGAATCTGCTCGACCAGCTGTGCGTTATCCGGGCGATTTTGGAAAGAGGCCCAAGCACCGGGAAACCGATCTGTGAGTTCTGCGACAACGGCGCAGGCTTCTTTATGCTCTCCACGGCGGAGCTGAATGGAGAGGGTTAGGAGCATGGCCTCTGGTGCCATCACTGGATCGTGGTAGACAAAGTAGACACTGGAGGCGTAGTCCACGGCGCGCTCTTCGTCGTTTTCTGCGAGCAGCACATGTGCCAACGAGAGCAGCAGCCGGGACTTAGTGGTGGTGTTCCTGATATCTAGGTCCAACCCGTCCCGAAGGACGACGTGCGCTTCTGAGATGCGGGATTGACGGCGCAGAGTTTCACCGAGGTAGGAGATAGCTTCGCTCAGTAATTCGCGATCATCGGCGGCTCGGGTACGCACTTCGTTAAAGGCCACTCGTGCGTCATCAAATTGCTCACGGCCGAAGGCGATCTTGCCTTTGCCTAGCAGTCCCTGGAGTGCGATCTGCTCATTCTCGTGAGCGCTGAGCATGTCAAAGCAGCGCTCCGCGGCGCCAAGGTTATTCAGCTCCACGTACTTCTCGCCGATGACCTGCAGCAGCTCGGGTACGAAGTCCTGGCTGAGTGATTCGATTTCGATCAGCTCGGCAAAAATCTTGAGCGCTTCTTTCCCGGCGTCGGGGCTGTCGTTGCGGATACCGAGTTCCCAAAGGCTGTATGCCAGCATCAACTGTGCGAAGTCTCGCTCGGGAAAGTTCGGGTAATCGATTGCCCGGCGAAAGTCGGAGATGCCCGTTGCGAACTGGTTTTCGTTGTATTGGAGATTGCCACGCAGGTAGTAGGCCCTTGGCACAAAGGCGTGCTCGGGAAAAGCCTCGAGAAAGGAGGTCAGGACTTCGGCAGCGCTCTTGTCCTCGCGACGCATGAGCAAGTCCGCCAGTTGGAGCATGGCAGTTGGCAACAGCTCACTCTTTGGAAACTCTTTAAGGAAGCGCCGGTAGTCGGCAATAGCAGCGTCGAGATTGGCGGCATTCTGAGCGGCTTCGGCGGCCAGCAGCAAGGCGCGGTCTCTTTGTTTGGAGGAATCTACGGCCATGACCCGGCGGAGGGCAGCGGCGGAGTCCTCTGGCCGATTCAGCTTTGAATAGATGTCGGCCAAGATGAACAATGTATCTTCACGGTACTCCCAGGTATCGCCGTAGCGCTCGTAGAGCGTTTCGAACTGGCTTGCTGCCTCATCGAGTTGCCCGGCTTCGGTCAGGCTGTGGGCAAGAAAGTAGGCGGCGTCGGAAGCCTGCTTGTGATTGGCGTGCTGCTCGAGAAATTGCTTGGCTTTGGCAATTGCTTCTTCAAAGCGCTTGAGGCGGAAGGCGCACTCAATCAAGTCAAACTTGGCGAGCTTTCCCAAGCGCCCATCGGGGTAAGCCTTTTGCATCTCTTGAAACCTGGCAATTGCGGCCTCGTATTGGCCGAGTTGCTTGCTGCTACTGCCGAGGAGGTAGAGCGTATCTTCGGTGGAAATATTAGCCTGGTCCTTGAGCAGTTCGATTACTTCCTGGTAGCGCTCGAGGTGGTACAGGCTCCAGCTCAGTTCGACCATGCCGCGGTTTGCGAAGGCGCCCAAGGGGTAGGCATCGAGCTGCTGCCGGTAGTAGCGAACGGCTTCTTCGTGGTCACTTGCGGCAAAGGCGATATCCGCAAGCTGCGAGAGCGCTTCCTCGATCACCTTGGGTGCCACGCCATCGTCTTTGATCAGTGAGGCAAAAGCCGTCTTAGCTTCGTCATCCTTGCCGGCAGATCGCTGTAGATAGCCGGTGTTGAGGCGGGCATGCGCGCGGTAGGCATGCTCGGCGTCGAATTCACCGGGCAGAAGAGCAAAATGCTTCAGAGCGGCTGCCACCTCCCCTTTGCGGTGCTTGGCTACGCCCAGAAAGTAGTTCAAATCCTCTCGATATTGCTCCGGTGGCTTAAGCTCCATGCCCATATCGAGCACGACAATGGCGTCATCTACTTTACCTTCTTTCAGGAGCAGGCTGCCGAGCACGACTGAAGAGCGTGGCGCGTACTCGCTTTCGGGAAAACTCTGGACGACCGTGACATAGACGCGCCCGGCCAGATCGAATTTCTTGCCCAGCCTCAGGGACTCCGCCCAGAGGAAGCACGCCTTGTCCCGTTTATCGAACTCGGGAAAGGTCTGCACGACCTGTTCAAATTGCGCAGCGGCTCGATCGTAGTGGTGGCGGCGGTAGTACCCTTCGGCGAAGCGATAGGCTTCCTCGCCATTCTTGAACAGAGCGTCGCCCGGCTCAGTCGGATCCTGCGCAGGGAGCGTAGTAGCTATGGCGGCTAGCGCAAGAAGCAGGCGGAACGCAGTCACGGCGTGGGTGCTACCGCGTTTTTCTTGGGCGGAAGCGTGGCAAAAGACACGTTCCAGATATCCGCCTGTCGGCACATATCTAGCACCGAGATGACGTGCTCGTAATCCGTCTTCTTATCCGCCCGGATAATGATCGGCTGGCCACTGCGAATCCGGGACATCTTCTTGAGATTGCTCTCCAACATAAAACGCGAGAGGATGAAGCCGTTAACCCACAACTGGCCCTCCTTGTCTATGTTGATCAGGATTTCCTGCGGCGTCCGCGCGTCGGCGTCGCCCGCGGTTGGCACTTCGATTCCGATCTTAGTCTCCCACTGCGCATAGACCGAGGCTACCATGAAAAATAGCAGGAGGAGGAAGACGACGTCCACCATCGGAGCCATTTGAAAGCCCGTCTCCTGCTGCTGAATGTTCTTGCGAAAGTTCATGGTTTCTGCTGACGATGGGTCGTGGCATAGAGGCGCTGCAGTACCAGGTTGCAGCGTTCTTCCAGCTGGGCGATTAGTGAGGTCACGCGGCCGCGGAAATAGGCGTACAACACCATGCCGACAATGCCGACACACATCCCGCCGGCGGTAGTTACCAATGCTTGAGATACCCCGGAGGCCAGCACGGCAGGCTTCACAGAGCCAAAGTCTTCAGCCAAGCCATGAAATGACTCCATCATACCGAGAACCGTACCGAGCAGGCCAAGCATTGGAGCCACAACCGCACAGTCAAGCAGATAGTGAATCCGCTGCCACAGGGCGGCGGCCTGGCGGCTACCTTCGTCTTCCAAAGCATCCCGAAGCGATTGGAAGTCCGCGTTTGGATTCTCACTGAGCATTCTCGCAGCCGAGCCCACAATGCGAGCACCAGCGCAGCCGCTCTCGGCGCACACGGCGGACAGTGCCAGCGAATCACCGCGTGAGGCCAGTTCGGCTGCTTCCATGTGAAACGCCCGGGGCATCAGCAAATTAATGCGAAGTGTGAGGAAATAGTAGACGACCATGAAGGTTGCAAAAACCGATAAAAGCATGAGCAGCATCATCGGTGTACCGCCCTCCCTTAGTAGGGCTTGCAGTTCGATCTTGGGGTCGGTTACCGCAGTTTCTTCCTGTGCAAAGACGGGGAGGCAGAAAAGAAGGCCAAGGCACAGGGTATGGCGCGCTGATAAGTACGTGCTGGTCATGAGAGGTCCCGCTCTATGCGAATTAAATGCGAACCTTAACGAAGCCGACCGGCTTGTCAACAATTGGGTGGGCCATCCTGGGGCTATTCGGGCGTAAGTTTTCCGGCGGCCATCGCGATTCGGCGATTCGCACGATCGCGCGCTTGGGGATCGTGGTTGACCATCAGGACTGTATGGCCTGATGCTGCGTAGCTAGCCAGCACATCTAGAACCGCCGTGGAATTGGCTTCGTCGAGATTTCCGGTGGGCTCGTCTGCTAGTACCAATTCCGGCTTCGGCAGCAGAGCACGGGCCAGCGCCACTCGCTGTTGCTTCCCCACGCTGAGTGCCTCGGGGCGATGATTCTTCCGCTGGCTCAAGCCGAACTGCTCAAGGAGTTCAGCCGCGCGCTGTTCGGCATGGTCGATTCCCAGGGCCAGGGTTGGTGTCAGCAGATTTTCGAGGACGCGCAGGTACGGAATAAGGTGAAATCTCTGAAAGACGAAGCCTACGTGGCGGGCCCGAAAGGCGGCGCGCGCTTCACTGGATAGCTCGTAGGGCCGCTGGCCGCAGATCGTGACCGATCCGCTGTTTGGCCCGAGCAAGGAACCGGCCTGAGCATCAAGGTAGACTTTCCACAGCCGCTGGGGCCATGCAGCGCGACAAACTGGCCGCGGCTCAAGGCAAGGTCGACACCATCGACCGCGACGATGGTGGCATTGGCACCAGCGTATTGCTTGGTGACGGCGCACAACTCGAGCGAGGAGGAGGATCTTTTTCATTGAGGGCATTAACCCACTCCGGGCCCGTTATCAAGCGACGGCCTCGAGTCCTATTTTCGATATGCCCCTGTTGATCGGTCGCGGCAGGAATACCCCCGTCATTCATGAATCCTGCCCCCTGACGCTCAAACCGAATTGGGTTCCGCCTCCGGTCTAATAGTTGCACACTCGTCAAGACGGGTTGATGACTATCGCCTGTCCTCACCAAGGGACATTTGGACAGCTGCTTTGGGACCACCCGGACAGCCGTCTCACAGCGCGTCCGAGTCGAGATCTTCGTGCAACCGCGTGGTAACAGCTGACAATTCAGTGGAAGGAGGTCTCAGTTTGCAGCGTTCCCGGCTCTGGTTTCTTACGGTCATTGCTCTTGGCATCGCCTCGCTCTGCCTCGTGCTTTGGCAAGGTGCTGACGGGCTTGAGGCCGTTGGCCCTGCCGACGCCTCCACCTACGGCGAAGCGCTGTCTGGATCCATTGCCCTGCTTGCCGCCGCAGCTCGTGAAGAGATCCCGATGTAGTGGCGAATGGCGCTGACCACCTGGTGTGTGACGTACCGGCTAACATGACCATCTTGGCAGTTGAAGGTGTCGCAGTTGCTGGCCGGCTGGGTATGACAATCAATCTGATGACTGCCGTGACCAGCATCACTGGCACGTGGGTGACCGTGAGGACGCCTGAGTTTGGCGGCTACGTCGCCAAGAAGGACTAGCGCAGATTTCACGATCAGCTCAAGTGCATTTTGTGGGTGACGATTCCCAAGCATGGAGTCCTGCTCGCGGTGCTCTCTGTGGCGATTATTGTCTTTCCGGTCCTGATTACTGGTGACAAGCCCAGCCCCGTGCTACCGGCGACAAAGGCGGTTCTATTTTTGCCTGCCGCATTTCTGTTGCGCTGTAGCCTGGCCTTATCCGTGTTCGTTCGAGCGCACAAAGAAGAGCCGTTGATGGTCGCCTCCCTCATTTTACGGGCAGGCCCCTGCTCTATACCATTGCGTTCGGCGCAACGCATGGGTTTCACCGGGATTGGCATGGCTTACATGATCGCCTCTTTGCTACGAATCCCTGCCTCGTTCGTGGTTTGCAGAAAGGCGTGGAGGCGTTATCATGCCATTCCCTCCGATGAAGCCCCAGTCCGCGATTGATGAATAAAGACGTACATTCGAGGCCCATGCTCGTAGTGGGTGGCACCGGGCTGACGCTAGCTTGCCTGATTACCCTATGGGGTTTTACTCGGTACTTCGATGTCACTGATGAGGGCCTGATTCTTCATTTGCTTCGCTTCGGGCCAGAGTCTTCGTTCTTTACCACCTATCACTTGTTGTTTTACCCGCTTGGCGAGCTCTTTGGACATGGTTTGCTGCTGTACCGGATCCTTCATCTGATCCTGATCCTTGGCGTCAGTTGCTATGCAGGCTACGTGGTGCACGGGCTCGGCGAAGGGCAGAGTCAATGCTCACGGAGCGCCATGATCGTGTTCTGTGCGTTCGCGGCGGTTTCGCTTAGCTTTCCCTGTTACAAGACGCTCTGGTACTCCGCGGTTACCTTCCTCGGCGCGACTGCCTGGTGCAGCGGGTTGATCGCGGCACGGGGGGGGGAAGTGGCCGGGCGTATCGGAGCTGCAATCGCGGGAGCGGGGGCGTTCTTGGCCTATACCGGGCGCATGCCAAACGGGATTCTGATGGCTGGATTTGGGGGCTGCGTGTTGCTGGTTCTGCTTCGTCGGAGTGGGCGTGTTCTGCTGTTGAACCTGGTCATCTATGTGGCGGTATCGGGCGTCCTGTTCGGTCTCTGGACGTGGATCCATGCGGCTCAGTATCGAGATTTGGTGGAAATTCTGCGTGTGGCTCAGGAAACTTGCTACAAGAGTCCCCTTGAGGCACTCGGCAGTGTGAGCAGCTGGGGACGCATGGTGGTGCTTGCTGCCGCCTATTTCGTCCTGGCGGGAGTGGTGACTCGCAAGCGGCCGCATCTCGCCTCGCTGTTGTGTGTGGTCCTGATTGTCTGTTCCACTGCACTGGTCATCCGGAGCACCGCCAATCTTGGCCGAGCGGGATGCGCTTGCGCATTGGTCGTTCTCCTAAACGAGCTGAGGCGGTGGCGGGCCGGAGCGCGTCATGCGAGACCTGAGCTGGGAATCTTTCTGCTCTTTCCGGCTGGGATTGTGCTCGCGCTGCTTGGCAGCGGTAACAAGATTTTCACGATGTACGGCTGGGCAGGTATACTGCTTGCGCCGCAGTTGACCTGGCTGCTCTGCAAGCTGCCGCCTGGGCGACGCAGGATCGCCTCTATCGCGGCAGCGGTGTGTCTGCTGACGCTGTCATTCCGGTTCTGCATCCACAAGTCTTATCGTAGCGGGAGTTGGGGCGATAACACGGTGGCGTGTGCCGCACCTCTGTTGCGCGGCGTCACAGTGCGGCAGGATCTAGCCAATACGATCCAGCAATTACGAGACTCGTTGGGACCGGCTGGCTTCGACAAACAGCATGACCGTCTTCTAGCTTACCCGGACCTGCCAGGTCTGATAGCGGCGGCAGAGGTCCGCAGCTACGGATGTGCGTGGGTGTTCTCCGGCTACGACTGCATAGACTCAATCAATCTTAGTTTCTTCGAGCGGACCCCAATGGCCGAGGATTCGCGGTTATGGCTGCTGCTGGCTGGGCCGTTGTCCGACGAACTTCAAGCGTATGTCGATGCAAAGTTTACTGCTGGAGAGGCTCATAAGGAGATCGCGATCGGCACCTATTGGCAGTTTCGCGAGAAGCTTGAGTACAATGTGCGGCTGCTTGGCCCTTACCTTCCGAAAACCCACGCCAGCCTTCTTCCTCAAGCTCCAGCAGATTAGCCGTCTATTTGAGCCGGGCTTGTCCGATTACAGGGCAATCCGAAAGCCCGCCATCGGGTACCCTGGCGTTTTCATCGATGTTGCTGATCATAGCGAAGACGCCAGCCTTCGTTTTTGGTGCTGGATTCTCGATGGCCGCACACACATACAGCTCCTGATAGGCGTCGGGTGCGCTCTATGGGCCGAGTAGGGCATTCGGGAAAATGCAGCTGCGGCTTTTTCGCGTTGCTCTGCTGCTTCAGCCAGTCGATGGCGTGACCGGCGGTGCAACTTGGCGCGTGGGAGCTACTCACATGAAAGTCCTCGCTCGTTCGCAGCCTAGCCGCCCTGTCTGAGGTCCGGCTCTGGACCGATGCAGTCATTGTCCCGCGCGTGGCGCTCCGTTCTGGTTGCGGACTTCGCAACTTCCGTTCAGCGCTCCGCGGGAGTGGCTTCTCGGTCCCCAAGATCTTGCTTACGTCCCAGCCACATGGTGTAGTTCCAAAAGCCACTGGCAAAGGAGCGCCGGTACTGTTCTCGAAATGCTGGCTCCAGCAGCGGCGTATAGGCGTCGCTTTCGCGAATGTGATCTCCTACATCGAGCTTCTGCAAACACCAGCCGATTGGATTACGAAAGCCCGGGCTGGGTGCGTCCTCAATGAGAATTAGCCACGCGTCTGGGCGTAGCACCCGAGCCACTTCTGCCAACACGGCTCCCACAGTCGGCTCATCTAGGTGATGCAGAAACCCCATTAATATGGCCCCTTGGAACGATTCGTCGGCGTAGGGAAGGGCGGTTCCATCCGCTACTTGGAAATGGCGTGCCGGGTGCCGACGCCGGGCAGCGCTTACGTAGAGTGCCTCGAGATCCGCCCCGACGTAGGCGTCCTCCTCAATATTTGTTGCAAAGATTCCGGTACCGCAAGGAAGATCAAGAATCCAGCCGTCTTTGTCGTCAATGTTTAGACGTTCTCGCGCCTCGCTCAGCGCCCGGTGAAGGGCTACAAAATTAAACTCGATCACCCTGCGCAATTGATCGTAGGCGATTGGATGTTGAGCCAGCCGGTCTGTGAGTGCCTGCAACATTTTAACTCCCTTGTGCGAACTTGAGTCGTACGAGAAAAAGACACATTATCCCAATGCGACCAGAATACCGTTACAGCGTGGCCGGATTATTGTCGGCGAGGCCGAGATCCGGAAGCCCAAATCCGGTGTCGTGGTCGCGAGAGCTTCGCACGTCAATTGAAGGCGAGGGCCTTCGACGTTTGGATAGGGTATTGGGATCATTAACAAGCGCGACTGCCCCTCTGTTTCCGAGCCGGCGGCGCGGTAGCGGTGCGTGCGACTCGTCTCGCGTACCAGTCCCTTCTCGGCCATCAACTGCATCAGCTTACGGGTGTTGGTGTAGCCGCGACGCTGCGGCTCGTTCAGTGCCTCGTGCCCATCGGGCGCGATGCACCTGCCCCGCGTCCACAAGACCCGCAGGATATCCAGCTCTCGCCTGTCCAAGTCACCGAGTCCTGCTACACCCGCGAGCAGTCACGCCTGGGCGTGATGGAATAGGACTTGGTGACTCGGGGACGCCATGACTCCCGACGACGCCCTGACATGATGACGCCCGACCAGCAGTCATCGTCACGGCGTCAGCCCAGTCATGATGTCATCGGGCGTCACCGAGTCATCGAGTCACCGAGTCCTGCTGCCCCCGCGAGCCGTCACGCCTGGGCTTGATGGAATAGGACTTGGTGAC
>Ga0115566_10001336_pt1 | contig 21122 bp, 13 predicted proteins | sample COGITO_mtgs_1204_3_FD_87173 | JGI IMG/M metagenome (GOLD analysis project Ga0115566, IMG submission 87173) | Pelagic marine microbial communities from North Sea - COGITO_mtgs_120405 | ecosystem: Environmental > Aquatic > Marine > Epipelagic | place: Germany:Helgoland, sampling site Kabeltonne...
GAAATAATTTTTAATAACTTTTTAAAGATGGTGCTTTTACAGCACCTTTTTTTTTATATTTTAGTGTGATTTTATGCCTAAGGATAAAAATATTAAATCAATTCTAATAATTGGTTCAGGACCGATAATTATAGGTCAAGCCTGTGAATTCGATTATTCTGGATCTCAAGCTTTAAGATCTCTTAAGGAAGATGGTATAAAGACCATTTTAATAAATTCCAACCCTGCTACTATTATGACTGACCCTTCAATGGCAGATCATATATATCTCAAACCACTTACTACCAAATCAATATCTGAAATTCTTGAAATCCATGATGATATTGATGCTGTTTTACCAACAATGGGTGGGCAAACTGCTCTAAATCTATGTATTGAGGCTCAGGAGAAAGAAATTTGGTCAAAACACTCAGTAAAAATTATTGGTGTAGATATAGGTGCAATTGAAATAACTGAGGATAGAGAAAAATTTAGAATACTATTAAATAAAATAAATATTCCTGTAGCTCCTGCAGAAAGTGCTTCTTCATTTTTAAAAGGTAAAGAAATAGCTCAACGATTTGGTTTCCCTCTAGTAATTAGACCATCATTCACTTTAGGAGGTACAGGTGCTTCAATAGTTTTTGAAGAAGACAAGTTTAATGATCTTTTAACACGAGGTCTTGAATCATCACCTATACACGAAGTGCTCATAGATAAAGCTCTTATGGGATGGAAGGAATATGAGTTAGAATTACTTCGTGATAAGAACAATAATATTGTAATTATTTGTACGATAGAGAACATGGATCCAATGGGGATTCATACTGGAGATTCTATAACTGTTGCTCCTGCTATGACTTTATCTGATACTACTTATCAGAGAATGAGAGACATGGCTATAAAGATGATGAAAAGCATAGGAGATTTTTCTGGTGGTTGTAATGTTCAATTTGCAGTTAGTCCAGATGAAAACGAAGATATAGTAGCAATTGAAATAAATCCTAGAGTTTCCAGATCATCTGCTCTAGCATCTAAAGCTTCTGGTTATCCTATTGCAAAAATTGCTGCGAAATTAGCTCTTGGTTATACTCTTGATGAACTAAGTAATCAGATTACTAAATCAACTTCTGCTTTATTTGAGCCAACACTAGACTATGTTATTGTCAAAATTCCTAGATGGAATTTTGATAAGTTTGAGGGGTCTGATAGAACTTTAGGTTTGCAAATGAAAGCAGTTGGAGAAGTAATGGGAATAGGTAGATCATTTCAAGAAGCTCTTCATAAAGCTACTCAATCACTTGAAATAAAAAGAAATGGACTAGGAGCAGATGGAAAGGGATATACAGATAAGGATACAATTATTAGTAAGCTAACAAATGCAAGTTGGGATAGAGTTTTCGTTATATATGATGCTATTCAAGCTGGAATTTCACTTGACAGGATTTATGATATAACAAAAATTGATATGTGGTTTCTTAAACAATATGAAGAACTATATCAATTAGAAAAAGAAATTTCTATTCACAAAATAGATGATATAGAATATGATATTCTTCTTGAAGCAAAACAAAAAGGTTTTGCAGATAGACAAATAGCATTTATGTTAAACTGCTTAGAAAGTCAAGTTTATAAAAAAAGAGAAGAATTAGGTGTTAAAAGAGTTTATAAATTGGTTGACACATGTTCGGCTGAATTTCCTGCTCAAACACCATATTATTATTCAACTTTTGAAGAAAAAATTAAAACTAAAGATAATCGTGAATTTTCTGAGAATGAAAGTATAGTTTCAGAAAAGAAAAAAATTGTGGTATTAGGCTCAGGTCCAAATAGGATTGGACAAGGTATTGAATTTGATTACTGTTGTGTTCATGGAGTTCTTGCAGCTAGTGAATGTGGTTATGAGACTATAATGATCAATTGTAATCCAGAGACAGTTTCTACTGATTTTGACATTTCTGACAAGCTTTATTTTGAGCCTGTTTTTTGGGAACATATCTATGACATTATAAGACATGAAAACCCTTATGGAGTTATTGTTCAACTTGGTGGACAAACTGCATTAAAACTTGCTGAAAAATTAGATAGATACAATATTAAAATTATTGGAACAGAGTATAAATCTCTTGATTTAGCAGAAGATAGAGGAAGCTTCTCAACTTTATTGAAAGAAAATAATATTCCTTATCCTGATTTTGGGGTTGCTACAAATGCCGAGGAGGCAGTGGAGTTATCATCAAAGTTAAATTTTCCTATTCTAATTAGACCTTCATATGTTCTAGGAGGACAAGGAATGAAAATTGTAATTAATAAAGAAGAATTAGTAGAACATGTAGTTGATCTATTATCTAAAATACCCAACAATAATCTTTTACTTGATAATTATCTTGATGGAGCTATAGAAGCAGAGGCTGATGCTATTTGTGATGGAGAGGATGTGTATATAATAGGTATAATGGAGCATATTGAACCATGTGGTATTCACTCAGGTGACTCAAATGCAACTCTTCCTGTCTTTAATTTAGGTGAACTTATTGTTCAACAAATAAAGGACCATACAAGAAAGATTGCCTTAGCATTAAATACAGTTGGATTAATTAATATTCAATTTGCTATTAAAGATGATATGGTATTTATAATTGAGGCAAATCCGAGAGCTTCAAGAACTGTTCCGTTTATATCAAAAGCTTACAAGGAACCTTATGTTAACTATGCAACTAAAGTAATGTTAGGGGAAAATAAGTTAAAAGATTTTAACTTCAAGCCTAAGTTAGATGGATATGCAATAAAACAACCTGTTTTCTCTTTCAATAAATTTCCTGATGTAAATAAACAACTTGGACCTGAGATGAAAAGTACTGGTGAAAGTATTCTTTTTATAGATGATTTAAATGATGATTCTTTCATTGAGCTTTATTCAAGAAGAAAGATGTACTTAACAAAATAATTATTCTATTATTTTATCTTCCACTATAATTCTTTGTAAAAAATCTTCATCAGGTTTTGCAATTTCCTTGTAATTCTCACTATTTAAAATTGATGAATAGTTTCCATTTATTTGGTCAATAGCAATCTTTAGAAGAGGTTCATCATTATCTCCAAGAACTCCAGGGTTTGATAATGATTCTTTGATAAAAACATCTGGTTCAAGACCATCAGGAAAATCAGTATATCCAGCAACATTTCCAATTTTAAGAACTATTGGTTGCATAGCATACATGTGGTTGGGATTTTTATCTCTTGAATCATTTATGTAGTCATAAACAGTAATTGATCCTTGATTTTTTCCAACAGTAAAGTCTCCAATATGTATTACATCAATGTATGGATCTAGACCATTAATTAACAACTCACTGGCAGAAGCTGTTCTAGATGATGTTAGAACAAATACTCTATTTAGGTTTAGAGAGGATATTGATTGATCATTATCTAGTTTATTTGTAAACTTATTTAAAAGTGATTCTGGACTATTCTCGTTCCAATAATCCATGAGTTTGGAGTTCCATGTTTCTTTAGCAAAAACTTGATTATTAAATTGACCAGTTATCATTGAAGCTAAATTTATAGATGTAGAGATTCTTCCACCAGGATTATATCTCAGATCAATAACCAATTCTTCAACACCATTAGATAAGAAATTTGCAAAAACATCATTAAGCTCAGAATTATAATCTTTATTTTCTGATTCAACAACTCCAACAAACTGGTTGTACATTAAATATGCTATTTTTTTACCCTCACTCTCAATAACTTTAGAAATATGGACAGGATTTTTTATAATTCTCGATTTGACAAGTGATATGCTTTCTTGCCCTGGAATTATGTTAGCACATTGATTAGTTTCGTTATAACTAAGTTCAGAAAATTTAATTGTATAAGTATTGTTCTCATTATTATATAGAAGATCCCTGTAGTTTTCTCTAGTTAGCCTAGAACCATTAATCTCACTAAATAACATACCTCTTTTGACTCCTTTTGATTCTGCATCTGAGTTTTTACTTACGTATCTAACAAATCCAAATATATTTTGGTCATTACATTCAACATATAAACCAAATTCCATTCCATCAGAGTTATCAATACCTTGAAGCATATTTTCAAGTTCAATGTAATCATCAACAATCCAGCTAAATCTATCATCTGGATGTTTAAGCGTATTAAAGAATGATTCAGGATTTGGATTTTGACTAAGGTAGTAAGCGTAATCAGATTCATTTTCTGTTTTACTATCCGATAAATTCATAACACTTTCTTGCCAATAATAATATTGGTTGAGACCTTTCCATATAAAGTCGCTAATTTCAAGATCTGTTTCAAGTCTAATTATATTAGGATCATCATCATCTGTTTTTTTACAACTATTAAAGATAAAAATGGAAGCTAAAAGAAGTAGATTTATTTTTTTCATAAATTAAAAGTAGGACTATATTCCGGTGTAGTTGTATGGTGAGATTTGTTTTAACTCATTTTTAATAGTAGTGTCAACATCAAGTTTGTCAATAAATTCATGAAGGGATTTTTTATCAATCTTTTCGTTATTTCTGGTAAGCTCTTTCATTATTTCATAAGGATTATTGTATCCTTCACGTCTTAAAATTGTTTGAATTGCCTCCGATACAACAATCCAATTATCTTCAATATCTTTATTAATCTTTACTTCATTAACATAGATCTTTTTCAGTCCTTTTAATAGAGATTCAAAAGAAATTAGAGTATGGCCGAATGGAACCCCAATATTTCTTAATACAGTGCTATCTGTAAGATCTCTTTGTAATCTTGATTTAGTTAATTTATTTGAGAAAAAATTAAATGTTGAATTTGCTAACCCTAAATTTCCCTCAGAATTTTCAAAATCAATAGGATTAACCTTATGAGGCATAGCAGATGATCCAACTTCGTCTTTTATAATTTTTTGTTTAAAGTAGTCATGTGAAATGTATGTCCATATATCTACACACATATCTAAAAGGATATTATTGATTCTTCTACAATTATCACATAAAGCTGCAAAAGAGTCGTAATGCTCAATTTGAGTTGTAGGAAATGAATAGTTTAAACCTAATTCCTTTTCTATAAAATTTTGACCAAATTCTTTCCAATCAATTTCTGGATAAGCAACCTTATGAGCATTAAAATTTCCTACTGCACCTGCAAATTTTGCAGAATTAGGTATTTTTTTTAAAGTTTTCATTTGCTCATTAATTCTAGTTGAAAATACTTTAAATTCTTTCCCTAGTTTAGTTGGTGATGCAGGTTGACCATGAGTTCTAGCAATTATAGTAATATCTTTAAGTTCTTCTGATTTATTTTCAATAGCTGTAATAACTTTATTTATTTTTGGTATATAGATATTATTGACAAAATCTTTAATGGATAATGGAATAGCTGAGTTGTTGATGTCTTGAGAAGTAAGACCAAAGTGTATAAATTCTTTATAATCACTAATTCCTAGGATTTCAAATTTTTGTTTGATAAAATATTCTACAGCCTTGACATCATGGTTTGTAACTTTTTCAATTTTTTTTATTTCAATTGCATCTTCATTAGAAAAATCTTGATAAATCTTTCTAAGATCATCAAACTTTTTACTTTCAAATTTTTTTAATTGAGGAATTCCTAGCTTGCAAAGAGATATAAAATATTCTACTTCAACTTTTACCCTATAAAATATTAATGCTTTTTCACTAAAATACTGACTTAAAACTTCTGTTTTATCAGAATATCTTCCATCTATAGGAGAAATTGAATTTAAATTAAATTCATTCATTGCGCAAATATAAGCTAACTGAATAGTATATTAAAATTGTAGCAACTTGTATTCATCATAACACTCATTTATAGCTTCCATAATTTGAAGATCATTTGCTTGTTCAATAAAAGTATCTGAGAAATTACAATTCCTTAAAATTTCATCTATATCAATTTTATCAACCCCCAGAAGTTGAACAAGAACTTCTCTGTCAAATTTAGTTGCTAATAGATTTTTTATTTCTTTATCTTCTCTCATTAATCTCAATTTATCCATTTTTGCAGATTTTTTCTTAAATAGGTTATTAAGAAAATCTGCTGGATTAAAAATTGCACCAATTAGTTTAGATATTCCAGATCTTGATCTTCTTCCTGCTTCATATCCAAGATTTGGCAGACCTACTATTCTGTAACGAGTTGAGGTATTTACTGGTGCATTTTTAACATCTATTTCAAGATAACCAGTTAATTGGTATGGTTTAATTATTATTTCCTCTAATGCAAAAGCAAGTTCAGTAAGTTCAATTGTATTATTATCAAACCTGATTAAATCATTTGTCACCACAACCTTCAATGGTTTATAACCTATATATGAAAAATATAATGTATCATTAACTTTTGCTTGAATTTGAAATTCTCCCTCACTGGAAGTTATAGTACCTTTAACTTTGTTTAGATTTAGAACATGAACATTTTGTAAGATAGACTTACTAGTTTCACTCTGAACACTTCCCTTAACGATTTCAATCTGTTGTTGAGAGAAAGTTAAAGTTGAAATGGATAGTGTAATAAATATTATTATCTTTTTCATCAGGCTAATTGCTAAATTAGAAAGAATATATTATAATTAACCATGAATTACTACGCAGATGTAATACTTCCTCTTCCTTTACAAGGAACATTTACTTATGAGCTTTCAAAAAAGGAATATGAAAATCTAGGAATAGGACATAGAGTTGCTGTTAGTTTTGGTAAAAGAAAAGTTTACACAGGAGTAATTAAAGAGATTCATAATAATAAGCCAGCATTATATGAAACTAAACCAATTGAATTTATATATGACAAAGAAGAACTTATTTCAGAATCACAAATTGATTTTTGGAGCTGGATCTCTAGATATTATTTCACACCTATAGGTGATGTCTTAAAAGCTGCTATTCCTTCAACATTTCTATTGGAAAGTGAAACAATTATAATTAAAAAAGAAATTAATAGTGATGATATTGATCAGATGACAGATGATGAATATTTAATATATGAAGCTCTTGATTTTAAAACTCTAAAAATAAATGAAGTTTCAGACATTCTGGATAAGAAAAATACTTATTCAGTTATTCAAAAAATGATTCTAAAAGGATTTATAGAATTAAACTTTGAAATCAATGAAAAATATAAACCAAAACTTTTAAATGTTATTTATTTGAATAAAGAGTTGTTAGAAGAAAAAAAAATTAAAAATTCGCTAGAGATTTTAAATAGTTCACCAAAACAAAAAGAAATTTTACTTCAGATTATAAGTAATCTTAAATCTCAAAAATATTTAATTCTTAAAGACTTAAAAAAAATAATTAAATTTTCAGATAGCACAATTAAGGGACTAGAACAAAAAGGGTTTATAAGTATAAAAAAGATAAAAATTGAAAGAAATGACAATAAACAAGAACATTTTTCAAAAACAAATGATTTATCAGAATCTCAATTAAATGCTTTAAATCAAGTTCAAAGTCAGTTAAAAGATAAAGATGTGATTTTACTAGAAGGGGTAACCTCCTCAGGAAAAACTGAAATATACATGAAGATTATTGAAGATTATTTAGATAAAGAAATGCAAGTTCTTTATTTACTTCCTGAAATTTCTTTAACTACCCAAATCATTCAAAAACTTAAAATTCATTTTGGTGATAAAATTTCTGTTTTTCATTCTAGATTCTCTTTAAATGAAAGAACTGAAGTATGGGAGAATATTAAAAAAAATAAAAATAAATCAAGATTAATTGTTGGAGCAAGATCATCTGTTTTTCTTCCTTTTCAAAATTTAGGTTTAATTATTATTGATGAAGAACATGAGACCTCATACAAACAGCAAGAACCTTCTCCAAGGTATAACGCTAGAGATTCTGCAATATATTTATCAAAGCTTAATAATTCAAAAGTTATTCTAGGTTCAGCTACTCCATCTGTAGAGTCATCTTTTAATGCAAAAAATAACAAGTATGGATATGTTAAGTTAAATGAAAGATTTGGGAATATTGAAATGCCAAATATTTTTACTCTGGATATGAAGAATGAAATAAAGCATGAATTTAGCTCAATTTTTTCTCTAAGATTAGTAGAAGAGATTGACAAGACAATTAAAGAAGGTAAACAGGTAATTTTATTTAGAAACAGGAGAGGATATTCACCTCAGTGGCTTTGTGATTCATGTGGACAAAATGTAATGTGTGATAATTGTGATGTTAGTTTAACATATCATATTTCATCAAATAGTTTAAAATGTCATTATTGTGGATTTTCATCAAAAGCAGAAAAAAAATGCTCTACATGTGGTTTTGATACTATGATTTATAAAGGAGATGGAACTCAACAGATTGAGGAGATAATTAAAGAAATATTTCCAGATGTTAGAAGTAGAAGAATGGATTGGGATTCAACTAGAGGTAAATGGTCTTTTGATAATATAATTAATTCTTTTGCAAATCATGAAGTGGATATACTCATTGGCACTCAAATGATAACAAAGGGACTGGATTTTAAAAATGTAAACCTTGTGGGTGTATTGAATACAGATCATTTTTTAAACTTTCCAGATTTTAGAGCTCATGAAAAAGCATTTCAAGTATTAACTCAGGTAGCTGGTAGATCTGGTAGATCTGGAGAAAGAGGTAAAGTATTTCTGCAAACATACCAACCAGAGCATCCAATTATCAAAAATGTAATTAATAATGATTATGATAAAATGTATAATAATCAACTTATTGAAAGAAAAGATTATAATTATCCTCCATTTGTAAGACTAATTAGGATTACTTTAAAAGACAAGAGTTATGAAAAGTTAAATAGTTCTTCGGACTGGTTAAACAAAGTGATAAGAGCTAATTTTAAAGGAATAGTACTTGGTCCAGTGTATCCTGAAGTATCGAGAATTAAAAATAAATATCATAAGGAATTCTTAATAAAATTATCTGGATTAAAGGAACTTAATAAGTTTAGAAATACATTTCAATCAATTTTAAAAAGCTTTGATTCGATATCTAAATATAGAAGTGTACGAATCATTGTAGATGTCGACCCAATATAGCTATTACTTTACCTAAAATAAATTTGGCAGATTATATTTAATAACCTAATTTTGCGGGCTAAGATTTTAAGATGAAAAACTACGAAACTGTATTTATTTTAAACCCAGCTCTATCTGAAGAGCAAGTTCAAAAGTCTGTAGACAAATATGAAAAATATTTAAAGTCTAACGGTGCTAAGATGATTAGCAAAGAAATTTGGGGTTTGAAAAAATTAGCCTATACTATTGAAAATAAGAACAGTGGATTTTATAATCTTTTAGAATATACAGCTCCTGCAGAAATCGTTCCTACCCTTGAACTTGATTTTACTAGAGATGAAACAGTAATGAGATACTTAACTGTAACTCTTGATAAGCATGCAATTGCATGGGCAGAGAAAAGAAGAAATAGAGGTCCAAAAAAAGTAACTGCAAAAAAAGTGGCTACAAAAAAATCAACTACAAAAAAAGCTAGTTAATTATGGCAGGAATTGAAGAACAATCAAAGATCAAAAATGAAGGTGAGATAAGATATCTATCTCCTTTAGACATTAATACATCAAAAGCAAAGAAGTATTGCATGTTTAGAAGGTCAGGTATCAAGTATGTTGATTATAAAGATGGAGATTTTTTAGGCAGATTCATTAATGAACAAGGTAAAATTTTACCAAGAAGATTAACTGGGACATCATTAAAATATCAAAGAAAAGTTGCTGTAGCTGTTAAAAGAGCTAGGCACCTTGGATTGCTTCCTTACGTAGCAGACTTATTAAAATAATTATGGAAATTATACTAAAAGAAAATGTTGCTAATATAGGCTTCAAAGATGAATTAGTTTCAGTTAAAGCTGGTTATGGTAGAAATTTTTTAATTCCTACAGGTAAAGCTGTTCTTGCAACTGAATCTGCAAAAAAAGTATTAGCTGAGAATCTAAAGCAAAAAGCTTTTAAAGAAAAATCAGTTATTGATGAAGCTGAAAAATTAGCTTCTAAAATTTCTAAACTAGAACTTAAAATTCCTGCTAAAGTTGGTCCTGATGGAAAACTTTTTGGTTCAATTTCTAATACAGATGTCGCTAAAAGCCTTCTTACAAATAAAATAGAAATCGAAAAAGAAAATATTTCTATACCAGGTAAATCAATCAAAAGAATTGGTAAATATCAGGCAAGTATTAGACTTCATAGAGAAGTATCTACTCAATTAAATTTTGAGCTTCAGGCTGAAAAGAAATAATTTCATAACTTTATCTTTCACTCTGATTATCAATTAAACTTTGATGTCTCAAAAAATCAACACTCCAAAAGGTACAAGAGATTTTTCTTCTCTAGAATTAAAAAAAAGAGATTATCTCTTAAATATCCTAAAACAATGTTTTAAAACATTTAATTTTCAGGAAATACAGACACCATCTTTTGAAAATCTATCTACTCTTACAGGAAAGTATGGTGATGAAGAGGATAATTTAATTTTTAAGATACTCTCTTCTGGAGAAAAAATTAAAAAAGCTGATATTGAGGCACTTAAAGATAATAAGCTAATAAAATTTTCTAATTCATTATCAGATAAGGCATTAAGATATGATCTAACCGTTCCTTTATCTAGGTTTATTTCTCAAAATTTAAATAATTTATCATTTCCTTTTAAAAGATTTCAAACTCAATTAGTTTGGAGAGCTGAAAGACCTCAAAGAGGTAGATATAGAGAGTTTCTTCAGTGTGATGTTGATATAATAGGGGAGTCTAATTACTTGAATGAAGTAGAGTGTATTAAAGTATATGATACTGTCTTCAATAGACTAAGCATGCCAAAAGTTAATCTCAGAATAAATAATAGACAAATTCTTGAGGGTATATCCCAATTAATGAATTTAGATAGCGTTAATGATATTGCTTCTGTTCTTGATAAGACAGATAAAATAGGTGTTGACGGAGTGATTAGTGAATTAAAAAAGAAAAACATTTCAGATAGTGCTATTAATCAATTATACTTTTTCCTAGATCTTAAAGGTTCTAATCAGGAAAAAATAAATAATTTAAGAGTTAAATTTAGCTCAAATAAGATTTCTACTGATGGTTTAGATTTGCTAGAGAAAGTAATTAATGCTTCTCAAAAATTTAATTTAAAGAACATAGACATAAGTTTTGATTTGTCACTTGCTAGAGGTCTTAGCTACTATACTGGAACTATCATTGAAGTTTCATCTCCAGATGAATTTGATATAGGTTCTATAGGAGGAGGAGGGAGATATGATGATTTAGTTCAGAAAAATAATCCAAGATTAAGTGGTTTTGGGATATCCTTTGGGTTTGATAGAATATGCTTAATATTAGATGAATTAAACTTATTCCCTAGTGAATTAGAATCTTCAAAATCCTTTATGTTTCTGAATTTTAATCTAGAAAAAATAGATAATCTTTTAGTTTATATCGATCAATTAAGAGAAAATAAAATTAGATGTGAGCTTTACCCCTCTGATACAAAAATTAAAAAGCAGATGGAATATGCTAATCAAAGAGGTATAGACTTTGTAGTAATTGTTGGTGAAGAAGAGTTAGATAAAAATATTTTTAAATTAAAGGATATGTCTAGTGGAAAAGAATCTTCTTTTGATTTAAATGATATTGTTTCTGAGCTAGAAAGACTTAGTTAAAGTGATTATACCATTTTTTAAATGGTCTTTCAATCAAACTATTAAATTTAGAATTTTTAATTTCATCAAGATCTGTATCTACTCCATAAATAATCTCACTTTTACTCAATTCCATATAAGTTCCAAAAAGTCTGTCCCACAAAGAAAATATATTACCATAATTAGAGTCTGTGTATGGTAATTCAAAGTGATGATGAACTTTATGCATATTAGGTGATACTATTAGATAACTCAGTCCTTTATCTACTTTATCAGAAATTTGAATATTAGCATGATTAAATTGAGAAAAAATAACAGATAATGATTGATACATTAAAACTAATCCAATAGGTGCTCCAGAAATAAAGATACCAGCAAGTGTAAATACAAACCTAACAATACTTTCAAAAGGGTGATGCCTATTTGCAGTAGTAGTATCTACTTTTTGATCTGTATGATGAACAATATGTATGTACCATAATAATTTGACTTTATGTTGAACTAAATGAGGAAGATAGGCACCAACTAAATCAAGCAATAGGATTCCAACAATTATGCTCAGCAGAGTAGAGGAGTTTAATAAATGTAATAAACCAAAATTATTTGCATTTGTCCAATCTGATGCAGATACAAGCATAAATGCTAAAAAAAAGTTTACAATAATAGTAGTTATAGTTAAAAGGAAATTTGGAATAGAATGCTTCCATTTCTTATAATCAAGAAGTTTAAAAGGAACAATACCTTCTATTATCCAGAATAAAGTAATACCAGAAACCATTATTAGTGCTCTGTTAACAGAAGAAATATTCTCAAATAGTAATAATAAATTTTCCATATTAGTTATCTTCAGAGCCGTCTCTATTAGGGACTCTTAAACTTGGCCATTCACCTCTTTTGCCTGTTAATGGATCAATAGGAAGAACTCTTCTGTCTCTTGGCATTAATTCATCTTCTTCACTAGCTAGATATGTAAGAATTGCAACAAGAATTGCATTATCCCTTACATCATCAAAAATTATTTTATCATAGGTATCTCTATTTGTGTGCCATGTGTAAAAGTATTTACTTTTGCCACCATAAGAAAAATCAAGAGATGTTAAGTTAAAACCTGGTACACCAGAAGAAACAAAATTTCTCCAGTCCGATGATCCTCCCGCTCTTACCATTACACCATTAGATTCTTTTTGAAATAAAGGAATTGGGACCCCAGGGAAATCAGTTTGAATTTCATTACTTATTTCAGATGGAACATATTTTAACCAATCTCCAATAAACCTGTAAGCTTCAGTAAATCCATGTCCACTAATTTGAACTGTTCTACCAGTTCCGTTATCTTGATTGAAAAGAGCTTGAAGATTTTCAACTATTTTAGGATTGTCCTCTACAAATGCACTTGACCCATTCAAACCCTGTTCTTCTGCACCCCAGTGACCAACTATAATTGTTCTTTTGGGGTTAGGATAAACCTTTTTCAAAATCCTCATAGCTTCCATCATAACAATAGTTCCAGTTCCATTATCAGTAGCGCCTGTACCTCCTCCAGTGGTGTCAAGATGTGCTGAAAGAATAATATATTCATCAGGTTTTTCTATACCCTCAATTCTACCAATTGAATTATATGTTGGAACTTTTCCAAGTTCTTTAGACTGTATATTGATATTAACAGTAGGTTTTTGATCACTTTCAGTAAGTCTAAATAGTAATCCAAAATCTTCCATACTAATGTCAACTGTTGGAGTTTTTGAGCTAATACCAAAATAACCTGGACTGAAAATTGTATTTGTTCCAAATCCGCCTCTCCAATTGCTAGTTATAATGGTTGCAGGTTTTGCATCTTCAATTGCTTTAATCATATCACTGTAATCATAACCAGTTTTTCTAATATTTCTTGATTGTCTATTTCTTTTTGTAAGTCTAAATTTTCTAATTTCTTCCAATGTTTTCTCTTTGGCCCATCTTTCAATATCATAATCTGGTCTTCCAGAAATATCTGGCTCTCCAAGAAGAACATGTTTCCCTTTAATAGTTTTTAACCAAGATTCAAACTTTTCTTTAGATTCATAGGGGATGTTAACGACTTCAGCTAATTCACCATTCTTTTTTGTGCTAGCACTCCAAGATAGTTGTTGACCTTCTAGAGATTTTACCCAAGGAGACATCATATCAATGTGACTAATTCCTCTTTCCCATGCTCTCCATTGACCAAATTGCTCATTTTTAGAATTAATACCCCAACTAGAATATTTGTCAATTACCCAATCATGAGCTTGTAACATTTGACTAGTACCTGTAAGCCTTGGACCAATTTGATCTACTAATTCATGTGCTAAATTTTCAAGTTGAGAATTATTGTTGGCCTCACTTACTATTTTATTTATTATCTCAAGTTTACTTTGTGAAAAAGAAAAACTGATAAATATTGTAGAAATTATAATAGAAAAAAATTGTTTCATTTTTTGTGAATTAATGTTTAAATATAACTAATTAGTTATATTACAAGTGTTAAAAGAATTCTAAAAACATTTATATTTATTAAAACCATTGATATGAAAAAAATTATTTATTCACTTCTAATCTTCATGATTTCTTCACATATTACATTTGCTCAAGACAAAACTGAAGAAAAAGTAAAAGGAGAAAAAGCTAATAAGAATTTACCTATAAAGCCAGAGAGGTTTTATGATTTGAAGACAGATACTGGAACTTGGATGTCAATAGATGTTAGTCCAGATGGTCAAAAAATAGTTTTTGATTTATTAGGAGACTTGTATATAATTCCTATTTCAGGGGGTAAAGCAACTAGAGTTACAAAAGGGATGGCTTTTGATAGTAATCCAAGATTTTCTCCAGATGGAAAATCTTTAGTTTACACAAGTGATGCTAGTGGAGGGAATAATGTGTGGATTAGAGATCTTGAATCAAATGACTCTACACAAATAACAAAAGAAAAAGACTTACAAACTGCATTTGCTGATTGGACAAAAGATGGAGATTATATTATAACAGCAAAAGGAAGAAGAAACTTAAAGCTGCACATGTATCATAAAGATGGTGGTTCTGGAGTTAAATTAATTGATAAACCTTCATCAATAAAAATCACTCAACCAGTTGTTGGAAGTAAGGATAGATATATATGGTATGCACATAGAACTAGTTCTTGGCAGTATAATGCAAGATTTCCACAATATCAGATCTCTAAATTTGATAGAGAAACAGGAGAAATCAAAAGAGAAACTTCAAGATTTGGTTCAGCATTTACTCCAACACTATCTCCTGATGGAAAATGGCTTGTTTATGGAACAAGATATGAGGACAAAACTGCACTAAGAATTAGAAACTTGAAAACTGGAGACGAAAGATGGCTAGCATACCCAATTCAAAAAGATGATCAAGAGTCACAGGCTACAATGGGAGTGCTTCCAGGCATGGCATTTACTCCAGACAGTAAAAATATAGTAGCTTCTTATGGGGGAAAAATCAATAATATACCTATCAGCGGAGGAGCATCATCAATTATTCCTTTTGAAGTTAATGAAAAAGTTGCTCTGGGACCTGAATTAAAATTTAATTATCCTATTTCTGATTCAAACGAAATGGAGGCGACTCAAATAAGAGATGCAGCTGTTTCTCCAACCAAAACTCATATTGCATTTACTGCTTTAAATAAGTTATATATAAAGAACCTTAATACAAATGCAATTATAAGACTAACTAGCTTTGGTGATGAAGTAATAGAAGCTATGCCTACATGGAGTCCAAATGGAAAAGAAATTGCATTTGTAACATGGGATAACATTAATGGTGGTGCTATTTATAAAATTAGGTCAGACGGAAAAAGGAGCCCAATTCTTCTAACAACTGATGAAATAGTAAGAAGTCCAGGTGTTTTTATGAATCCAAAATGGAATTTTGAAGGAGATAAGATTGTATTTCTTATTGGAGATGAAAGGAGTTATAAAGAAAGCTATGGTCCTTATGCATTCCAATCTAATGAAAAAATTATGTGGGTATCTTCTAAAGGAGGTAAACTAAATTTTATTGATGATTCAAAGGGTAGGGTGTATCCTCACTTTGTAAAAGGAAAGGACAGGATATATTTATTTCATAATAGTGATGGTTTAGTATCTATTAAATGGGATGGAACAGATCAGAAAAAAATATTAAAAGTAACAGGAACTACTCCATATGGTGCTGGAGATACTAAAACACCTTCAGGAGCAAGTATAATTTTAATTTCTCCAGATGGAAAAACTGGTTTAGCCAAAGTTGTAAACAATATATATAGTTTTACAATTCCATATTCAGGAATAGAATCTTTAAAAATTTCTTTATCAAATCCAAAATTCTCATCTTTCCCAGCTAGAAAACTTACTGAAGTTGGGGGAGAGTTTCCTTCATGGAGTAATGATTCTGAACTTATTTATTGGTCTATTGGTAAATCATTCTTAACCTATAATATTTCAGAAGCTGATGAATTTGATAGAATCAAAAAAGAAAAAGAAAAAGAAAAGAGTGATGAGGAAAAGAAGAAAGAAGAAATAGCTGAACAAGTAGCTATGGTTAACCCAGAATTAGCAGGCGAGTTATCTGATGAAAAAGATGAAGAGTACAAGCCTGAGGAGATAGATATTAAAGTTACTTTAAAAAGGGATATTCCTAAAGGAAAAATACTTCTTCAAAATGCTAAGATTATCACAATGAATGGAAATGAGATTATTAAAAGAGGTAATATACTAATTGAAAATAATAGAATTATAGATGTTAGTAATGGTGCAATAGAAATTGATAATGAAGGTATAACTGTAATGGACATGACTGGAAAAGTAATTTTGCCAGGATTCGTTGATACCCACGCTCATATGAGACCTAGTTGGACTCTTCACAAGTTTCAACCATTTTCATATGCTGCAAATTTAGCATATGGTGTAACCACCACTAGAGATCCACAAACAGGAACTACAGATGTCCTTACATATAGTGATATGGTTGATACTGGTAAAATTTTAGGACCGAGGATATATTCAACAGGTCCCGGTGTTGGATACTGGGGTTACAACGTTAAAAGTTTAGATGAGGCTAGAGATGTTTTAAAGCAATACTCTAAGTATTACAATACCAAATCAATTAAAATGTATGTTGCAGGAAACAGACAGCAAAGACAGTGGATACTGATGGCAGCCAAGGAACAAGAAATAATGCCTACAACTGAAGGAAGTCTTAATCTTAGACTAAATATGGCATCTACAATAGATGGATATCCTGGTCAAGAACATAATCATCCGATTTACCCTGTTTTTAAAGATTACATTGGACTAACAGCTTTCTCAAAAAGAGCATACACACCAACTTTATTGGTTACATATGGAGGTCCATGGGCTGAGAATTATTATTATGCTACTGAAGATCTTCATGGTGACAAAAAATTAAATTTTTTCACTCCAAAAGAAGAAGTTGATTCAAAATCTAGAAGGAGAAATGTTGGCTGGTTCATGGATGAAGAATATGCTTTTCCAGAACTAGCAGAATTTGTAAAAGATCTAGTTGAAGCAGGAGGTATTTCAGGTGTTGGATCTCATGGTCAGCTTCAAGGTCTAGGATATCACTGGGAACTATGGAGTATGGCTGCAGGAGGTATTAAAAACCATGATATGCTAAAAGTTGCAACTATTCTAGGGGCATATGCAATAGGACTTGATAAAGATTTAGGATCAATTGAAAAGGGTAAATTAGCAGATTTAGTTATATTAGATCAAGATCCACTTATAAATATTAGGAATACAAATTCTGTAGATTTAATAATGAAAAATGGAAGATTATATGATGGAGATAATTTAAATGAAATTTATCCTTTAAATAAAAATAATTCAAACTTTGATTGGCAACAAATTAAACCAGATTCGTTACCAGGTATTAAAAAATAAATTTTATGAGAAAATTTTTACTACTAAACCTAATTTTTTTAGGTTCGCTATGTTCACAAGATTATTATTTTGAAAAATACGCTCCTTTTGATGAAAATATAATGTCTCCAGAGGAATTTTTAGGCTATCCTATAGGTGAAATGCATACGAGACATGATCTAATTGTTTCTTATATGACATATCTATCTAATGCTTCAGATAAAGCAGATATGTTTAGTTATGCAACATCATATGAAGGCAGAAAATTGATCTATTTGATAGTAAGTTCTCCTGAAAAAATTAATAATATTGATGAAATTAGGAAATCACATCTTTCGTATATAAAACCAGATGATGAAAATTATATTCAATCAGATAAACCGACTGATTTTCCAGTAATTATAAATTTAGGATATAATGTTCATGGAAATGAACCTTCTAGTTCAGAAGCGGCAATGCTTACTGCATATACACTAATTAGTTCTAAATCTAAAGAAGTTGAAGAATACTTAGAAAATTCAATAGTATTAATTGACCCTACAATAAATCCAGATGGAAGAGATAGGCATACTCAATGGGTAAATAGCTATAAAGGTTCACCACTTGTAGATGATCCCCAGGATGCTGAACATAACGAATATTGGCCTGGTGGAAGAACAAATCATTATTGGTTTGATCTAAATAGAGATGTGCTGCTTGGTATTCACCCAGAAACTAGAGGGAAAATTGAATTTCATCATAATTGGTATCCAAATGTAACTATGGATTTTCATGAAATGGGAAGTAATAGCACATATTTTTTTGTTCCATGGAAAACTCATGCTGCAAAAGACCCTGTTATACCCCAAGAGAACTATGAATATTTTGAAAGATTATTTGGAGAATTTTTTGCCAAAGGTCTAGACGAAATAGGATCGATGTATTTTTCAAAAGAAGCTTTTGATAAGACATATCCAGGGTATCATTCTTCATATGGTGATTTAATGGGTGGAATAGGTATGTTATTTGAACAAGCAAGCTCTAGAGGGCATAAACAGGTAACTCAATTTGGAGAAATTACATTTCCTTTTACAATAAGAAACCAATATGTGTCAGGAATGAATACTGTTAAAGGATCAGTTGAAATGAAAGATGAATTAATGGAATATCAGCAAAGATTTTTTGCTTCAGCGTTAACAGATGCAGATAAAAAAAGAACTAAGGGGTACTCTTTCAAAATGGGAAAAGACAGAAATAAGACTAAAGCATTTATTGATAAATTAATGATTCATGATATAAGTGTATTAAAAGACAATGATAATTTCTTTGTTCCAACAAAACAAAAGAATTATAGAACTGTAAGATCCATCTTTGAGACTAATACTGAATTTAGAGATAGTGTTTTTTATGATGCTTCAGCTTGGTCAATTGCTAACTTTTATGATATTGATTATAATTCTTCATCAAAAGATATTCAAGGTGTTGAACTTGATAATCTTGATAATCTATTTACCGTAAATAAAATAGACGAATCTGAATATGCTTATATAATTAATTCTGTTGATTATAATGTTCCAGCAGTAATTAACAGTTTAGTCAACAGTGATATTCTAGTATCAACTGCTTTTAAGCCATTTACCATAAATACTTCTAGTGGACTTATTCCATTTGATTATGGATCTCTAGTAATTCCTGTAAGTCTTCAAAAAATTAGTCCAAAAGAATTATTCAATAAACTCGAAAATATTCAGAATAAATTTCAAGTAAATATTTATTCTGCTCCTTCTGGTTTAAGTTCTGGTGGAATTGATCTTGGAAGCAGATATGTTTCTCCTTTAAAAAAACAAAAAGCAATGATGTTAGTAGGAACTGGAGTTAGATCTTATGAGGCAGGAGAAGTATGGCATCTTTTAGATCAGAGAGTAGGAATGCCAATTTCAAAAATACCTATTCGAAATTTTGATAGAGTTTCTTTGGATACCTACACAACAATGGTAATAGTATCTGGAAGCTATGATTTTAATGAAGATCAAATAAAGAAAATTAAAAATTGGGCAAGTAATGGCAATACAATTATTTCAATAGGCTCTGGTTCAAAATTCCTTATTGATAACAAAATTGTAAACGAAAAACTACTTAAATCTGATAAAAATGAGAGTAAAAAAGATTATCAACCATATATCGATGCACAAGACAATAGAGGAAAAGAAAGAATAGGTGGTATTATATTAAATGCCCAAGTTGATTTAACACATCCTCTAGGATTTGGATATGAGGATTCTAATATTCCAGTTTATAGAAATAATACTGTATGGATTCAACCATCAGAGAATGAATATTCATCTGTTGTAAGGTATACTAGCGATCCATTGATAGATGGATTTATAACAGATAATAATGCAGAAAAACTTGATTCTACAATTTCTTTATTAGTATCAAAAATTGGAAATGGAAGAGCAGTTATGTTTTCTGATAATCCTAATTTTAGAGGCTCATGGTATGGAACAAATAGGCTATTTCTAAATGCAATATTGCTTGGAGATAAGATTCAAGTTCCATAATGAAATGGTTTAGAGATATAGGCCCAGGTGTATTAATTGCTGCTGCATTTATTGGACCTGGAACTGTTACTCTCTGCACAATTGCTGGTGCTTCTTTTGGGTACTCATTAATTTGGGCAATTATTTTATCTACATTTTCTACAATTGTACTTCAGGAAATGTCATTAAGGATCGGTTTAGTTACAAGAATGAATTTAGCAGAGGTTATAAGAACTTCAATAAAATCAGTTTTACTAAATAGATTTATATTATTACTTATAATTTCTTCTATTTTAATTGGAAATGCTGCTTACGAAGCTGGAAATATTAGTGGAGCATCACTTGGTATTTCAGCAATACTTAATAACCAATCATTTAATTATTTTCCAGTTTTAATTGGAATAATTGCATTTATAATACTTTATCAAGGAGATTATAAAATTATTGAAGGATCACTTATATCTCTTGTAATAGTTATGAGTTTATCATTTTTTATTACAGCGATTATTACTAAACCTGATATAACTAATCTGTTAAATGGAATATTTAAGCCTAAAATTAATTCAGATAACCTTATTATTATATTAGGCCTAATTGGGACAACAGTAGTACCATATAATATTTTTCTTCACTCATCACTCGTCTCTGAAAAATGGAATTCAATTAATAAACTTAAAGTTGCAAGATTAGAGAGCTTCATTTCAATACTTCTGGGTGGAATAGTATCTTTATCAATAATAATTACAGCTGCTTCTGTAACAAACCAAAATGTAACAGGTGTAATTGATTTAGCGAAAGGATTAGAGCCTCTTTATGGAAAATTTTCAATTTATTTCTTAGGAGTAGGTTTATTTGCTTCAGGAATTACTTCTTCTATTACTGCTCCTTTAGCAGCAGCATACGTTGCTAAAAGTTGCTTTGGTTGGAAAGATTCACTTAAGAGTAATAGATTTAGACTGGTTTGGTCTTTTGTTCTATTTATAGGTGTATTAATTTCAATGATTAATATTAACCCTATTGAAATAATAAAGTTTGCACAGTTTTCAAATAGTCTTTTGCTACCAATAATA
>Ga0115566_10001341_pt1 | contig 21075 bp, 12 predicted proteins | sample COGITO_mtgs_1204_3_FD_87173 | JGI IMG/M metagenome (GOLD analysis project Ga0115566, IMG submission 87173) | Pelagic marine microbial communities from North Sea - COGITO_mtgs_120405 | ecosystem: Environmental > Aquatic > Marine > Epipelagic | place: Germany:Helgoland, sampling site Kabeltonne...
ATCGCCATCGTGGTGGACATGTGGCTGACGGGTTTTGACGTGCCCTTCCTCGATACCATCTACATCGACAAGCCGGTCCAGCGACACAACCTGATCCAGACCATCTCGCGGGTGAACCGGAAGTTTGAGAACAAGAAGAAGGGGCTGGTCGTCGACTACATCGGCATAAAGAAGCAGATGAACCAGGCGCTTGCCCAATACTCGAAGGCCGATAGCGCCAACATCGAGGAGATCGAGGCCTCTATTATTACCGTGCGCGATCACCTCGATCTACTCAATCGTCTCTTTCATACCTTCGACAGCGCTCCCTACTTCAGCGGCTCCCCTCTGGCTCAGTTGGATTGCCTCAATAAAGCTGCAGAATTTGTGCAGCTGACTGACAAAATCGAGAAGCGCTTCATGGCTCTAGTGAAACGCCTCAAGGCAGCCTATGACATCTGCAGCGGTAGCGATATCCTGAAAGGCAAGGAACGTGACCACATCCATTTCTACCTCGCGGTGCGGTCGATCGTCGCCAAGCTGACCAAGGGCGAAGCCCCCGACAGCGCCCAGATGAACGCCAAAGTGCGCACGATGATTGCCGAGGCACTGCAAGCTGATGGCGTGGAGGAAATCTTCAAAATGGGTGAAGATGGAGCAGCCGAAATCAACATCTTCGAAGACGACTACATGGCGCGAATCGAAAAGATCAAACTGCCCAACACCAAGGTCAAGCTCTTGCAGCAACTCCTAAAAAAAGCCATCGAAGACTTCAAGAAGGTGAATAAGACTAAGGGGGTGGACTTTAGCGAGCAGTTCCAATCTCTAGTTAGTAAATACAACGAACGCGATGAGAAGGACAGCTGGACGACCGAGGGGGTCAAAAACTTGACTGAAGAGCTCTTCTCTATGGTCGAAAACCTTAAGACTGAAATGGGATCATTCAACGATCTTGGAATTGATCTAGAAGAAAAATCCTTTTACGACATCCTCAAAGCACTCGCCGATAAATACGAATTCGACTACCCCGAGGACAAGCTGATCAAGCTCGCCAAGGAGGTAAAGGCGGTGGTCGAAGACAAGGCCAAATACACCGATTGGAGCGCCCGCGCCGACATCAAAGCCGAGCTCAAAGTGGACCTCATCATCCTTCTCGCGGAGAACGGGTATCCGCCTGTGGATCGGGACGAAGTGTATAAGGAGATCTTCGAACAGGCGGAGAACTTTAAGAAGTATCAGGGGGCCTGAGTCGCGCAACGGCATCCCGGTTCTGCTGATTGGGTGCAAGAAAGCCAACAAGGACGAGGCGAGTGTGCTGGGGGAGAAGATTGGCCGTTATCACCGCGAGACGCCATCCGCTTCCAGGCCTTCTCGACAAGCGGTTCGGTGGTCCAGTACTCACGGTCGAACTGGCAGTTTCGCCGCGACCCTTCACGATATGATCAAATAGCACCATACTCAATTTCTCTTGCTTACTTGGAAGGCTCCCATGTCACAGCACCCGCTCGCTGGTAAACCCGCTCCCCAAGAATTACTGCCGAATATTCCCCGCCTGGTCTCGGCGTATTACACGCACGCACCCGATGTGACCGAGCCAGCGCAGCAGGTGTCGTTTGGTACCTCTGGACATCGCGGGACTTCGCTGAAAAACAGCTTCAACGAGGATCACATCCTCGCCGTGAGTCAGGCGATCTGCGAGTACCGCGCTGCCCAAGAGACAACCGGTCCGCTGTACATGGGCATGGATACGCATGCCCTCTCAGAGCCCGCGCAGGCCACCGCTCTGGAAGTGTTTGCGGCGAATGGCGTGCAGGTTGTGATCCAGGCCAACGGCGGCTATACGCCCACTCCAGTAATCTCGCATGCGATACTCGCGTACAACGCGGGTCGCACGACCGGCCGCGCTGACGGCGTGGTGATCACGCCCTCGCACAACCCGCCAGGCGACGGCGGCTTTAAGTACAATCCCTGTTCCGGCGGCCCAGCCGGAGGCGATGCCACCGGCTGGATTCAAGATCGCGCCAATAAGATTCTCAGTGATGGCAAGAAGGCAGTCAAGCAAATTTCGTATGAGCGGGCACTGAGGGCCCCGACCACCCGGCTGCACGATTTCATCACTCCCTATGTGTCCGACTTGGGCAACGTCGTCGACATGGCTGCCATTTCCCAAGCTGGCTTGCGGATCGGCGTCGACCCGATGGGCGGGGCTGGGATCCACTATTGGGAGCCGATTGCTGAGATGTACAAGCTGGATTTGAAGGTGGTGAATCCGTACGTCGATCCTACCTTTGGCTTCATGACCGTGGACAAAGACGGCAAGATTCGGATGGACTGCTCTTCGCCGGCGGCCATGGCCTCACTGATTGGTCTCAAGGACCAGTTCGACGTTGCCTTTGGCAACGACCCCGATTACGACCGCCACGGCATTGTGGCACCCTCGACGGGGCTGCTAAATCCAAACCATTACCTGGCGGTGGCCGTGTCGTATCTGTTCCAGAATCGCTCCGGCTGGCGTGCCGATGCAGCCATTGGCAAGACCCTGGTGTCGAGTTCCATGATTGACCGCGTGGCTGCGGACTTGGGACGCACCTTGTCAGAAGTGCCGGTCGGGTTCAAATGGTTCGTCGACGGTCTGGCCGGTGGCTCGTACGGATTTGGCGGCGAGGAAAGCGCTGGGGCAAGCTTCCTGCGCAAGGACGGGACGGTCTGGACCACCGACAAAGATGGCATCATTCTCGCTCTGCTGGCCGCAGAGATTACGGCGACGACCGAGAAAGACCCGGGTGAGCACTATCGTACGCTGGAGACAAAATTTGGCAGCCCCGTATACGAGCGCATGGATGCCCCGGCCACGCTGGAGCAGAAAGAGGTGTTGCAAGACCTCTCGCCCGAGATGGTCACGGCTACGGAGTTGGCTGGGGAGCCGATCACGGCCAAGCTTACACACGCGCCCGGCAATGGCGCTGCCATCGGTGGCCTGAAAGTCACGACCGAGAACGGCTGGTTTGCCGCGCGCCCGTCCGGGACCGAGGCAATCTACAAGATCTACGCGGAGAGCTTCCGCGGGGCCGAGCATCTGACGCAGATCCAAGACGAAGCGCAGACGATCGTGTCGGCAGCGTTCGGCTGAGCAGAGCCCCACGAGCAGCATCGGCAGAAATGCGAAAGCTGCGTTATCTGAGACGGTAGGAAAGGTAATAGTAGCGACAAGCGTCAAGTGGATACGGTTAAACTCTCCGCTGCTTCTCTGGACGTCTCAGGTAATGGGTAGGACGGAAAGCTAATGGCGACGATGGATCGCCTCGCAGGCGCTTGTCTCTCTTTAGGCTAAAAACAAAGGAAGACGAGATGTACGATGCAAGGATCATGTTTCTATCAATTGGACTGGTGTTGAGTATGGCCTCTTCTCTGGCAGGCGCCGAAGCCACCTTGCCCCCACTCAAAGATGGCATCGCCCCAAAGACAGTTGAAGAAGCCTGGACCGGGTTTGACCCGCGTAAAGAGCCCCTGGATGTGGAGGTGCTCAAAGAGTGGGAAGAGGATGGCGTGGTTGTGAAGGTCATCCGGCTTCGCGTCGGGGTTTTCAAAGGTAAAAAGGCGATGCTCGCGGCCGTCTACGGCTATCCGAAGGGCGCAGAGAACCTGCCCGGTCTGGTCCAGATTCACGGTGGCGGACAGTCGGCGCAGAGCTCCTTTGTCGTGAAGGATGCCAAGAACGGCTATGCCACCATATCCATCGCTTGGGCCGGTCGGATCATCTCCACCAACTACACGGTCACGAACAAGGAAAAGGAAATGTTCTGGACCGGCAATACGGAAAGCCCGGACTACCGGGTGACGACGGACTGGGGGGCAGTTGACGCCTATCACCATCACTGCCGGTTCAAGGGCAACAACTTTGTCCAGAATCCGCCTGGGGAAAGCACCGTGGATCCGGTGAAGTCGCCGCGCAACAGCGGCTGGTTTCTGGCGACGATGGGGGCCAGGCGTGCCATAACCTTTCTGGAACGGCAAGCGCAGGTGGACCCAGAGCGGATCGGGGTCTACGGGATGTCGATGGGAGGGAAACTGACCGTACTGACGGCAGGGGCAGACTCTCGGATCAAGGCAGCCGCCCCAGCCTGTGGCGGCCTCAGTGATCGTTCCACGGATGGCAGGACGCTGGCAGCGGTGGCGGATGATAAATACCTCGAGCGCATCACCTGTCCGACCATCATCATGAGCCCCAGTAATGACTTTCACAGCCATATCGAGGACATTCCCGCGTCCGTTGAGGCGCTGAAGACCAAGCACTGGCGCGTGGTGAGTTCGCCCAACAAGAACCACGGGGACCGCAGTGAATACTCGGTGGGGACGCGGCTTTGGTTCGACCAGGTCCTGAAAGGCAGCTTTGCCATGGCTGAAACGCCGACAATCAAGCTCACGCTGAACACCCCAGACAACACGCCCCACGCCTCCGTGACCTCCGACCCATCCCAAATCATCCAGTCGCTGAACGTGTACTACACACAGGACGCGGGCCAGCCGCCTGCGGACAGGTATTGGCGGTTGGCAAAGTCGATCAAGAAAGCAGGAACGCGGACATTTCAACTTCCACTGGTAAGCGTCGACAAGCCGCTGTGGGCCTATGTCGATGTCCAGTATGCCTTGGGCCGGACGGTGGAAGCCGTCGGCTACAGTGGCGAAAAGGTTACCACCGACACCTATCACCTGACCTCGCTCGTAGAGATGGTCCCCCAGGAAAGCCTCACCGCGGCCGGCGCCGTGGCCACCATTGATGAATCCGCGTTACAGGAAGATTTTGATGGCTACCAACCGGGCAGTGACCTGCATACGGCATTCCCGGCATTCACCTTCAGCGACGGGATTTCGTGCGTAGCTGATCCGGGCTTCCGTCCAGGGATGTCCCTCAAGCTAAGGGACTCGCCAGATTTTGAACACGCCTGGCTTCCCCTGCTGACCGTGAACACCGCCATTGCGCCGTTTATCGGCACCGACAAATGGACGTGCAGTGCTGACATCATGCTGGATGCCAAAGAACCGGCCCCGCTGACGGTTGAGTTTCGCGCCAAGAATCACAAGAAGAAGTTCACCCCGATTGTCGTCGATAGTGCAGGGGCAATATCAGCGCGTGGCAAAAAGACAACCCAGCTGTGCACGGTTGAGCCCGGCGCCTGGTGGACCTTCTCGGTCACTTATGACCTAAATCAGTCAGAGCACTTCCAGGTGACCATCCAGGATGCAAAAGGCAGTATGCTCGCAGAGAAGACCATTGCGACGCAGGGCGAGGTCGGAGCCGTGAACTGGGTAGGATTTATCGCCCATGCCAAGGCTGCAGGCAGTCTCTATATCGACAACGTAATCCTGCAGGAAGTGGCTGCGACGGCAGCGCCTGCTCCCGCTCCCGAAGCAGCAAAACAGCGAGCGGCCCGACCATGAACCGACCGTTGTGGAAGCCACTGATCTGGGCCATGGTAAGCTTGCTGAGCTGGGCTGCCACGGCATCCGCCAGCGCCCCGCGCCCCGAGAAGCCCAATGTGGTCCTGCTCCTGACAGATGATCTGGGCTGGCAGGATGTGACCTGCTATGACATCGACGAGCCATCACCGATGGAGACGCCGAACATCGATGCGCTGGCCAAGAAAGGCGTCATGTTCTGGCAGGCCTACTCCCCAGCCCCCGTCTGCGCGCCAAGTCGTGCCGCGATCCTGACCGGTCAGCATCCGGCGCGCATTGGCATGACGTCTGTCTCTGGTGGCGTGGCACCGCCGCATTTTCGGAGGCCAACGACCGGGCAGACGTCTCCCTGGAACAGCGGTCGCATGCCCCTGGCGGCAACCACGCTGGCCGAAGCAATGAGGGCCGAGGGCTACGCGACCGGGCACAGCGGAAAGTGGCATCTCGCCCCCGAACCAGAGCAGCACGGATTCGACACCAGTTGTCAGAATCGCGGCGTCCAGGGCGGAATGCCCAATCGACTTACCGGCTTTGCGACACGCGCCGCCAATGACCCGTTCCGACTCGATGAAAATGGTTTTCCCTTCGACATCCCGCAGGATGCAGCCCTGAAATTTCTGGAAGCGAAGAAGGACCAGCCGTTTTTCCTCTACTACGCGACCTGGCTGGTGCATGGCCCGATCTCGATGAAGAGCGAGCAACTGCTACAGAAGTACGTCAAGAAGTTGGGCGTAGAGTTGAAGCCGGAACACCGCGACACCTGGCGACAGGGCGGTCAATCCAACCCGTTCTACTGCGCGATGGTCGAGCAACTCGACTACTACATGGGCCAGGTCTTCGGCTACCTTGAAGCCACCGAGGATCCCCGCTGGCCCGGCCACAAACTGATCGAAAACACTTATATCATTTTCACGTCCGACAACGGCGGCATGGAGAATCTGCCCGAGCATCGCTTCACGGAGAATGCACCGCTTGCGAACGGCAAGATCTCCAGCAAGGAGGGTGGCATCCGCGTGCCGTTGGTGATCACCGGTCCCGGCATCCCGGCTGGGGTACAGACCGATGTCATGGTCAACGGCCTCGATTTCTATCCCACCATTCTGTCGCTGATCGGCGCTGACAAGCCGCAAAGCGCGATCTTCGATGGCTGTGATCTGGCAACGCTGCTGACCGGCGACGCCACCGACCCAACGCTCATTCGCGAAGCAGACGGCTCCGTACGCGACACCATGATCTGGCACTTCCCACAGATGGAGAACAGCACCGCCATCCGCGTCGGTGATTATAAGTTGCGTCGAAGCAGCGGCGCGGGTCCACGACCGTTGGAGCTGTATCGCCTGTATCGCACAGAGGGCGGCAAGCAGGTTCGAGCGGACATAGAAGAGGCCCATAACCTCGCTGCCGAGATGCCAGAGAAGGCAAACGAACTGGAAGCCCTGCGGGCTAAGCTGGTCGCAGAGGTGAACGGCCGCTACGGCTACTACAACCCGGACTGGCCGGGCGAATTGGCCGAAAAGGAGACCGCGCCCAGAATTCTCTCGCACCAGCAGAGCGGTCGAAACCTTACCGTAGTCTACGAGAATCGCGGGGCCAAGGTGGTCTACGCAGACCTGTTCTACACCCGGGTCGATGGCGGTGGCCGAGAGGAGTGGCTGCGCGCCGACATGGCTCTTAAAGGCAACAACCAGGCGATCGTTTCCTTGCCTGAAGAAGCGAGTCACTACTTCGTGAATCTCGTCGACGAGAACAGCTTTCTCGTCGTCTACCCGAAGATCGACGCCCCAACGCTGCAGCAGCAAGAAAAGCCGTTCAGTGCAGCTGCGCTCACTGTGGAATCTCTGGAACCGCCTCCCACGGTACAGCGTACGCTGTTGGACGTATTCCCCGCATCCACAGTCACAGTCCCGCCTGACCGACAGGGAACCACCAAGCTTTCCTCCACCTATACCAAGACCGGCAGTAGCTGGGGCAAGTATCTGGATGAGGAAGTCGTCTTCCACCAGGAAATCAAGCACAACCAGGATACGGACAATTCCTACACGGTGCGGATTGGAAAGGGCGGGCAGCTCTATTCACTCCGTGGGGCCTTTGGCGAAAGCATCCCCCCACAGTCAATCGGCAATCCGTGGAATGATGAAATCTGGCAATTCGTGGCTGTCAACCACACCTATATGGATATCCAGACCGAGGACCAGAACCTGAGTCAGGAAACACTCGACAAGATCGAGAGCTCGCCCTATAAGCGGACCTACTTCATTCACAACTCCGGGGCCTACATCCCAGCCGTCGTGGATTCAGGGCGCATCACCCTGTCCTGTGACATCTTGATCCACAAGGACAAACCAGGAGCTATGGACTTGATCCTGCGCGACAGCAATAGACTCGGCATCAACTTTGGTGCCCTCCATGCCGACCGAAAGGGGATCACCTTCAATGGCCGCAAGATCTGTGCCGTCACGCCGGGTACCTGGTATTCGATTGAGCTTGCTTTCATGCTGAACCGAGAGACCCAGGAACGCGCAGACGTAACCGTTCGGGCGGAGGGCATGACGCCCGCGACCGCCACCGTCCCCTTTACGGCTGCGGGGTTCGCACCGTTTAACTTCATTGGTATCACCAGCCCCGGCACAGACGGCATTGTCAACATCGACAACGTGCAGGTGAAACGCGTCACGGACACCTTCACCGAGTACCCGGTGAAACTTGATTACGAGCCCTACACCATTCTGGACATCAATGGCCCTCCAAAGAGCGCGTTTGTGACCGACAAAGTCGCTGCCACGGGTAAGCGCAGCCTTGAGCTTCGCGACGCTCCGAGTCTGGAGCATGGCTGGCAGCCCATGTCCAAGATCAGCTTCAGCACCACTATTCCGTCTCCATTCTACTGTCCTTTGCTCGCCGCTGACCGACCGGCCGATGGCCGCACCTATCGCACCGTGAATTGGGGCATCATTCCGCAGCTCAAAACCACGCATCGTTCGCCGTTGCTCTACTACGTGCAGACCAAAGACATTGGCGATGGTATCATCGAGATCACCTATGTCGTCCACAACTTCAGCGCCCGGGACGACGTCACCTTTTCCTGGCTCAATGCCCCGTGGGGCGGTACCCGCAGAACACGCCTTCCGTTCCACTATCTCAGCACGCCGGATGGCAAGGCCAATGACCGAGCCTGGATTGAAAAGACAATGGCAGAACGCGGGGCGTCCATTCCGGTGCGGGATACCGGTGGCTGGAATCTGAGCTGCGCGACGGAAGCCCCAGACAGCCCGAGCCTGGCCTTGGTCTTTGGACGTGACAAGCACCTGGCTGAGGAACTGCAGAAGCAGCGCGACGGCAAGCCACATCTGCAACTGGAAGGATCTATCTACCGCTACATGGCCACGCAGTGGCCCGATGATTGGGCCGAGCGCCCGGAGAGTTCCTTCCGGAACTATGATGTCGCCGTGGTCATTCCCAAGTTCAACCTGGCCCCGGGCACCAGCATCTGGTATCGCAGTTATCTTGTCGTCAACCGCCGGGACCGCGCTATCGAGCAAGCCAATTCCCTCGTTGACGAAGTCGACTATGGCTATCGGACGTTCACCGCGGCTGACACGCCTACGGTACCCGTCGCTATCACCGGGACAAACCGCACCTTCGAGCTGTTCAGCAAGCCTGTGGCAGGCACCATGCCCTTGTTTCTGATCGCAGACACCGATACGGGCCAGGAAGTGATCACGACGGATCCATACATCTTCGTCGAGCAAGAGCCCCTGAATTTTGGGCTCCCCGAGTCGCATCCGCAATACGACTACTATGGCCGGCACGGCACGGGCTACACCCTGAACGAAGGCGGATCGAACTGGAAGTCCTTGTTGGGCTATGCCTATCGTGACAAGCCAGCCACGGGCGACTGGGCGAGACTCTCCAGCCTCCTGCCCGCGGCGCAGTTCCCCGCGGCTACCGTCCATCACCTCGACCTGTGGGTCCCCGCCCGCTAAGAGCCGGCCTCCAGTATCTCCGAGGGATATGGCAAGGAGCTCGGAAAACGCCGCTCTCTGCCACTGGGCATCAGCCCAGACCTCGCGAGAAGTGGTGCCGCCAAATGGAGCCAGTGGTCAAGTGAATTTCGGGGCACATTTTGGCAGCCCAATTCGAGGAAATTTTTATCAGACGCTCCCGACACAATCACAGTAGCGCCTCCAGGGCGTTGAGCCAACAGCCAATGCCGAAGACTAGAAGATCATGGTGCTACTGGATAGCATGCATGTGCATGAAACCTTAGGCTGGGCAGTGTCCGCCACTATGGAAACCACCTTGTGCCTGGATGCATTGACAATGGCCCTAGCCACCGGAAGGTGCCCACAGATCATGAACAGCGACCAAGGCGGTCAGTACACCAGCGCCGCCTGGATCAAGCGCGTTAAAGACGCCGGCATTCTTGTCTGCATGGATGGAAAGGGACGTTGGATCGACAATGTCCGCATCAAGAGGCACTGGCGCAGCGTCAAATATGAAGACGTTTACCTCAAGGCCTACGCAACACCGCGTGAATTGGGCAAAGGCCCTGCAGACTGGTTTGAGCGCTACAACACCACCCGCCCGCATTCCACACCAGACTATCGGACACCGAGGCAATCTCACGCTGAGGAAGCGGCATGACCACTTTGTGCTGGCCGCGGCCTTCGGCCGCCATGGGCCGTCACCCCAAACCCCAAGGTTTTCAAGGCATGCCGGCAACTCTCCAATGCTGTCAGCTTGGGAGAAAAGTGGGGGAGTCTAGCGACTCCCCCACGGTGCCGACATTGCGCCATTACCGCTCCGGCTATCCCAACGAATGCATGACCGGCTTCGAGTGGCAGGTCGCCGCCCATATGATCTGCGAAGGCATCGGCGAAGAAGGCTTGGCGATTGGCAAGGCAATCCATGATCGCTACTCGCAATCCTTACACCGAGATTGAATGCAGTGATCACTACTCCCGGGCAATAGCCAGCTATGGTGCCTTCCTGACCGCCTGCGGCTATCGCTACGATGGCGCTGAAGGCAAGCTGGGCTTTGGTCCACGCCTCAGCCCAGAGGACTTCCGGGTCGCATTCACCACAGCAGAAAGCTGGGGTCGCTTCACACAGAAGGTAGCTGGGGGTACGCACACAGCCGCACTCGAAATTGGCTACGGCAGACTGCAGTTGAAGGAGCTTTCGCTGGACAAGGTGGCCGGAACTGCCGCCACCAACGCCACCATCGAAGTAGACGGACAGGCTGTCTCTGACTCCTGGGAGGTGAAAGCAGATCGCTACGTGCTAACGTTCAATTCGCACCTGCCAATCAGCGCTGGTCAACGTCTGGAGCTATCCCTGCCATGAAAGAGCAGTGTTCGCACAGCCCCGCCGACTTTCAGCATCAATCTCAGTACGTAATCAAACCCAAAAAGAAAATCTCCCATGAAACCTCAATCGATGTTTACGGCCCTTGCTGTCACGCTTTTGGCGCTACTAGCGCAGGTCAGCTTCGCTGCGGACGGTACATATGCAGATGACAGCGCATTCATGGCCACACACACTGAAATCGTCACCTTGACGAAAGGCGATGCCGCAATTGCTGTGGCCCCAGCCTACCAGGGGCGTGTCATGACCAGCACCTACGACCAGAAAAGCGGACCGAGCTTTGGCTGGATCAACCGCCCGGTCATCGAGAAAGGTCTGATGTCTGCCGAAGAGCGCAAGGGCAAACTGGAGCAGCACATCTACATCTTTGGCGGCGAAGAGCGCTTTTGGCTCGGCCCCGAAGGCGGCCAGTACGCCATCTTCTTCAAACCGGGTGACAAGTTTGAATTCTCCGATTGGCGAACACCTGCAGCTATCGACACCGACGCCTACAAGATGGTTAGCAAGACCGAAGATTCCGCCTCCTTCAAACACGCCTGCGAACTGCAAAATCACAGCGGGGCCAAGTTCAACGTCGGCATTGAGCGCAAAGTGACCGTTCTCGCCAAAGATGATGCCGCCAAGATACTCGGTGTCGAGTTACCCGACGGTCTGCGAATGGTTGGCTACGAAACAGACAATCGCATCACCAACATGGGAAAGAACGCTTGGAAGCCGGAAACCGGCTTGCTTTCGATCTGGATCCTCGGCATGTACAACCCCTCCCCCGCCACCAATGTCTGCATTCCATTCAAACAAGGCCCCGAGAAGGAACTCGGCCCGCAGGTTAATGACACCTACTTTGGCAAAGTCCCAGCCGACTACCTGAAGGTCCAGAAGCAGAAACTATTCTTCCGTGGCGACGGCACCCGACGCGGCAAAATCGGCATCGCACCACAGCGCTCTAAAGGTATCGCCGGCAGCTATGATGCGGACGGAAAAGTACTCAATATCGTGACCTACAACGTACAGGAAGCACCGAACGGGTTCGTCAACTCAATGTGGGAAATCCAGAAAGAGCCGTATGCCGGAGATGTGATCAACTCCTACAACGATGGCTCTCCTGAGCCTGGCAAGCCACCACTGGGCCCATTCTACGAACTCGAAACCTCCTCGCCTGCCGCCGCTCTCAAGCCCGGCCAGACCCTGACGCATGTCCAGCGGACCTTTCACATCCATGGCTCTGAAGAAGACTTGGATCCGCTTGCCCGCAAGCTGCTTGGTGCTAAACTCGCCGTCATTAGGGACGCATTCAGCGAGTAAACAGGAAACTCCCGAGCGGCGCGATTCACTGAGGAAGAAATCACTATCACGATTCTGGTAGCCTTGCTGCTGCTGCCGTCATTGAGCAAAGCCCGTGGCAAAGCAAGGCTGACCGCCTGCACCAATCAGCTCCGGCAGATAGGGTTGGCAATCGCCCTGTACAACGGCGATCACGAGGAGTATTACCCGACAACCTCCTGCCAAGATGACTCGTGGGACTATCTGCTGCACCAGTACGATGGTCGCGAATCCAGAGGAGTGGGGGCCGTCGACCAGCCAGAGTGGAGTCTTGCGGTTGTGGGGCTGCAGGACTCACGAATAAACTCAGCAGCTCCGCTGTCGTAAATCTGAGAACCTTTACATCCTTGAATTACACAGGAAATCCAGGAAACAATGCCCGTTTTCCGCACGCGCCGCTTATGATAAACGCGCTATTAGGCAATGGCCATTTCGCCTTTGCATCTCGCGAAGAGCTCTTGCTGGATAGCCGTGGAAACAGGATCAGATGGGGACTGGGTACCGCGTTCGACACGGTCAAAGCTAGGAACCCGAACTGAACAGTCGCTTGCGCTTGGCTTGGCGATTTCAGATTGCAACCAAGTAGCTCGAGGAGCTTGGAGGTGCGAGAGCACCTCGATTTATCTGCGACGCCCGCTGCGCCGTATCTGAACCCGGTACTCCGACCAGTTCAATTCCCCTATATCGCAAGTTCAGCGCAGCAGCGCGTTTTCTCACCGGTGGGTTAAATTAGTGCCATTACGCCGTAGGAAAGGGAGCGTCCGCAAGTACTCTGGGCTTAGGTCAGTGCCATTGTGCACTACTTCTCGGGCTTCTTCTCGGGTTTGAAGCTGGTGCTGTCGCTTTTGGAAGGCCGCTTCGATGGCGTCGACTTTCTCGGCGTCTGCTGCCGTGCAAACCTGAACTGCTGGGTGAGCTTCGCGTAGTGCCATGAGCCTGTTGGCGGTGACCGCTGTTTCGCTGAGGTAGAGTTTACCTAGGCGGGTGACTTCTGGCTGCGCAAGACCTGCATCGGTGAGGTCGGGGCCGTGGAGGTTCAGACGTTCGAGTGCAGAGACGCTGTTGAGCGTTGAGATGACTTGGTCAGCTTGCGAAAAACGGCTCATGTCGAGGGCGGCTAGTTTGGCTGCGCCAGACAGTTCGCTGAATTGGGCGGGAGAGGGGGCGATCCCACCAAACTTGAACTCGGTAATGTCATCTTTGAGTGAGACCAACTGCTGCCAAGTGGCGTCGGTCGGTGGCTCGGACAGGTTTAGGCGATCGACGTAGTAGCCAGATTTCTCAAGGCCTTGTGGGAGGATGAAAATGTCGGCCGCTCGCAATGCTGTGAGCAGTTGGTCGCGCTTGGCTTGTGCTGCTTACTGGGCTTGTTCATGTGCTTCGCGGGCCTGCTTTTCGACAGCTGATTCTGCGGGGCCTCGTGCACCGTTCGCAACCCAATGCGTGATGGTCAGGATCTCGTCTGCACTCGGACGGGGCTTGCCCTCCGGAGGCATCGCCATGTCGTGTGATTCGTGCAGCCATAATAGCTGAACCAAGTAGCTGTTGTGCGGCTCGCCCGGAACAATGGGCGTCTCTTCATTCTTACCGGCTAACAGCAGGTACTCATAGGAATCGACGCGATAGTCGCTTTTCTGTTTGTCTGGACCATGGCATTTGATGCAGTATTGCTGGAGGATGGGATCAATGGTGTGGCGATAGAAGTCGTCCTCTTCGACCACAGCCGCCGCCTGTTGCTCTGGTTCTTCAGGCTGGGCTTCGAGATGTTGCTTCAGCCAGGCAGGGGCATACTCGGTGAGATAGCTGGAGCCGTGCGTGAGGCTGCCGCCGAAGTGTCCAGCCAGTGACATGACTGCCAGGAGGACGACGAGAAGCGGTAGGTAGGCCTTGCCTGCTGCTCGATCGCGCTGCAGCTGGGCAGCAGCGAGCAGGATGGTGCCAACAGCAAAGCCAAGGCCGAGCCACTTGTGCCGGTCCGCTGTTGGGCCGGTGTAGTCGCCGTTGGCAAAAAGAAACAGGCCAAGGCATGCGGCGACAATCGCACTCAAAACGGTCAGGCTTAGGAGAAGATCCGCGGCGAGCCGAATGCCTGGGTTGCGCTTGAAGAAGTAGACTGCCTCCAGCAGGCAGAGACCACTGAAAAGTCCGATGGGCAGGTGCAGAGTTAAGGGGTGAAAGCGCCCAAGAAATTGGACCCACGAAGTGGCTCCAGCTTCTGCGCTGAGGCCGTCAGTCCAGAGAAAGGTCGTACCGAGTACGCAGCTGGCGCAGATGAGCCCAAGCCAGCAGGGAATGAGGAAGTCTTGCTTTGTCATGCTGTCAGGCGAGAATCTCAGGAATGATCTCGCCATGGTCATCGGTCAGGCGGACATCGTGACCGCTGTAGCGATAGGTGAGCTTGGTATGGTTGATTCCCATGAGATGCATCATATTCGCATGCAGGTCATGCACAGTTATTTTTTTCTCAATAGCCCGGTAGCCATAGTCATCGATGGTACTGTAAATGGTGCCGCCTTTGATGCCGCCACCGGCCAGCCAGATGCTGAATCCTTGGGGGTTGTGATCACGCCCATCCTTGCCTTGGGAAAATGGAGTACGTCCAAACTCGTCGCTAAAGACGATAAGGGTGCTATCGAGCAGCCCGCGCGATTTGAGGTCTTTAATGAGAGCAGCGATCGGTTGGTCGACGGTGGAGGCGTTCCGCTCATGCCCATGGATCAGATTGCCATGTTGGTCCCAGCGATCCGCGCCCTTGTCATCGGGCATAGTGAACTCGACAAAGCCAACGCCCTGTTCCACGAGTCGGCGTGCCATCAGGCATTGGGCTCCGTAGTTGCGGGTTTGGTCATGGGGGGCGTTCATCCCGTAAAGGCTTTTTGTCGCAGCGGACTCCTTGGAAAGGTCCGAGACTTCGAGCACTTCCATCTGCATGCGGAAGGCCAGCTCGTAGTTTTGGGCGGCGGTCTGGACTTGGTCGGCATGGTGATAGTGGTTGAGCAAGTCGCGGTCGATCTTGTCAATGAAGGAGAGCTTCTTCTGTTGGAGCTCGCTGACTTTCTCCTGGGGCAGGATGTTATTCATGACCGGGTGCTTGTGCGCGATGATGGTCCCTTCGTGATTGACTGGCAGGAAGCCGCTGCCGAAGGTTGGACGAGTCCGCCAGGGGGACGAGTCCGCCAGGGGGACGAGTCCGCCGTTGATGACTACGTAGCTCCGGAGATTCTGGCTCAATGTGCCCAATCCGTAGGAGAAACAAGCACCCATGCTCGGGCGGCCGGAAAGCACATGCCCACAGTGCAGTGCGTAGTTCGCATTCGGGTGATTGGGCGAGAAGGCGGTCATGGAGCGAATGACGCAGAGGTCGTCGGCGCAAGAGCCGATGTGGGGAAAGAGGCCGCTTACTGGAAGGCCGCTCTGGCCGTAGTTCTTGAATTCCCAAGGGCTCTTGAGTAGATTTCCTTTGCTGTTGAAGACGGTGGCGTCGGTCTTGAACTTGGGGAGCTGGCCGTTCTCTTTGTCCAGCTGAGGCTTGGGGTCGAAGGAGTCTACCTGAGAGACCCCGCCATCCATATAGAGAAAGATGACGCTGCGAGCCTTCGGCGCAAAGTGCGGAATGCGCGGCGCCAGCGGCGCCAGCGGCGAATCTCCAGCCAGAACGTTGCCCTGCATCAGGTTCCTCAGAGACAGCATGCCGAAGCCCATGGAGCTGCGTTTCAGGAAATCACGGCGATCGATTGACCTATTCATAGGTTAAACACGTAGATGAATTCTTTGCGGTTGATGACCACGTGGCAGAGCTCCTTCCAGGGCTCGACACGCTGCAAGCCTTCCTCGGCGCTGATTTCCAGCATGGACGATACTTCGCCGAGCAGAGAATGACACCAGGCAATCTCTGCATCGGTAGCCGCTCGCCCGAAAGCGTTTTGATCAGGGCCTTGGCTCACGCCTCGGCCTGTGCATGAACGAAGGGCGAATTGATCAAGGCGAGAGCTTGGCTAGGCACGTTGGTGATGTTGCGCTTTCCAGTGGCTTCGGTCGCATTAGGCATGCCAAAGACGGAGAGGAATGAGTCCAGGAAGTTGCGTCGAATGCCCAGGTAGACGGAGCGACGTCCGGCTCCATCCACAGGCCCGGATGGGGGCTTGCCGCGGGCTCCCGGTAAGTCATTTACGTAGACGTCGAGGCTCGGGCCCGCCAGGGTCCGCTTCAGGCCTGCCAGAATTCTATCCCGGTAGGGCGCTTTGGCCAAGCTGGCGATGTGGCTACGACGGCAGCGTTTCTCTGTGACCCTGCGTCTTCGTTTCTCAATGGGCAAACTCTCTGCGTAAATGGCGGACGTTCCACCACCTAGCGGTGCGCCAAGCGCTTGAAGGGCGCATGTTGTAAAATGCGCAAATGGAGACGGTTGGCAGCCTTTGCCACTACGCTAAGTCCGACAGGCTTCTGCTAGGAGCCTGTGGTGCTACGCCAACCGGTCCCCCGGCCACAGGCTTCGGGCGCGTCGAATATCCGGGAAGGGACTTGCTGTAATCCGCGATCTGGACCGCGAGCTCCCTCGCCAGGGTAGGCTTGTCGGCCCACAGATCGCGCGTCTGTGCCGCATCTGTAAAGGTATCATAGAGAGCCTGCTGACCGGTGACTGGGTTTTGCAGCAGCATGTACTCTTCGTGCCGGATCCCCAGCATCGGCCAGCCCGCGATGGCTTCGTCGTTGCCGCTGCAGTCTGCATTGCGCGACTCCCACATCATCGGCAAGCCACGCTTGAACTCCTCACCATGGAGGGCTGGCAGGGCACTGACGCCATCTGGGATCCAGTGAAACGGCATCGAGATGCCAGCCGCATCAAGCAAGGTCGGCACGAGATCAACCGCAGAGATCCAGGTGTCGTCGATCACGCGATCCGCTGGCGTATGTCCAGGCCAGCGCACGATGAACGGGACTCGGATCCCCCCATCGAACAGCACGTGCTTCTGACCGCGCAGACCACCGGTAGTGCCGAAGGTACCGTGCTCCAGCATCGTGCGCTCCGGGCCGTTGTCACTGGTGAATACGACCAGCGTATTCTCTGCGACGCCCAATTCATCCAGCGCCTCCATCAGTCGCCCGATCTGTCGGTCAGCATTGTGGATCACAGAGTAGTAGGTCTGCTGTGGTTCCGGAAGGTGCTTGAAGGGCTCACGTTGCTCCTCCGTGGGATGCAGCGGCGTGTGCGGATCCTTGAGCCAGAGGTTGATGAAAAAGGGCCGATCTGAGTCCTCGTTGATGAAATCGATAGTGGAATCGACGACCATCCGGCTGGAGTTGGCAGCCCAGACGGGATCAGAGTCATTGAACAACGTGTGGGGCCAGGGCGTGGTCTCATGCCAGGTCGGGCCATTGCCGTTCCAAGTCCGGGTATCGTCGTAGCCGTAGTCCTTGACGAAAGGCGCGTCCGGATGGCCATGAATGCCACCGCCACCACCGAGATGCCACTTGCCATAGTGGGCAGTGCGGTAGCCGTGGGTCTGCATCAATCGCGGCAATGAGGGAGCATCGGCATTAAGCCAGTGTGGCATATGTCTGGAGGTGTTGGCATCATGGCGTGCAAAGTGTGCGTGCACCTCCCAGCGCCCGGGATAATGGCCGGTCATGAAACTGCAGCGGCTCGGTGAACAAACGCAGCTGGCGACGTAGAAACGGGTGTAGCGCGAGCCTTGCGAGGCGAGCTTGTCGAGGCACGGGGTCTGAATGGTCTCGTTGCCGTAGCAACCCAGGTCGCCGTACCCCCAGTCGTCAGCCAGGATGAAGAGAATATTGGGAGGGTCTGTCATCGTGCATTCCGGGGAGTTGATAGCGCTGGAAAAAGGAGAGATGGGCGCACTGCTGCCAAAGACCTGGCAGCTATTCGCGGACGGCGTCCCACATCGTGTCGCGAACGTTGCCTGTACTCGCCAGGTCACCGGCGGCGGTTTCAAGCGTCTGGTAAAAGGACAGCCATTCGACATGCCCGTCGAGTATGAGGTAATTGGAGCCTTTGGCCCCATGATGTCCCAACTGGGCTAGGGAGCTTTCAACGCCAGAAGGCTGGTCCGTACTCGTCCAATACCGGCCTAAGCTTTTTTGCGCACGCCATTGCTCTAGGATTCCGATCGAATCGCTTGGCGACGGTGTGATATCGATGCGAAGCGAGAACGGCGTGGCGGTCGGGGTCGCGTTATTACGGCCTGAAATCCCACGGGTACTGCCATAGATGTTACCTCTGCCCTTGGCGAGGAAACTGATCGTGTACGAGTTGGCAAGACAGTCTGGATCAGAGCCGTAAAATCTCGCTACGTCGTCTGACGGGCATCGGTAGATGGAACGATCCTTCCAGCCAGCGCTGCGACGTAATACATTCTGGTCTTGGTCCGCTCTCGTCAGACCACGGCCGTCGTAATCCCCGAGTTTGTCATCCCACGAATGATGCGGGTAGGGACCGGGAAAGGCGGGACTCCAGGTCGTCGGCGCATAGCCGCCATTGTCATCGTTATACATGGCCATCGATAACCCGATCTGATACAGGTTGTTCTTGCAGGCCGTGATCCTGCCTTTCTCCTTTGACTTGGTCAAAGCAGGCAGCAACAGCGCGGCTAGAATTGAGATGATCGCAATCACCACCAATAACTCGATGAGCGTGAACCTGGTGTCAGCGCGAGCGAGCGGCATAGAGGACTCTCATTACGGGAAGGTGGGGCACTGCCGCAAAGACTTGCGGAGACGATCAGACAGTAGTGCAATTCACGGAATTGTGCAATCGCTTCAACGTCGAGGCCGCGCTCTCGCGAGTTTCGCTCCGTCTGAACAAGCCGATGGATGAAGTGCCATCGTCTACGGGGCTATTCACCCAACTTGTCAGACTCAGATCCGCTGGTGCGACCGGTTCGGGCATAGGCACGGCTTTTAGCACATCTCCTCGTCCTCTCGGAACCACGAGGAACAATGACAGCCAGCGAGAAACTCCACCGTCAGGCGGTGTAGCCTCCGCATCGTTTCCGTCGATCACGCACGAAATTTACCAGCAAAACTGCTGGAAGCAACAGCCACATTGGTGGCGCGGGAGTGGTGAAGCCCAATCCTGAGTCGCCTTTCAGTCGTTGTTTGTGCATGCGCTCCAGCATCTTCCATTGTGCGCTGTTCTCGACGACAATGTAGGACGACATCGGCACCATAATCCCGGTTTCCTGGCTTCTTTTCACGAACTGCGCCAGGGTTTCCTCGGCTTCGGCCGGGTTTCTGCGGGCTTGCGAACTCCGCAACCAGAGGCCAAGGCTGTCGAGGTACGCCTGCTCCGTCACTTGCTCACTGGCAACCGGGGAAAATGCCCCTGTCTTCCCGTCATACACCTCCAACGGCCCGGGGGTAGTGCCGGGAAAACGCAGGAGGGAGTCGGTGGCATCTGCGCGCAGCACCCTGACCACGCCATTCATCCGCAGCGCGATCGCGGCGTTCACCAGGCTTTCCGGCTCAGCGTACAGCGTACCCACTTCGGCCCAACCCCGCTCGATCTTGGTGCCGTCCATAGGAAACAGCACCGGGTAGCTACGCCATTGTTCATCGTCGCCTGCCTCACGGGTGCGTTGCCACAGCGCGCGGCCAATCGCATGCGGCATGCAACTTCCGCCAGCAACCGGCAGCCAGCACTGCTCGAGCGTTCGGGTGAGATCATCCGTTACCTCGAGGTCCTGCGCCTGATAGTTCACTGCGGTCATCCGGAGATCATCAGTCTCCAGGCGCGTCATTATCTCCGAAATCCGCGCAGTCTCCTCCGCCGAGGTTGGCTTGTTCCAAGGGACGAATGCGTGGACGTACGGCCTGGGCTCAAAACGAGGCAGGCCAGTAAGCACCTCCGCGTTAAGCTGGACAAAGCTCTGCCCAGATGCTGCCCCGGTCAGCGCCGTCTGCTTGCCACCAAAGGATAATGCCCGCTCGCCGAGATATACCGTGACGGCCCGCCCCGCAGCTGGCGCAAACTCAATGTGCACGGTCCGAATCTCCTCTATCGCAAAGGGATAGACGCGGAAATCCAACTGCGTGGGACTGTCGTAGCGCAGGAGTCCTGGATCCCGGCGCTCGACGTCCCGGATCTGCTTGTAGATTGCCGTCGCCGCACTGCGCTCGAAGATGCGCCCTGGCACGAGCTCCTCGCCCACCTCAAGTGCGAAGTCCGCAATCAGCACTCCCTCTGGAACGCGAAGCTTGGTTTCATACTCCGATAGATTGCCACCATCATTCCGCAGCAAGATCTTGTAGCGCACATTGGAATCTCCTCGCTGTGCCGGAATGCGCTCGATCTGGTGCAACACGACGTTCCGCTCCGGAGGCCTCACCGTCCAGCGTGCCTTGGGCTTGCTCTCTAGGCCTTCACCAAAGAACGCTTTGAAGAGTGCCGCGCTGCGTGCAGCAGACAGTACCATCCCATCAAAAACGATCTTCTGGCGGAGCGGATCGATCAATGGCACCCGGTCCTTATGTGAGCGCGTATGGCCCGATTTCAAAACGGAACGGAGCAGTCGGTGTGAGCCTTGAAACTGCAGCGTCTTGGAGTAGTCGGGGCAGCTGTTGAAGGCAAGCGCCTGCCGCAGTACCACACGCTCGGCATACAGCGTGCCAATCACACCTAGTGGAGCAACAGAAACGCCAACCGCGACGACCGTCAAAGCTACCGCCCTGCTCAAATTTTCAGAGACTGCCCGAATGTCTTCGAGAAGCAGCCCGAGGTGAAAGATAAACAAGAGGAGCGGAAATAGCAGCAAAACTCCCAGCCCCACGACTAGGCCCAGCACACCAACAGGAACGAACGGCAGGAAGACCACAAAGAAGTACAGGGTGTACGGGAAGCAGACCGCTCGCACCGCCAGAATGCCCAGCCGGAAGCGCTTGCCACAAGCCTTGGCTGGCATGACAACTGCGATGCCAGTTACGATGGCAAAGGCG
>Ga0115566_10001342_pt1 | contig 21057 bp, 18 predicted proteins | sample COGITO_mtgs_1204_3_FD_87173 | JGI IMG/M metagenome (GOLD analysis project Ga0115566, IMG submission 87173) | Pelagic marine microbial communities from North Sea - COGITO_mtgs_120405 | ecosystem: Environmental > Aquatic > Marine > Epipelagic | place: Germany:Helgoland, sampling site Kabeltonne...
AGAGTTTGACTTTAGCGACTACATGGACGATGACGACACGCCTGGCTACAAGTACGAAGCAAATAATTACAGCAAGGACGATGATGATAAGCGCATGCCCATTGGCACATCACGCACTTTTCACGATAGACTCAGCGAGCAACTACATCTTCGCAATTTGACCGAAGTGGAACTCGCTATTTGCGACCACCTTATTGGAAGCCTTGATGATAGCGGCTATTTAAGACGCGAGATACCATCTGTTGTGGATGACTTGGCGTTTGGTCAAAGCATTATGACTTCTGAAGAAGAGGTCGAAAAGCTGTTGGTCAAGGTGATTCAAGATTTGGATCCTGCGGGCATTGGTGCACGCGATTTGCAAGAATGCTTGGTAATACAGATCAAACGAAAGCCATCTACTGTTACCATAAAAACAGCACAAGTTATTCTCGAAAAGTTCTACGAAGAATTTGTCAAAAAACACTATTCGAAGATTACACATCGCCTTGAAATTGAGGATGAAGACTTAAAGGATGCCATTGAAGAGATTGTTCAGCTTAACCCAAAGCCAGGCAACTCCATGAATGAGAGCAGTAGGCCAGTAGAACAGGTGGTGCCCGATTTTCAGATCATCAGCGAAGGCGATGAACTCCTAGTTCAACTAAATGGGCGCAATGTTCCAGAGTTGCGAATGAGCCGCAAGTATGCTGAAATGCTAGACGACTTTGCAAGAATCAAAGGGACACCGACAAAAACGCAGCGCGATGCTATGATTTTTGTCAAACAAAAACTAGACAGCGCGAAGTGGTTTATTGATGCTATAAAGCAGCGTCAAGACACGCTGGTGCGAACCATGCAGGCCATTGTCGACTATCAAATTGAGTTTTTCAAAACGGGCGATGAGACAAAGCTGCGTCCGATGATATTAAAAGATATTGCCGATATCATCCACATGGATATCAGCACAGTAAGTAGGGTTTCAAACAGCAAATACATTCAAACTTCCTTTGGTACGTATAAAGTGAAATACTTTTTCTCTGAATCGCTGACAAACGATGAAGGCGAGGAGGTGAGCACGCGTGAGGTGAAAAAGATTTTACAAGACCTGATTGGAACCGAAGACAAACGCAAACCTTGGACGGATGAAAACTTGGCCAAGGAGTTGAAATCAAAAGGCTATAACATTGCGAGACGCACCGTAGCTAAGTATAGAGAGCAATTGGAAATTCCCGTTGCACGATTGCGAAAGGAGTTATGAGGACTGCTGCAAACATACTTTCTTACCTTTTTCATCCCATCTTTTTACCGACATCAGGGCTGGTTATCATTTTTAGCCTAAATAGCTATGTAGCGCAAACGACTCCGTTTTCGAAGCAAGTTTTTCTGGTAAGTTGGATTTTTGTGAATACAGCCATCATCCCTTTCTTATTTACCGCCTTTCTGCGCTATAAAAAACTGGTAAGTTCCATTGAACTTGAATCTCGTGAAGACAGAATCATTCCCTTCACATTTGCCTTGTTCTTTTATTTGACCAACTATTGGTTGTTGCGAGATATTCCGATGCCTACGGTTATTTACTCCATTTTTCTGGGTAGTAGTGTAGCCGTTGGCATGGCGCTGGTGTTTAATTTTTTCACTAAAATCAGTATCCACATGGTAGGCATGGGTGGAATAACGGCTTCCGTTTACGGCATGGCTCAATTGTATGATTTGCCCATCATTCACCTTGTTCTAATAGGCGTGGTGGCAAGTGGTTTGGTAGGTAGTGCGCGCTACATCTTAGAGTCCCACGACTTGAAACAAATCTATCTAGGATGGTTTACGGGTTTTATCACCGTATATGTTCCAATAATTTTTGGCTGGGGCTAATTAACGCCTTCCTTCACCTCTTTGAGCATCAGTCCCCACTTTAATGGGTGAATGTCATTTCGAGTAAACATGATCATTTTGCGATCGTCTAAATAGAAGTGAGCAAAAATGTTTTTATCAATAGTCAGGCTAAACTCTTCGCCCATCTCGCCCATAGTGGCAGTGATAGGTTGGGTCATTTGATTGCGAAAAAGCTCCTTTATTTCAGGCATTGTCGTCTCAATCACTAGCTGCTTCGCCTTGAAGTCGACTGTGATTGTGGTGGGTGCATCGGTTGTTTTCTGAATGTTTTCACCGCGCAAATTCAAGTTGACATTCGATGACTTAAAAACCATTACTGTGTCTTGTGCAAAAGCCGTGAGCGAGAAAACAAGCGCGCAAAGTGTGATGATTGACTTCATAAGATTGAATTTTTGCAAGGCGCCAAAAATAGTGAACTTCTTAGACTGCCTGCTATTTGGAAATTGATCGTGATTTTGACCGTTCATAAAGACCGACAACTAGCAGGAAGTATGCCAATTGGTAAAACACGTCTTCAAGAGGAATTGTACCCAATCGAATGCCCATATTTTCCATGTCGTTGTACCAAACAATAGGCTCGGGAGTGAAAGCTCCTGTAAGCCAGCTATTCATAAATGCGAAAGGAATCATGCAAAGGGCGAAGGCTAAATAAAAGCGACCCAACCATTTCGATTTCCGAATAAACAGCTGAAAGGCGAGCACACCAGCTGCAAAAAAGAAACAAACACTGGTGTATAGTCGGGGGTAATGATAGACGCCAAGGATGAGCATGACCAATAGAAAAAACCAGGTAATGGCTAGCCCATATTGTCCAAGTAGGTCGCGGGGAATAAAATAATTCAACACCTCGTAAATAAAAAGGCAGGCAAATGGTGCGGTGATGAAAAAACCATATTCCTCAATGGGCAAGCGACCTAAGTATATGCCCGATAAGTAGCGTTCGTTAAACCCCCAAACACCGATGGCCGTGAATAATTCGTCCCACATCAAGAAAACACCACCCGCAATGGCAATGGCCGTGAAAATGGCTTTCCAATTCGATAAAAATCGCAAGCGATGTTCATAGCTCTGCGCCAAAGGATAGGCAACGATGAGTATGTTAATCAACAAGTAATGGTATGATTCGAGGAAGATTGGCAACAAATGTTGTTTTGGTAAATCTAAGCTTTGCTGTGCATCGCTTCGCGAAAATATTTTAGGGGAACGATTAGCATTCCAAAACACTCGCCATCCTCTTTTTCAAGGTGCTTATGATGCACTTTATGGGCCTTTCGAATGGCCCTTAAATAGACATTGTCGGTTCGCTTAAACCAAGGGAACCTCTGATGGATAAAAACATCGTGCACGAGGAAATAGCAAAGTCCATAAATAGCAATTCCAATCCCAACATAGAATTGAGCATCGTTTTTAGTCATAGCTCCAATCATGATGAACAACCACGAAGGGATGGCGAAAATGAGCAGAAAAAGATCGTTGAACTCAAAAAAGCCCGACTTGGGCTGGTGGTGGTCGCGATGAAACCACCATGCGATTCCATGCATAATATACTTATGTGTAAACCATGCTGTGGCTTCCATGAGTAAGAATGATGCTATGACAATAAATGGATTAAGCATAATGTTAAACAACGCTTATAGTGAAACGGTTCATTTAATCTCCCCAACGCTTAAAACGAGATTTAAAAAAAGGCTTTTTGGGGTTAAACAGGCGATCACCGCGAAAATAGAAAGCGATACCTGTTGCCACAGGGCCATAAACAATCAAGTAATATCCGCCCGATTCCTCCACGTTTTTATAGCTAACAACCGTAATAAAAATGCCAATGGCAATCAAGGCTAACCCAAGCAATTTGAAGTTGATTTTACCCAAAAAAGAACCCGGATTCGATGCTGAAAGTTCGTCTAATAAACGGGCATCGGCAGCTTTCAAGATATGGACTACATCGCTTTCTGAATGACCTTGATCAATCAAGCGAGTTCGAATTTCGGCAAAGCTTGAACCGTTACGTTTTTCTTCTTTGGCAAATTCGATTAATTCGTGCTGATTCAAAATTCAGGTCATCGATTCTTAAAAATCAAACTTAATCCCCTGAGCAAGTGGTAATTCTGTGCCCCAATTGATGGTGTTCGTCTGTCGTCTCATGTAAGCTTTCCAAGCGTCTGAACCACTTTCCCGGCCTCCGCCTGTTTCTTTTTCGCCTCCAAATGCGCCACCAATTTCAGCGCCACTTGTACCAATGTTCACATTAGCAATGCCGCAATCAGACCCTCGATGGCTCAAGAAGATTTCGCTTTGCCGCATATTAGTCGTCATGATGGCTGAACTTAAGCCTTGTTTTACGCCATTTTGAAGGTTCAGCGCTTCTTCGAAGTCGCTGTATTTCATCAAATATAAAATAGGGGCGAAGGTCTCCTCTTGAACGATTTCCCATTCGTTTTTTGCTTCGGCAATAGCTGGTCTCACGTAGCAGCCGCTTTCGTAGCCAGCACCAGTCAACACACCACCTTCTACCAATAGCTTTCCTCCAAAGGCCTTCACTTGATCTAAAGCCTTGGTATACATCTGCACAGCATCCTTGTCAATCAACGGACCCATGTGGTTGTTAGAATCCAACGGACTACCGATTCTAAGCTGACCGTAGGCCTTCACTAAAGTGTCGCGAATTTGGTCGTAAACAGATTCGTGAATGATCAACCTTCGGGTGGACGTACAGCGCTGACCACAAGTGCCAACCGCACCAAACACAATACCTGGAATGGCAATTTTCAGATCTGCATGTTGCGTAATAATGATGGCGTTATTTCCACCCAATTCAAGAATAGTTTTTCCCAATCGCTTCCCAACGGCTTCGCCAACTTTTTTACCCATTCGGATGGATCCAGTGGCTGAAACGAGTGCGACACGTGGGTCGTTCGTCATCAATTCACCAATCTTATAGTCACCAACAACGAGTCCGTTCACTCCCTCTGGCACACCATTTTTGGCAAAAACCTCAGTAGTAATGTTCATACATGCTACAGCACACAACGGCACTTTTTCCGATGGTTTCCAAATACAAACATCTCCACAAATCCAAGCCAACATGCTGTTCCACGCCCAAACGGCCACAGGGAAATTGAAGGCCGAGATAATTCCTACCACGCCAAGCGGATGATATTGCTCGTACATCCGGTGCATGGGGCGCTCGCTGTGCATGGTTAATCCGTGTAACTGACGAGACAGACCGACTGCGAAATCACAGATGTCGATCATTTCTTGTACTTCTCCTAGTCCTTCTTGAAGGCTCTTGCCCATTTCATAGCTGACCAACATGCCCAATGCATCCTTCTTTTCACGGAGAGCTTCACCTATTTGACGAACCACTTCACCTCGCTTTGGTGCTGGCCACATGCGCCATTCGGCAAATGCTTCTTGCGCTTTTTCTAAGACTTCCTGATAATTGTCATTTGAACTACCCTTTACCACACCTACCTTTTCACCGTCTGCGGGGGAATAAGATTCGAATATGGGGCCAGTTGAAGCAAGCCAATTTAGGCCTGTGCAAGTTCCCTCGTTCGTGTCTTTTAAACCTAGTTCTTTCAAAAAATCTTTCATCGTTCACATTCGTTTGCGCAAAAGTAGGCTTGTGATTGATGGAGACAATTAATTCTAAGGATACTTTTAAACTCTAAAACAACGGACATGAGAAAAATTTTACTTTTTGGAGTGAGCGTTTTTTCATCAATTGGATTCGCTCAGATTACGGTTAATAGCACCTACATCGCCACGTTAGGTGATACCGTCTTTATGGCTGAAGACACCACACACGCCCACTTACTGGACTTAGGGGAAGCAGCGGGCGACCAAGTTTGGGATTTCACTTCTTTGGTGGAACAAAAACCCGATGGCATCATCCTCGAAGACCCTTCCACAGCACCACTTTATACCAACTTTCCGGATGCGGATTTTGTGGGAAATGATTTAGAAGATGGCAGTATTCATCTTTTTTTCAGGCAGACTGCAACGGCCCTCGATATCGTGGGGATAGTTGAATATGACAGTGCTGGCAATCCAGTTTTGGGATTTCTCAATGGGGAATGGCGCTTTATGCAATTTCCGGCAACTATGGGCACCACGTTTGGTTCCGTGGCGTATACCCAGGTTCAATCGGAATACTTCGGGGTGGACTTTGACAGTACTGGACCACGCCCCTTCATTGATTCGTTGCGTTCAAAATATCGAGTCTCCTTTTATAATGAAATTGACGCTTGGGGCGATGTAATGCTTCCTCAGGGAACGTTTACTTGTGTTCGACAAAAAGTCCAACAAACAGTGAAGGTTTCTGCGGATTGCTATTATAACGGTCAATGGAGGCCATATACCAACTTCATGTTGCTTTTTATTGACTCAGTAAACTATGACACTGCGAGCGATGGCTCATATCGCTGGTGGAGCGACAACGAAGCGGCCAATCTTTTTGTGGCACAAGTTGATTTTGATTCACTTGGAAATCCCGATTCGAATATTTCCTATCTGAAAGCTGAGCCCATTTGGCCAACAGGAATTGAGGATGCGAGCAAAATAGGATTTGAAATATATCCAAACCCCTCGACTGACATTGTTTCTATTCGAACAACATACGATGGCCGTTGGAACATCGATTTATTCGATATAAATGCGAAAAAAGTACGGTCTCAAATTGGGCAAAGCACTGCGGAAACGATGGATGTTTCGAGTTTACCTGCTGGAGCTTATCTCATACAAGTGACAGATGATTTGGGTCGAGTCATGCGTTTGCAGAAAATCCAAGTGTTGCACTAAACAAATTCTTACTCAATATAAAGGCGATCTCAGATGATCGCCTTTTTTGTACTAAAAAGTTAAGGTCATTTGTCGGTGGGGTACATATGTACATCGCGCTGCGGAAAAGGAATGGTAACACCGTTTATTCGGAATTGCTTATCAATTTCGAAGCGAATAGTGCTGCGCAAGAATTCTATCTCCCAGGTGTTTTCCGCCCAAAACAGCACCTTGAAATTTAATGATGAATCACCAAAATCTCTGAATTGAACCTGAACAGGTCGATGGTTCGATACAGCTTGATGCTCTGTAACAACATCGGTGAGAATTTGCTTAACAAGTTCGGTGTTCGAGCCATAAGCGACACCCACTTCCACACTAAACCGAGTTAATTCATCGCCTTCTGTCCAATTGATCACATTGTCTGAAACGAGCTTGCTGTTGGGGACAATAATGGTAATGCCATCGCGTGTTTTGATCTTGCTTGTTCTAAAATCAATTTCAATAACCCGACCAATGGTGTTGTTGAACTCAACGATATCACCAACGCGAACAGTTCCTCCAAAAAGCAGAATAATGCCAGAAATAAAATCATTAAAGATCTGCTGAACGCCAAGTCCGAATCCAACCAATAGCGCGGCCGATCCAGCTAATAAAATGGTCACGTCAATTCCAAAAACCTTAAGCGAAAGCAGGGCCGCAATCGTATAAGCTAGATAAGAGAAAAGCTTGTGCAAAGCATAGAGCGATGAACGATCCATCCACTGTCGCTTTCGAATGGCTCGGTTTACGAATAGTTTAAAAACTTGCAGCCCGCCCCACGTCAAGGTGTATAGGATGATGACAATAATAATGTCCATCAGGTTCATATGAAAATCACGGTAGGTGATAAAATCATATCCTAGGACAATTTTTAAATCTTGAATCATTGCTTTCTTATTAATGCAATACGGTTCGCCCTAAATGTTTGTTGATCTCGCGTTTAATGCCTTCCAATCGCATTTGTTTTCTAAGGTAATCTTCAACTTCGCCACCAAGCTCCATTTGGTCGCGCATGGCCGCTTGATTGTCCTTGATCATGCGCTCAACACGCTTTGATTTATAGGCGTAGATGGCTTCCATAACAGCCCGTCTAAGTTTCTTTTCTTCACTATCTACAAAAATTTCTTTGCGCTCCCAATCGTCAAGGCTATATGGAAAACTCATAAGGTCAATGAACAGCTCACGCAATTGATCATTTTCATGCTGGATGTAGTAGTTTGTATCGAAGCCAAACTCATCGTATCTACTCGCGATTTCCGCGAACAACGTTCGATATTTTTCGGTTTCTAGAATAATGCCGTCTCCTTCAATTTCATCGAGGATGAATTCAAGCACCTTAAACGACTCGGGTTCTGGAATTTCTTCGGTAGGTTGTTCAAGGCTAAAATCATGACCGTGATAATTGATCATCAACCGCAATAAATCGCGCTCTTGATGATCGATGGTGTCCTCGGCAAACTTCTGTTCAGTCTGAAAGTCATTTTCAATGATGGGCGCTTCGAGTGGCTCTTCATGAGGCTGAAAACGATGTTGATTTCGGTGCTGTTTTCTTAGCGCTTTGTTCAGCTCACTGATTAAGGCTTTTTCACTAACGCGCATGAGCTTGCTGCACTCACCAATATATATAGAACGAAGAATTGTGTCTGGGATCAGCGCAATGCTATCGACCATGGCATGGATAACCTCGTTGGTTTTGATAGGGTCGCCAGCTGCGTCCTCCATGAGCAAACTGGCCTTGAAACTGATGAAATCCTTCGCATTTTCAGCGAGGTATTCCTTTACTTCAAGTTTGTCGTGGCCTTTGCTAAATGAATCAGGATCGTGACCGTCTGGCAAGAGGATTACTTTCACATGTGCACCTAATTCCAGAATGATGTCGATTCCACGCAGGCTTGCTTTTATACCCGCTTTGTCGCCATCATAAACCAAGGTGATATTCTGCGTGTAGCGAGATACAAGCTTGATTTGATCTTTTGTTAAGGCGGTTCCGGACGAGGCAACCGTGTTTTCAATACCTTTTTGGTGGAAAGAAATGACATCCGTGTAGCCTTCAACCAAATAGCAATTGTCCTCTTTGGCTATGGCGCTTTTCGCGAAATACAACCCATAAAGCGAACCGCTTTTGTTATAGATTGGATTTTCAGGCGAGTTGATGTATTTGGGGATGTTCTTGTCGGCTTTGAGCGTGCGGCCTCCAAATCCGATGGTTCTTCCACTCAGGTTTTGAATTGGAAACATGACTCGACCCTTGTAGCCATCATATTTCCGCTCGTTCTTTTTCTTGACTAGCCCAGTCGCCATCAAATATTCATCCTTATAACCACGCTCTTCGGCCACATCCGTAAAAGCCTGAAAGTTGTCGGGATTATAGCCGAGCTGAAATTTCTTGATGATGCTTTCCGTGAACCCTCTTTCCTTAAAGTAGCTCAGTGCGATGATTCGACCCTCTTCACCTTCCCACATTTGCTTAACAAACCAGTCACTCGCAAATTCATTGATCACATAAAGGCTTTCGCGCTCGCTGCGCGCTTCCTCCATTTCGGGCGACTGCTTTTCTTCGGCCACTTCAATGTTATAGCGCTTGGCCAACCACCGCAGCGCTTCAGGATAGTTGAAATGCTCGTGCTCCATCAGGAAGTTCACCACATTACCTCCTTTTCCAGAGCTGAAATCTTTGAAAATTCCTTTTGCTGGAGAGACCATGAAGGATGGGGTTTTTTCATCCGACCAAGGACTTAAACCTTTAAGGCTTGATCCTGATCGTTTCAGATGAACGAATTCGCCAATGACCTCGTCAATGCGAGCGGCATTCATTATTTCGTCAATCTTGCTTGGTGGAATCATAGCTGAGCGAAGGTAAGATTCAACGTTAATAATGCTTGCGCAGAACCTTCAAATAAAAGCCGTAATCAAAAATATCCAACCATTTTTGAATCCTTTAAAAGCGGTTGATCGCGAGTATTCGAGCCTTAAAATTTCAGATTTAGCCTATTTGCCGTACTTCTTCGCGTACCAATCAATAGTTTTTAAGATGCCAGTTTCAAAATTTTCTTGAGCTTTCCAGCCCAATTCACCTTCGATTTTTGTGGCGTCAATCGCATATCGAAAATCATGTCCAGCTCGATCGTCCACGTAATGGATTTGATCTTTGTAGCTGCCCTCGGCCTTTGGATAATGCTTGTCTAAAAGCGCACAAATTGTATGAGCGATATAATTGTTGTTGCGCTCGTTTCTCCCTCCAATGTTGTAACATTCTCCATATCGACCGGTGCTATAAGCCAATTCTATGCCTTTGCAATGATCCAATACATAAAGCCAATCGCGCACGTTGCTTCCATCTCCATAGATGGGAATATTCGCGCCCGTTAAAGCCTTGCGGATTACAGTAGGAATCAACTTTTCATCATGTTGATTTGGTCCATAGTTGTTCGAACAATTTGTAATCACCGTGTTCATGCCATAGGTGTGGTGATAGCTTCTGACGATGTGGTCGCTACTCGCTTTTGAGGCACTGTAAGGTGAATTGGGAGCATAAGGCGTTTCTTCTGTAAACAACCCCGTTTCGCCCAATGTGCCATAAACTTCATCCGTACTTACATGGAGAAATTTACAATCCTCGTATCCGGGCTTGAATTGAAAGGGCTTAATCATCCAATGCTTGTAGGCGGCATCAACCAAATTGAACGTCCCATTGACATTGGTTTCAATAAAAACGGAAGGATTGCTGATGGAATTATCTACATGCGATTCAGCCGCAAGGTGCATGACACCTCGAATATCGTGTTCCGCAAATAGCTGATCAACCAGTTTTCGATCTCGAATGTCGCCTTTAACAAAAGTGTAATTCGAGCAATTTTCGGATTCCTTTAAATTGGATAAATCACCTGCATAAGTCAGCGCATCAAGGTTGACAACGTGCCAATCGCTTTTCGATTTAACGATGTGGTTGACCAAATTTGATCCGATAAATCCGGCTCCACCGGTGATGAGAATAGTCTTCATAATATGTTCTTACAGACAGAGCCTGGGTTTTAATAATCTTTTTCCTCTAAAATGTTTCCCTGCATGTCATAGAAAATCCAGTGACCACTTTTTTTGTCATCGGCAAAAAATCCTTCGTAGCGAATGATGCCATCGGGCCAATAAACTTCCTTTTTGCCTGTTTTTTTGCCATGATCATAATTACCTAGGCTCCATAAGGTGCCGGACTTGTAGAAATACTTCCACTCTCCATGGCGCTGCCCATCAGCATCATAACCACCCGTATATTCAGTGATTCCATCTTCATAAAACTTATCTTCCTTCACTTTTACCTTCTGCTCGCCCTCTTCTAAATAATAAGCAACGAGTTTGGGCTGCTCAGGTGACCATGATTCTTCTAAGACCATCTCTGGTTTTAGTTCACATGCGGAAATAACAATGGAGCAGAGAAAAGTAAAGACCATTAATTTTTTCATGGCACGAAGATAAATTTAGCTTTTGTCTTTTTCAATCAATTGATTCGTTGGTGGCGAGTGTGCTTCTAAAACCGCATGGCTAGTTAGATAGGACGTGGTTTGGCAGGGCTTCGAGGCAGTTAAAAAGCTGTTCGAATGACTCTAATCTATAGTAAGTATTTTGAATTTCACTGTTAACGAAATCACGGTTCATTATTTCCTCTAAGCTAAAATCTTTGATTTCAACAGACTCGTTAAAGACATGATTTGTTTCGCCAAATGAGGAGGCTATTCCAGCTCCATAGGTCTCTAGTCCATGAGGGCCTTCCATTAATCCAAATTCAATTGTGTACCAATAAATATTTTGAAGTGCCTTGACAACTGCAGGTTCATCCTTATGCTTGACTCCAAGCGTGCCAAAGTCTTGCATAAACTTGGCATAAGGTTCATGGGCGATCATGGGAATATGACCAAAAATGTCGTGGAACATATCTGGCTCTTCTAAATAATCCAATTGACTGTAAGATCTCAGCCAGGTAGATGAACAGAACTTTCGCTCTGATAAGAATTGAAAAAATTCATCGACAGGAATCAAGCCAGGCACCACTTCAATCGTCCAGCCAGTGGAAAGGGACAAAGCCTTTTTTAATTCGTTGAAATCTGGAATTCGCTCTTGATTTAAAACGGGGTTTAAGCCATCGAGGCACTCAAGATAAAGGGAGCAAGACTTTCCTTGGAGGTTTTCATATTGTCGACTATATAGCTTTTTCCAAACCTTTAAATCTTCCTCTGTATATAAATCGTAATGCTGCTCCATCCGTGCTTTAGTGCAAAAATAAGGTGATGATTAGGATGAATTGGGGCGTATTTAGGTTTAATCATTTGATAGGTGCACTCGGTAATAAGTAAATCTTAAGTTCGTGTTTGGCTCCATAACCAATTTGTATTGAATTCAATCGTCAACATTCTCACTCAAAAAAAGATTGCCGCCTATGGTTTTTGGCTGTTTTGTTCGCTGCTTCTTTATGGCAACACCTTAAATCATGAATTCGCGCTTGATGATGACCTTGTTATTCGGCAAAACATCCACGTTCAAAATGGCATTGCGGGAATACCAGAAATTTTTTCCCACAGCCATACCCATGGTTTTTCGGGGCAGGAAGACTTAGGTTATAGGCCAGTGCCGCTGACCCTATTCGCAATCTTAAAAACGGTTAGTGATACGCCTAAAACCTATCACTTGATCAATATTGTACTTTACGGTTTGGCAGTTGGATTGTTTTTTCAGCTTTTGATTTCGATCGATCGTATCAAACCGTCAATGGCTATGGTTATTGCCGCCCTGTTTTTTGTTCATCCCATCCACACAGAAGTGGTCGCAAACATTAAAGGGCTCGAGGATATATTGCAGTTTGGATTTCTGATGCTCATGCTCTTAAGCCTTTATAAATACAAGGGCAGCAACAATTTGAAGCATGTTATCCTATCTCTTAGCGCCTTTTTTCTTGCCTTACTTACAAAAGAAATTGCCGTAACATTCATCGCTATTATTCCATTGTTCCTGGTCGTGTCAAGTGATTTGAAGCCCATCCGAATCCTCAAGTTAACGGGTTTATATGCCCTGATGCTTGGAGTTTATTTTGGACTTCGATCCTTGGTGTTGGGAAATGTCGAGTCAACAGAATTGGAGGCGCTGAACAATGCGTTAGTAACTGCAGGCTCTTTATCCAGTCAAATCGCTTCCGCACTATGGTTGCAAGTCATTTACCTCGGAAAATTCATTTACCCAGCGACCTTATCCTTCGACTATTCCTTCAATGAATATCCGTTGATAGAATTGTTCAGCCTCAAAGGAATAATAGCTGTTATAGTTGCTTGTCTGATGATGGGGTTAGCTGTTTTTGGAATCTGGAAGAAGAAATTCTATGGTTTTGGTTTGGCGTTTTATTTAATCACCATGTCCATAGTTTCCAATATCTTCTTTCTCATTGGGTCTACAATGGCCGATCGTTTTTTATTCACGGCAAGTGCGGGGCTTTGCATTGCAGCTGTCATGTTGGTTGATGCTTATTTTCCCAAAAAGTTTTTACGTTGGACGGCTTTTGCCCTTATTCCCGTCATCCTCGTTATGGCCGGTCGCACTTTCGATCGAAACAAGGATTGGAAAAACAATGACACCCTTTATACAGCCGATTTAGAAAACGCGCCAAACAGCACCCGTACGCATTTTGCCTATGGTGGACTCATGCTGGAGCAATCTGGACAAGCGCGAAATCAACAAGAACATGTCCAGCTGCTGAATAAGGCCAAAAAGCACCTAAGTAAAAGCGTTGAAATTCTTCCATCCAATTTCGAAGCCTGGTATAACCTGGGCGTAGTAGAGCAGCGCATGGGTAATGAAAATGTCGCCATTACGTGTTACGAGACCTGCCTTAAATACGCTCCTGAAAGGGCGATTGCTTATAACAATTTAGGCTTCATTTATTTTAATCGAAAGGATATGGAGAAGGCTGAGGTCAATTTTAGGAAGGCATACGAATTCAATCGAAGATCGCCCGAGATAGTTTCGAATATGGGTTTGGTTTATCACAGCAATGGCGAATATGAAAAAGCCATTCCATATTATGAGGAGGCGTTGAAAATCGATCCTAAACATGCGAATACCATTCAAAATTTGATTCGCATTTATGAAGCTATAGGCGATGATGAACGCGCCAACTACTATCGCAGTCGGTAGTTTGAAACTGACGCTATATTGATTGCGAAGGTTAGTTAAAGCAATAACCAAGATTAGAACATCTGTTTTCGTCTATTTATAAGCACTTCCTAACTTCGCGGCTTACTCGTTTTTTATGAAAATCTCCTACAACTGGCTTTGCCAATACATTCATCTTGAAGAATCACCAGAAGAAGTTAGCGAACTGCTGACCTCGATTGGCTTAGAAGTAGAAGGAATGGAAAGTTTTGAGTCGGTAAAAGGCGGCTTAAAAGGACTTGTTGTTGGAGAGGTAAAAGAAAAATGGCAGCATCCAAATGCCGATCGATTGAGCTGCACAAAAGTGGATATCGGTCAAAATGAGCTATTGTCCATTGTTTGCGGAGCACCGAATGTTGCAGTAGGTCAAAAAGTAATTGTGGCAACCGTAGGGGCTGTGTTATATCCGTCTGAGGGAGATGCGTTTGAGATTAAAAAATCAAAAATCAGAGGAGAAGCCAGCGAGGGAATGATTTGCGCGGAGGATGAAATTGGGGTCGGACAAAGCCACGATGGCATAATGGTGCTTGATCCTTCCATAAAAATCGGAACATCAGCTGGAGAACTATTTGATGTAGAAACAGACACTGTTTTTGAAATTGGATTAACGCCAAATCGTGCCGATGCAGCTTCGCATTATGGCGTTGCGCGTGACCTTAAGGCGGTTCTTGCCCATCGAAAAAAGAAAAAAATAGCCTTGTGTCGCCCTTCGGTGGACGAGTTTAAACCCAAAACGATTGATCGAGTCATTCCAGTAAAAGTGGAGAACTCAACCGCATGTTCTCGATATGTTGGAGTTACGATTTCAGGGCTGAACGTAAAGGCTTCGCCAAGCTGGCTGCAAAACCGATTGAAGGCTGTGGGTGTTCGCCCAATAAACAATGTTGTCGATGTGACAAATTACATCAACCATGCTTTTGGTCAACCCCTTCATGCATTTGATGTGGCCGCCATAGCGGGCGATGAAGTAGTTGTGCGAACTACGTCAAAAGGAACCAAGTTTACCACGCTGGATGATGTTGAACGTAGCCTTGACGATCAAGACTTGATGATTTGCAACGCCAAAGAGCCTATGTGCGTAGCCGGTGTGTTTGGAGGTGCGAAATCAGGCGTTTCGACTACAACCACGTCTGTTTTTCTGGAAAGTGCTTATTTCAATCCAGTTTGGGTAAGAAAAACAGCAAAGCGACATGCCATCCATTCCGATGCTTCCTTTCGGTTTGAGCGTGGGATCGATCCAAATATTACTGCTTATGCAGCCAAGCTTGCTGCTCAAATGATTGCTGAACTAGGAAGCGGTTATATTTCAAGTGAACTGAGTGATTCAAACCCTGAAGTAGTTGCTGACTTTGATGTGACTTATCGTGTCGATAAGGCCAACGCTTTTATAGGACATCCGATCCCAGAACAGGACATTCAGACCATTCTTGAAGGGCTTGATATTTCGGTGGCGGAGAAAAAAGCGGCTAATTGGACCTTGTCCATTCCGCCATTCAAGGTTGATGTTACGCGCGAAGCAGATGTGGTCGAAGAGGTGTTGCGTATTTATGGCTACGATGCCATTCCTTTCACTTCGCAAATAAAATCGTCCATCGGAGACATCAAACCACCGGCAACCACTTTGGCTCGAAAAGCCATAACAGAACTGCTCGTTGGAAATGGGTTTTTGGAATGTATGTCCAACTCCATGATAGATGAAGCCTGCGCTTCATTATCGAAAGAATGGGATGAAAATGACGTTGTTCGAGTCAATAATCCCCTAAGTTCGGAAATGGGCATCATGCGTCCTGCAATGGTTTTCACTTCACTGCAAAACGCCTCTTATAACATCAATCGCCAGCAAACGAACATCAAGCAATTTGAGTTTGGCAATATTTATAGACAAAGCAAAAAGGGCTTTTTTGAAGAAGAAAGACTTGGAATCACTGCATCAGGGATGCAAATCGCAGATACTTGGAGGATGGATGCTGGTCCGGCAGACTGGTATTTCGTCAAGGCGACTTTAGAACAAATTCTGGTCAGACTAGGTGTTGATGTATCTAAGCTGAAGGCCCAGCCTTCTGCAAACGACTGGTTTTCCTTTGGCATGGATTGGATGTTGGGCGAAAAGCCTATTATGAGTGGAGGTCAAATTTCAACCCAAATGAAGAAGGCCTTTGACATAAAACAAAAAGAAGTTTATTACTTGGAAATTCGCTGGGCTGAATTGGTTAAGCTGCGTCAAGATGGTATTTCTATTGGCGACCTTCCGAAGTATCCTGCGGTTCGTAGGGACCTTGCTTTATTGATTGATCAATCCATTGAATATGCTCAACTCGAGAACTTGGCATTTCAGACAGAAAGAAAACTCTTGAAGCAAGTCAAACTTTTTGATGTTTATGAAGGCAAAGGGCTTCCAGAAGGAAAGAAAAGCTATGCGCTAGCCTTTAGTTTGCGAGATGAAAGCAAGACCTTGACCGACAAGGAGGTTGATAAAACAATGAATCGACTGATGGAACGGTTTAAACGTGAAGTTGGAGCCGAATTAAGAGGCTAATCGATAAAATACTCCTGATTGAGTTAAAATCTGAGTCGTTTCGCTAGAATCCATTGCGGAAATGGTGAAAAAACCATAGTTTGCTGCCGAAACTTCACAATCATGTTCGACAATTTTCCAGAGTGGTGGGCTGCACTAAGCACAGTGCAGCAGATATATTGGGTAATAGCCCTTCCATTTACGCTCATATTCCTGATACAAACGATTTTGACGTTTATCGGAGGTGAGCTCGAAATGGATTCTGATTTTGATGCCGACCACGAAATCGGATTTCAGTTTTTCACCATCAAAAACCTTGTAGCCTTCTTCACCATTTTCGGTTGGACTGGCCTAGTGTGTCTTGACGGTGGAATGGGATTAATGCCAAGTGTTCTGATTTCATTGGTCGCAGGATTGATCATGATGTCCATAATGGCAGCGATATTTTACTTTTTCAGCCAACTAACGGATAGTGGGACCATGGACATTAGAAACGCGATTGGTGGGGTTGGCGAGGTCTATCTTACCATTCATGCAAAAAGAGGAAACATTGGAAAAGTAAGTCTGATGGTTCAAGGATCGCTGCGCGAATTGGAGGCTATAACAGATGATGAGGTTGACTTAAAGTATGGAATGGTCATCAATGTTAAAGACGTTATTAACGGAAACTTATTACTCGTAACAAAAAGCTAATTATTATATAAATGGGAGAGTCAATTGTAATTATTGTCGCGGCAGCGGTCATCTTCATATTCGTGCTGCTCATAGGGCTATTTAAGCGCTATAAGCGTTGTCCTTCAGATCGAATTCTGGTCGTTTACGGTAAAGTAAGCGGTGGCGGGCCCGAAGGTCGATCTGCTAAATGTATTCACGGTGGTGCAGCCTTTATTTGGCCTATCATTCAGGATTATGAGTTTCTTGAACTTACTCCAATTTCCATCGAGGTCAATTTGACAAATGCATTGAGCCGCCAAAATATTCGTGTCGATGTCCCATCGCGATTCACAGTAGGTATTAGCACAGAGCAAGGGGTAATGAACAATGCCGCTGAGCGACTTCTTGGCCTTAGTCAGCAGGACATTCACGATTTAGCGAAAGACATCATTTTCGGTCAACTTCGATTGGTCGTGGCTACGATGGATATTGAGGAAATCAACAGCAGCAGAGATATTTTCCTTGCCAACGTTGCTTCAAACCTAGAAGCAGAATTGAAGAAAATCGGTTTGAAACTGATCAACGTAAACGTTACCGACATCAAAGATGAGTCGGGCTATATCGAAGCGTTAGGAAAGGAAGCGGCTGCAAAGGCAATTAACGATGCTCGTCAAAGCGTTGCTGAAAAGACCAGAGACGGGTCTATTGGGGAAGCAAAGGCCCATCGTGATGAGCGTGTTCAAGTTTCGTCAGCGGTAGCCGATGCTAAAATTGGAGAAGCGAATGCGGCCCAAAAGGAGCGTATCAGTGTTGCTGAGGCCGATTCTCAAGCCATGGTGGGTGAGGCCGAAGCAGGGTCGAGGGCTCGTATAGGCGAGGCTGAAGCAATGAAACTGCAGCGAACACAAGTTTCAGAGGCAAACGCACGAGCCATTGAAGGGGAAAACAAGGCACAGATCGATATCGCGAATTCTGAATCGGAAAGAAGGCAGCGGGAGGCGGAAGCACTTAGACTCGCCATGACATCTGAAAAAGTTTCTCAGGCAAAGGCGCTGGAAGATTCATACATCGCTGAACGCCAAGCGGAGCTGCAACGAGCAGAGCGCGAACGAGCTTCAAGGGAAGCAGATATCGTGGTTCCTGCGGACATCGATAAGACAAAAGTCGAGATTGAGGCGGAAGCGGAGGCAGAACGAATCAGACGAATTGCCAAAGGTGAGGCCGATGCGATATTGTTTAAGCGACAAGCTGAAGCTCAGGGTCTGTTTGAAGTTTTGACCAAACAAGCTCAAGGATTGGATCAAATTGTAAAGGCAGCTGGAGGAAGCGCGAGCAATGCGGCTATGCTTTTGATCACAGACAAATTACCAGAATTGGTTCGACTGCAATCTGAGGCAATTCAAAACATCAAGATTGATAAGATTACCGTCTGGGACGGTGGTGGAGGTCAAGGTGAGGATAAAACATCCACGGCTAACTTTATTTCGGGCTTGTATAAATCGGTACCGCCATTACAGGACATGTTCAACATGGCAGGTATGGAATTACCCGAGTTTTTAAAAGGAAAAACACCAGAGGAGCTCAGGAAAATGGCTGAAAGCCTGAGCAAGGTTGAGCCTAAAAAGCCTGATACAACTTCGGATGCAGAGTATGTAGAGGAAGTTTAATTTTTGCGCTCGGCTAAGACACGTTTCATCCCATTTTCCAATGAAATGGGATGGTAACCTAGCTTGCGAATCTTGTTGCTTGAAACGCCCCAGTGTTGCAAATAGCGTCTTACCCAAGGCGTGGTAATGGTCGGTTTTATACCGAAGTTTTCGGCTAGAAAGAGGTTCGCTTTTCCTATAAACAAACTTAGGTTGTATGGAACTTTGATTAGTGGTTTCTTCTTACCACTTAGTCGAGCAAGAAGCTTAAAAAAATCGATGTAATCAACGTTTTCTCCTCCGAGCAAAAACTCTTCTCCATGTGCGTCACATTCCATGGCGATTCGATGTCCTTTAACCACATCGTCAATGAAAACATAGCTTCCTATTCCTTTGCCATCGGTCGGAGCGATTCCAAATCCTTTAGAGAGATAAATGTCAATCATTCGTGCTGGCACGTTACTCTCCGTAACTTCTCCGGGGGCGTATACACGGGCTGGACTAACAATATTCACTTCAAGCCCCTTTTTTTCAAAGGAAAGCGCGGCTATCATGCCATTGCATTTGCTCTGTTCGTAGTCTGTGAGATAGCTCGATGGCCATGTTTGTTCATCAATGAGGCGGCCATTTTGTTGACATCCATGAATTCCTGCAGAAGCAGTATAAACCAGCCTCCGAATCCCCAATAAAACGCAAGCTTCACCCACGTTTTTTGTTCCCTGTTCATTGATGTCGTAATAGAGCTTTTTATCCTTATTCCAAGGTTTCGCAAATGCCGCAACATGAAAAACACCTTGAACTCCTTCAACTGCTCGAATCAAAAACTCCTTATCGCGGATGTCTCCAGTTGCTAGTTTAATGTTCGGGAAATCCATGAATTCGGTTGGTAACGAGGATCGATAAATAGCTACCACTTCATGACCACTTCGAGCCAAATCAAGTACCAAGGCTTGGCCAACAAGACCATTCGCTCCAGTCACAGCAAACTTCATTTCACGCAATATTTAAGCACACATCCAAGTATTTAGCATGCCAAGGTAAAAATGAAAAAGTATGGCCCACCAAACGGACCCCGTGCGATAGGTCAACCAACCCAAATAGACTCCAGCGAAAATGGCTCCCCATGTCTCGCCCATTGGTTTGCCAATATGCAGAAGGGTGGTAATAAGTACTTGAATTCCAGTCGCGCCTATTTCCCCATAAAACTTACTCATTCCAACGCCAACGAAGCCGCGAAACATGAACTCCCATCCGATATAATGCGGTAGATAACTCAATCCCCACAGCGTGAAATAACCAACTGATGCTGTGGCCAAAGTCGTTAAGGGATACCAAGCTCGATGTTCAGGATTAAAACTCGAGAGGTAAACAGGTAATATCATTACAACTATGGTAATGGCGGTTGCCTTTAACCCGAAACGCCAATCTCCAAGCGCCCATCCGTATTCGCTAAGTTTTTCTTTAAAGCCAAAACGAATAATTAAAAAGGGGATAAATGCCCAAAGAACTAAACTAGAAACATGGTGGTAAAGCCAGCGAAACCAGTCAGCAATCGGCTTAGACCAAGTAGGGTCGGAAAAATGCTTAGCAAAAAATGATTGATCACCTTGATAGAGTTTTATCGTAATCAACACCATAATAATGGTCCACATTACTAGCTCCCGCTTGTGCCTTGAAATAAACTCTTTTGTCGATTGAATCACATGCAAATATGGGAGAATCTAGATAGCTTCCTTTTCAATTTTCTGACTTGCGATAAAACTTCAGTTTTATCGTCCAACCTTTGGTAGCGAGACGGTTATGTGAATTCAATCTTGCCTCCAAATCGGAAGTAAATCCAATATATATCTTGTCGAAAGCAGCTGCGTATAAGGCGTAAACGGTAAACATGCTCATAAAAAAAGGCCTTCCGGTTGAGGAAAGCCTTTTGATTTAGTTGCGGGGACTGGAACAGCCAATAGTCAGTCACGCTCGAACCAGTGTCCGCCAGCTGGCGGATAAGAGCCCAGCGGCTTATTTAGGAATAAGCGATCGAATGAACAATCGGCCTTTAGCGGATTTCAGTTCCTTTTCTCGTCTCAAAGCCTCAGCTTTTGAGTGGATCGTTTCGGTATGAATCAGTGTCCACGGCCGAAATTTAATCGTCCAACCTTTGGTAGCGAGACGGTTATGTGAATTCAATCTTTCCTCCAAATCGGAAGTAAATCCAATGTAGATCTTGTCGAAATCGGCTGTGTATAAAGCGTAAACGGTAAACATGCTCATAAAAAAAGGCCTTCCGGGTGAGGAAAGCCTTTTCATTTAGTTGCGGGGACTGGACTCGAACCAGTGACCTTTGGGTTATGAGCCCAACGAGCTACC
>Ga0115566_10001350_pt1 | contig 21007 bp, 18 predicted proteins | sample COGITO_mtgs_1204_3_FD_87173 | JGI IMG/M metagenome (GOLD analysis project Ga0115566, IMG submission 87173) | Pelagic marine microbial communities from North Sea - COGITO_mtgs_120405 | ecosystem: Environmental > Aquatic > Marine > Epipelagic | place: Germany:Helgoland, sampling site Kabeltonne...
GATCTGCTGCGCCTGAACCCGTGGCTGAAGCGCCTAAGGTTGAAAGCCCCCAAACCCAAGAAGTAACTAGATCTGCTGCGCCTGAACCCGTGGCTGAAGCGCCTAAGGTTGAAAGCCCCCAAATCCAAGAACCTACAACATTGGTTGTGCCCAAATCTCCAACCATCATACTAAAAGCAGATGAAGTAGCCTTAGAGGCGCCCAGTTTTGACACGGTCCGCATTGAACAAGATGGATTAGCTACATTGGCTGGGCGTGCCCCTGCGGGGGCTGATGTCTCGATCTTGCTTGATGACCAACAAATTACAGTGACCAAATCCACGTCGGGCGGCAGTTTTGCGGTCCTTATCACTCTGGAACCTGCGTCAAGCGCACGCAGCCTTTCACTCTTGGCGACCCTAAAAGATGGCCGGAAGATTGTATCAGCTGACCGCGTGATTGTAGCGCCAATTATGTCGGAGCCCGTTTTTGCTCAAGTAGCCCCCACACCAGAAGCAGCACCTGAAGTTGCGCCCGTTGAAACGGCGCAAGCAAAGGCCCTAGCGGTCAAAAAACCACAAGCCGAAGCGCCAGCCTCACTATTGATTACCGATCAAGGCGTGCAGGTACTGGCGGCACAAGCAGACCCGATTGTGGCAAAAAATGTCAGCCTTGAAAGCATTTCCTATGCGCCAGATGGAGCCGTACAGGTCGCAGGGCGCGGCCAGGCCGGTCAAAATGTGAGGGTTTATGTTGAAAACAAAGTACAGCTTGAGGCTACGATATGGCCCTCGGGCTCTTGGGGTGGCCGTTTGGCAGATGTGGTCCCTGGCATATATACGCTGCGGGTCGATCAAATTAGTGCGGATGGTCAGGTAACCTCACGCATTGAAACGCCGTTTAAGCGTGAAACTCTTGAAGATCTTGCTAAGGTAAATGCCACAACTTTAGTTGAAGCTGTGGCTGAACCAGCAGCAACTTCCGCAACGCCTGTTTCTGAAGCGGTTGCAGATAATTTGGCTGAACCGGTAGCAAAAGAAGTGGCAGAACTAGGGTCAGAACCGGCCACCTTGCAGGCTGCAGCGCCTAAATCGGTGTCTGTCACAGTGCAGCCCGGCTTTACCCTTTGGGGCATTGCGCAAGAAAATTTTGGCAGCGGCATACTTTATGTGCAGGTCTATGAAGCCAACCGCGATAAAATCAAAAATCCAGACCTGATCTATCCTGGACAAATCTTTACCTTACCAAAAGCACGCGAGTAACCTCTAGCCATTGCCCGAGAAAAGTCTTAGGTAATGGGAATAATAAGAGAGTAAAGATGCGTAAGTTGTCAAAGACCGCCACCAGCCAAGATATAGGCTCTTCCCATACTACCACGGGCTTTCAAACGCTTAAGCGTATGGTTCCCTATCTTTGGCCCAAGGGTGAATTTTGGGTCAAACGGCGGGTTGTAATAGCACTTTTTATGTTGATTTGTAGCAAGATCGTGTCTGTCTCGACGCCATTCTTTTACAAGGCGGGGGTCGATATTTTAGCAGGTGACGCACCGTCGTCGGCGTTTTTGCTTGGAATTTCGGCGGCGGGTTTGACGGTCGCTTACGGCATGGCGCGTTTGGGGGCTGTGGTTTTCGCCGAGTTGCGCGACGCGGTATTTGTTCGTGTGGGGCAGCGCGCTTTGCGCAAACTGGCGATTGAGACCTTTGAACATATTCACCGCTTGTCTATGCGCTATCACATCGCGCGTAAAACAGGCGGGCTCAGCCGCATCATAGAACGCGGCGTTAAAGGCGTCGATTTTCTCTTGCGCTTTATGCTTTTGTCTATTGGTCCTTTGATCTTGGAATTGATCATGGTCTCGATCTTGTTTTGGTGGCTGTTTGGTATGGCCTATATGGTTGTGGTAGTGGTGACCATCTCGCTTTATGTATCGTACACGTTCAAGGTGACCGAGTGGCGCGTGGCCATTCGTCGCAAGATGAATGACCAAGATAGCGACGCCAATCAAAAGGCGATCGATAGTTTGCTGAACTTTGAGACGGTGAAATACTTTGGTGCCGAAGCGCGTGAAACCCTGCGCTATGATGGTGCGATGGCAAAATATGAAAGTTTGGCCGTGCGAACCGGGCAATCTTTGTCGATCTTAAACGCGGGCCAAGCATTTATCATCACGACCGGTTTGGTGATAGTCATGGTGATGGCCGCGCAAGGTGTGCAAGATAAGGTTTTGACCGTGGGAGATTTCGTTATGGTCAATGCCTATATGATCCAGATCACATTGCCCTTGAATTTTTTAGGCACCGTCTACCGCGAAATTCGCCAAGCGTTGGTCGATATGGGGGATATGTTTGGGCTTTTAAATCAGCCCGCCGAAATCACCGACAAACTAGACGCGCCTGATCTGGTCGTCAAAGGCGGCCAAATAAGTTTTGATAATGTGCAATTTGGCTATGACAGCGACCGTAAAATCCTAAAAGGAATCAGTTTTGAGGTCGGCTCGGGTGAGCGTGTGGCGATTGTTGGGCCTTCGGGTTCCGGAAAGTCAACGATTGGGAGGCTGTTATTTCGCTTTTACGATGTCACAGCGGGTAACGTGCGTATTGATGGCCAAGATCTTCGCGATATCACCCAAATCAGCTTGCATGACCATATCGGGGTGGTGCCGCAAGATACGGTGCTGTTTAATGACACGGTTTATTATAACATCGCATATGGGCGCGCCAATGCCACGGTTGAACAGGTCGAAGCAGCAGCCAAAGCAGCCAAAATTCATGATTTTATCGTGTCTCTTCCCAAAGGCTATGAAACCCAAGTGGGTGAGCGCGGCTTGAAACTATCGGGCGGAGAAAAGCAGCGGGTGGGTATTGCGCGCACCTTGCTTAAAAATCCCCCGATCCTGTTGTTGGATGAGGCGACCTCGGCGCTCGACACGCAAACCGAACGCGACATTCAAGACAGTTTGCGTGCGATGGGTCAGGGGCGCTCGGTTATAACTATTGCGCACCGCCTCTCGACCATTTCCGATTGTGATCGGATCATCGTCTTGGAAAAAGGCGAAATTGTTGAGCAAGGCCGCCATGATATGCTCTTAGCTAGGGGCGGTCGATATGCCCAAATGTGGATGCGGCAATCCGCCGAAGAGGATGCAGCCTAGTCGCGCAACCCTTGGCAAAAGGGGCTTGATGCGTTTATTATTAAGCAAAATAGGAATTCAAATGAGTAATCCAGAAAGTTTCATTGACGAAGTCACCGAAGAGTTGCGCCGCGACCGTCTTTATGGCGCTTTTCGCAAATATGGTTGGATTGGTGGGCTATTAGTTGTGCTGACAGTTGGTGGTGCCGCGGTGCATGAATATCGCAAATCCGCAGCCACCCAAAAGGCTCAATCTTTTGGCGATGCTTTACTTGATGCTCTCGAAACCCCCGTTGGCCCCGCGCGCACTGCAGCCCTAAGCGCTATTGCCGCCCAAACTAGCCAAGAGCCACTGCTGGCCCTACTGCGCTCCGCCGATATGGAAGCTGATCTTACAACACGTGCTGCATCATTGCGGAGCTTGGCTGATAATGAGGCGGCCCCCCAAGCCTACCGCGATTTGGCGGTCTTGCGCTTAGCGTTGATCAGTGACGCAGACGTGTCCGCGCGCGAAGCACTTCTTTCCCCTTTGGCCACCCCAGGTCGGGCGCTGCGCCCCCTTGCGCTTGAACAATTAGCCTATTTAAAGGTTGAGGCCAATGATCTGACAGGGGCCCTCTCAGACCTAAATGATTTGAGCGTTGACCAACAAGCGCCCGCACAATTGCGCCAACGTGTGAAACAAATGATCATCGTCCTAGGTGGTCAGGTTGCCGCTGGATAGAATTAGGGACAAATTATGCAAAAACTGCTTATCATCACGCTCTTTTCCCTAAGCACCCTTGGGGTCCTGGTCGGTTGCGCGCCCAAAGAGGTGAAGCTTGAAGGTGAGCGTTTTGATGTTCGTAGCCCATTGGCGGCGTCGTTGCCCAATGCAGAAAATCCAAACCCCACCGATCTAACCGCTGATTTTGTTAATAAAACCTTGCCCGTAATCCTTCCCGCCCCGTCAGCTGATCTAACTTGGTCGCAGCGTGGGGGCAATGTCACCCACACGGGCCATCATGGGGTGTTGTCTAAAGCGCCTGCGCTGGTCTGGCGTGCTTCGATCGGGCAGGGCAATAGTCGCAACTCAAAAATCACGGCCGCACCTGTGGTGGCAGGAGGGGTTATTTTTGCCATTGACGCCGATAACCGCATCAGTGCCCTGAATTCTCAAAGTGGCACTTTGGTTTGGCAGGCAAGTCTGGCCCCGCAAAGTGACGGTGGCGGCTCATTGAGCACTGGCGGTTTGGCCTATGGGTCGGGTAAAGTCTTCGCAGGCTCGGCTTACGGTGAGCTGCTGGCCCTAGACGCCAAAAGCGGTACGGTATTGTGGCGTCAAAATATCGATGCGCCAATTATGGGAGCGCCTGCCGTTGATGGTAACACGATCTACGTTGTGGGGCGCGATTCTTGGGCTTGGGCGATTGATGCAAGCTCTGGAAAGGTCAAATGGCAAATCGCGGGCGCACCAGCTTTTACGGGGATGATAGGCTCGGCCGCGCCTGCGGTGACCGATAGCGCGGTGATTTTCCCCTTTGTTAGCGGTGAATTGGCTTATGCACTTAAAGTCTCGGGCGAAGTTCTTTGGAATGTCGCAGTGTCGGGCGGGCGCTTGGGGCAAGCTTATGCCACCGTGGGCGGCATCACGGGTGATCCAGTTGTTGTGGGTGATCGGCTTTATGTGGGAAATCAATCTGGGCGCTCAATGGCGCTGGATCTGTCGAGTGGGGATGAGGTTTGGTCAGCAAAGACAGGCGCTTATGGCCCTATGTTGGTTCATGGAAAAGCGGTCTTTCTAGTTTCTGATCAAGGGGCTTTGATGCGCCTTGACCGTGACACTGGCGAGCGTGTTTGGGCGGAACAATTGCCCAATTTCAAAAAACCAAATGTCAAGAAACGCCAAGCGGTTTACGCACATTTTGGCCCTGTCTTGGCAGGAGGGCGTTTGGTTGTGGCCTCGAGCGATGGCTATTTGCGCAGCTTTGAACCCGCAAGCGGCACCACACTTTCATCTATTAAACTCCCAGCGGGAGCAGCCGCTTTGCCGGCTTTGGCGGGCGATATGCTTTATATATTAACAACAGCGGGCGAAGTTCTTGCTTTCCGTTGATCAATTTGCGGTGTAGAGCAGCCTAATCTGAATTTTCGGATCTGCCCCGGAGGGCAAAATGACCTTTACCCTAGCTATCGTCGGGCGGCCCAATGTGGGCAAATCAACGCTATTTAACCGTCTTGTTGGCCGCAGGCTGGCACTGGTTGATGACCAACCCGGTGTGACGCGTGATCTGCGCGAAGGCGATGCCAAATTATTTGACTTGCGCTTCACAGTGATTGACACAGCCGGGCTGGAAGAGGTCACGGATGACAGTTTGCAAGGGCGGATGCGCCGCTTGACCGAACGGGCTGTTGATATGGCCGATGTTTGCTTATTCTTGATCGACGGACGCACGGGAGTAACACCCTCGGACCAAGTTTTTGCAGATATTTTACGCCGTAAATCCGCCAAGGTGATTGTAGGCGTCAATAAAGCCGAAGGGGCAGCGGGTGATTCTGGTGCAATCGAGGCATGGTCTTTGGGTCTGGGCGATCCTGTTCGCATGTCGGCTGAACATGGCGAAGGCATGGATGATCTTTATCACATCCTACGCCCCATGGGCGATTTTTACGCCGAACGCGCTGAAGCCGATGCACCTTTAGTTGATGTTGATATTTCGGAAGATGAAGCCGAAGGCGAAGGTGATGTAGAGAGCCACCGCCCTACAGCGCAAAAGCCCTTACAAATCGCCGTCATCGGGCGGCCAAATGCGGGCAAATCAACTCTGATCAATAAAATTATTGGCGAAGAGCGGTTGCTCACTGGGCCCGAAGCAGGCATCACCCGAGACGCTATCTCGGTCAAAAGCGTTTGGATGGGTACTCATACGCGCATCTTTGATACGGCTGGCATGCGCAAAAAGGCGCGTATTAATGACAAGCTTGAAAAGCTTTCGGTCTCAGATGGATTGCGCGCGGTGCGATTCGCCGAGGTGGTTGTGGTGTTGCTGGATGTGGATATTCCCTTTGAGCAACAAGATTTGCGAATTGCCGATTTCGCCGAAACAGAAGGGCGCGCCGTTGTCATTGCGGTGAATAAATGGGATCTTGAGGTCGATAAGCAAGATAAGCTCACGGCCCTTCGTGAAATGTTTGAGCGGCTTTTGCCGCAGCTGCGTGGCGCGCCTATGGTCACCGTTTCGGCCAAAACTGGCAAAGGGCTTGATCGTTTGCACGCAGCAATTGTGAAAGCACATGATGTGTGGAACCGCCGCGTCTCCACCGCGCGGTTGAACACTTGGCTTGGAGCGATGGTTGAGGCTCACCCGCCTCCCGCACCTGGTGGTCGGCGCATTAAGCTGCGCTATATGACACAAGTAAAAACCCGTCCACCGGGCTTTATCGTGATGTGCTCTAACCCTGATGGAATGCCCGAAAGCTATAAGCGTTATCTGGTCAATGGGTTGCGCGAACATTTTGATATGCCGGGCACTCCCATTCGTTTGACCATGCGCAGTCAGGGTGAGAAAAACCCCTTTAAAGGGCGTCATTATTCCACCCCGTCGCGCTTACGTAAACATACTGGCAAAGGCGAATATTAAACGGCGGCCCCTGCGGGGGCCGTTTTTGATTTTTGGGCCTTGATCTCTCAGACCTGCGGCAAGTGAACGGTTTTCCAAGCTTTCATGCGGCTGCGAAACCAAGTGCGCTGCCGCTTGGCATATTGGCGCGAGCCCATTTTTGCTAATGAAATCGCTTCCTCAAGCGTGCAGTTGCCTTGTAGATGTGCGATCAGCTCGGGCGCGCCGATGGCGCGGGCAAAGGGGCGGTTTGCTTGCCAAAAGGGCAGGACTGCCCGCACCTCATCCAGCGCGCCCTTGGCGATCATCTGGTCAAAACGCAAATCAATTTTTGAATTCAACCATTCGACATCAGGCATCAGCACCAAGGCTTGACACGCGACCAGCGGTAAAAGCGGGGCGGGGGTTTGATCTTGCCAAGCACTCAGGCCACGGCCTGTCGCGTGCCACACTTCCCACGCACGCTGAACCCTTACGCCGTTTTTTTTATCGATGCGCGCTAAGGTTGCAGGATCCAGCTCGGCGCACATAGCATCTAAATCGCCCGCAATCCGGCGCGCATCGGCCAGCGCGCGTGTTTGGGCGGTAATGGGGGGAATGTTGGCCAATCCTTCTGTCAGGGCAGCAAAATAAAGGCCCGTACCGCCTACAATAATTGGGATCTTTTGCGCCTTTTGTAAAATTTGCAACTGATCGGCCACGTCACGCAGCCAATGACCCACGGAATAATCTTGCGCGAGTTCTATATGGCCATAGAGTAGATGCGTTGCGCGGACCAGATCTTCGGATGCGGGGCGCGCACTTAGGCTTTGCCAACAGCTATAGACTTGCAAAGCATCGGCATTGATAATCACCCCATCCAACCGCGCGGCCAGATCCAGCGCCATTTGTGACTTTCCCGAGGCCGTGGGCCCCGCGATTAAAACCGGTTTATAGGGCGAAAAATCGAGGGTCATCTTGCTCCGATTGTTATGTAAAGTATTTTAATTTTGGTAAATGCGTCTTGGGCGTTGAACCCAACCGCGTTTTGCTACATTTTGCGCCACAGTCCAACTGAAATCGAACCAAGCCGGAGCCGTACATGACATCCTTAATCCAAAAGACGCCGCTTGCCCATCATGACCAGTCAAAATATGACCGTGTGATGCTTAAAATAAGTGGTGAAGCTTTGATGGGGGATATGAGTTTTGGCCTTCATCCGCCCACCGTGCAGCGAATCGCAGCCGAGGTGAAGTCGGTGCATGATCTGGGCGTTGAAATTTGCATGGTCATAGGTGGTGGTAATATCTTTCGCGGGTTACAAGGCTCGGCCCAAGGGATGGAGCGCACGACTGCCGATTATATGGGTATGTTGGCCACCGTGATGAATGCGCTTGCCATGCAATCCTCGCTTGAGGCATTGGGTATTCATACTCGCGTAATCTCGGCTATTCCGATGGATCAGGTGTGCGAGCCCTATATCCGCCGCCGCGCCGTGCGCCATTTAGAGAAAAAACGTGTGGTCATTTTTGCGGCAGGTACGGGCAATCCTTATTTTACCACCGACACGGCGGCTACCCTGCGAGCCAGTGAGATGGCCTGCCAATCAATATTTAAAGGCACCAAAGTTGACGGTGTTTATGACAAAGACCCCAAAAAACATTCAGACGCCACCCGTTATGAGAATGTCTCTTACGATGAAGTTTTACAAAAACACTTGGGTGTTATGGATGCCAGCGCAATTGCTTTAGCGCGCGATAACAATCTGCCAATTATCGTTTTTAGCCTTGATGAGCCTGGAGGCTTTCGGGGCATTTTGCGAGGTGAGGGCACTTATACGCGGGTGCATGGCTGAGTTAAGTCCAGATCTGAGCTATTTGAAAGGAAGACAATGTCCGACAGTGATATTGAAATTGATTTAGACGAGATTGAGCGGCGTATGGATGGCGCACTAACCGCATTACGTGGTGAGTTTTCTTCTTTGCGCACTGGCCGCGCCTCAGGCGCTATTCTTGACCCGATTCAAGTTGATGCATATGGGCAGATGACGCCTATCAACCAGCTTGGCACTGTGAACGTGCCTGAGCCGCGAATGGTTGTGATCAACATTTGGGACAAGGCAATGATTTCCAAAGTAGAAAAAGCCATCCGCGAATCTGGCATTGGAATCAATCCGATTGTCGATGGGCCCCTGATCCGACTACCCATCCCCGAGCTGAACGAGGAGCGTCGGCGCGAACTGACCAAAGTGGCTGCCCAATATTCCGAACATGCCCGCGTGGCCGTGCGTAATGTGCGCCGTGATGGCATGGACCAGATCAAAAAGGCCAAGGGCGTTGGTATGGCTGAAGATGATCAAAAAATGTATGCTGATGAGGTGCAAGTCCTAACCGATAAAGCGATTGCTAACATCGACAAAGCGTTAGAAAGTAAGCAGCAAGAGATTATGCAGGTTTAGTTCAGTTCGGAGAGTTATTCTATGGATGATGCCCCTGGAAGGTGTGTTGATCATTTGGCTATAATTATGGATGGCAATGGTCGTTGGGCAACAAATCGCGGTTTGCCGCGGCTTGTGGGCCATCGTCGTGGTGCCGAAGTCGTGCGAAATATTGTGATGGCTGCTCCCAGATTAGGGGTGAAATGGCTGACCCTTTATGCCTTTTCGACCGAGAATTGGAACCGCTCAACGAAGGAAATATTGGGCATTATGGCGATCTTTGCGCGCTACATTGAGCGAGAAGCCGATCGTCTGGCCATGAATGGGGTGAGAATGCGTTTCATCGGTGATCGTGACGCGCTTGAGCCGAAGTTGCAAAAGTTAATGGACGGTATAGAGGCGCGCACCGCTCATTGTTCCCTTTTAAACCTAACGGTGGCTATCAATTACGGTGGCCGCGATGAAATCACCCGTGCGGTTAAAATGCTGACACAAAAGCTAGGTTGTGGGGCGCTCAGCGCCGATCAAATCAACCAAGAAAGCTTTGCTGCCTGCCTTGATACTCAGGATCTTCCCGATCCTGATTTGGTGATCCGGACCTCGGGTGAGTTGCGCACCTCAAACTTTCTGGCTTGGCAAGCGGCCTATGCGGAATATGAATTCACACCAACGCTGTGGCCCGATTTCACCATAGATGAATTGGAGGCTATTATTTCGCGTTTTGGGAACCGGATACGCCGCTTTGGTGGAGTTTTGGCCGGATGACCAGCGAAAAGTGGCAAGATTTACGGCCACGGGTTCTGATGGCCTTTGTCATGGCGATTGTGGGCGGTGCAGCTGTTTTAAGCGGTGGATTGACCTTTAAGCTTTTGGTGTTGGGTTCATTGGCCGCGATGATATGGGAATTAGCCGAGATCACCGGCCTGGAGGCAGGTTCCAAAAAGGCATTCGCGATTGCGATTTTGTCGGTAGTATCATTGATCATGGTGGGGGAAATGTCAGGGCCGATAGCTATGCTTTGGCTTTTTGCGCCGTCGCTGGTTTTGCAGATTGGGCCCCGTAAATTACGCCTTTGGGTGTTTTTATATGGGTTTATCATCATTGCCAGCTGTTTTGGCCTGATGGCGCTACGCAATAAGTTTGGGTTTGAGGTGATCTTATGGTTGGTGGCGCTCGTTGCGGTCAGCGATATTGCAGGCTATTTTGTGGGCCGTAGCCTTGGGGGTATCAAAGTTTGGCCAAAGGTCAGTCCTAAAAAGACATGGTCTGGTACCGTAGCGGGCTGGATTGGCGCGATTTTTGTTGGCCTGGTTTTCTTCTGGATAGGGGCTGAAGGGTATGAGTTTTTGTGGCTGTCACCGCTTTTAGCCTTGTCTGGGCAAGTGGGTGATATGGTGCAAAGTGCGCTTAAACGGGCGGTTGGGGTGAAAGACAGCTCAAACCTTTTGCCAGGGCATGGGGGCTTTCTTGACCGTTTTGATGCGTTGATTTTCGCTGTATTACTGTTGTCATTTCTAAGCCATTTGATGCCTTTGCCTTTTTCGGGGGTTTGATGCGCAAAATCTCGATTTTTGGGGCTACCGGCTCTATCGGCGAAAGCGCCTTTGACCTTATTTCGCGCCAAGGCGGGCCTCTTGCGTATGAGACCGTCGCCCTAACGGGCGGGTACAATGTGGCGCGCTTGGCGCAAATGGCGGTTGAATTGCGGGCAAAATGCGTGGTCACAGCCTTTGACGCCTGCTTGCCAGAACTACGCGGCGCCCTAAACAGTTATGGCGCTCGCGCGCAATCCATCAAGGCCTCGGCAGGTGCGCAGGCGCTTATTGAGGCCGCCGATCAACCTTGTGACTGGGCCTTGTCTGCTATTATAGGTGCGGCGGGGCTTGCCCCTGGATTTCACGTGCTGCGCCATGGTGGCACTTTGGCTTTGGCCAATAAAGAAAGTTTGGTCACCGCTGGACCCATATTTATGGCAGAAAGTGCTAAATATGGCGCGACACTTTTGCCTGTAGACAGCGAACATTCTGCGATTTTTCAAACTTTGGTGGGTGAAGATATTGCTACTGTTGAACGGATTATATTAACCGCCTCGGGGGGGGCGCTGCGTGACTGGCCCTATGAGCGGCTTAAAACTGCGACCCTTGCGGATACACAGGCCCATCCGAATTGGTCTATGGGGCAGCGTATCAACGTCGATTCGGCGTCTATGTTTAATAAAGCGATGGAGATCATTGAAACAAAAGAATTTTTTAAGGTTAAGCCCGCGCAGATTGAGGTAATTTTGCACCCTGAGTCTATCATCCATTCGATGGTTGCTTATCAAGACGGAGCAGTGATGGCGCATTTGGGCGCGCCTGATATGCGCCATGCAATCGGCTATGCGCTGCATTATCCCATGCGTGAAAAGTTACCTGTGCCACGGCTTGATTTTGTAGCTCTTAGCCAGCTCAACTTCAAAGCCCCCGATCTAACCCGTTACCCCGCCTTGCGTCTGGCGCACGAGGTGATGCACCAGAGCGGCACCTTTGGCGCGGCCTTTAATGCGGCAAAAGATGTGGCACTTGATGGTTTTATTGCAGGTCAATTGGGGTTTATGGACATGGCCCCATTGGTGGAAGAAACATTAAGCACGCTTATGCGGAGCAATAGTTTGAAAAACGCTCCCTTAAGTCTTGACGATGTTGTCCAAAGCGACCATCTGGCAAAAACAACCGCACGCGTCTTGGCGCAAAAATTCAGTTAGGGCCTGCTTTTGGACTTTTTAGTGATTTTCTCCTTTTTTGGTTCGCTTGCGGGCAGCGCCTTGGCCTTTGTCATAGCGCTTTCGATTATTGTTTTTGTCCATGAATATGGCCATTACATCGTGGGTCGTTGGTGTGGCATCAGCGCCGAAGTATTTAGCTTGGGGTTTGGCGCCGTGGTTTGGCACCGCTATGATATGCGCGGCACCAAATGGCAAATTGCGGCCCTGCCGTTCGGTGGCTACGTGCGCTTTGCAGGGGATGCTAGCGCCGCGTCCGAGCCCGACCCAAAGGCGCTTGCAGCCCTGGACCCGATCGCGGCGCGTCACACGCTAGACGGTGCCCCCCTTTGGGCGCGTGCGCTAACCATCGCGGCGGGGCCCTTTTTTAATTTTAGCTTTTCTATTTTTATTTTTACTGCCTTTTTCATGGCGCAAGGCATTGCCACCAACGAGGCGGTGGTCGGATCTGTCAGAGACACCGCTCCCTTTGCCAAAGCCTTGGAAAGAGGAGATCTGATTTTGGAGTTAGACGGGCAGCCTGTATTAGATTTGGTTGCTTTTTATAAAATTGCGGGGACCCTGACTCCTCAAGAAAGCACTTCCTATACTGTCATGCGAAGAGGGCAAGAGGTCAGTGTGAGGGGGCCCTATCCGTTCCCTGCCTATGTTGATCAGGTGCAAAGCCGCTCGGCCGCGCTTGAGGCGGGGCTTCAGGAGCGGGATATGATTTTGGCGGTGAACGGCGCCCAAATCTATGGGTTTGCGCAAATTGTGGAAAAGGTCAAAGTGGCTAAAGGAGCTCCAACCACTTTAACCGTGGCACGCCAAGATCAAGTGTTTGACGTCACACTTGTGCCAAAGCTGGTTGATCTGCCAAAAGCTGAGGGTGGGTTTGAACAACGCTGGCTTTTGGGTATTATGGGCGGCCTAGCCTTTGAGCCTAAGACCAGACGCACTGGCCCCTTTGAGGGTATCGGTCTGGCCAGCTTCGCCACATGGCGCATCATCACCACCAATCTGTCGGGCATTGGGCATTTGCTGACGGGGTCCATATCATCTTGCAATATCAGTGGGCCGATAGGGATAGCACAAGTGTCGGGCGATATGGCGCGTAAGGGGCCGCTGGATTTCTTGCGCTTTTTGGCAATGTTATCTACTGCTATTGGCCTAATGAACCTTTTCCCCATTCCTGTGCTTGATGGCGGCCATTTAGTGATGCTTGGATATGAGGCGGTGGTGCGTCGCAAACCCTCGGCCAAGCTGATGGGTGGCATTATGCGGGTTGGATTGATCATTTTGCTGACTTTGATGGCCTTTGCCTTTTCAAACGACCTCTTTTGTCCCTAGGTTAGCGAGCATAGCGCTTTTCAAAGCGCTGATCTTTTGACATGGGTGCCTTTTCGCGCTACTCAGAACTTAAAGTAAAAACCGAGGTTCTGTCATGCATAATTCCCCTGCTTTTTTTAAGAGAAAATTTGCTTTTTGTTTGCAAAATATAAAGACGGCAGCTTTGGTTTTTTGTACCGTATCGGCCCTTGGGCTGGGCTGGGCAGTTGGGCCCGTTCTGGCACAAAGCTATCAGTTCGAAAATGTAAACGTCACGGGCAACATGCAGGTCGAAGATGCCACGGTGCTACGCTATGCGGCGGTGCCCACAGGGGCGGCTTTGACGGGCAGCGAATTGAACGCGGCGTTTCAGCGTTTGGTGGGCTCGGGTCTTTTCGAGACGGTAACCTTAACGCCAAGTGGTGAGCGGTTAACCATTGATGTGGTGGAATATCCGATCATCAATGTGATTTCGTTTGAAGGCAATGCGCGGATCAATGATGAGAAGCTGGCCACAGTGATTTCATTGGCCTCGCGGCAGACCTATTCGCCCGCCAAGGCCGAGGCAGATGCCAAAGCCCTGACTGAAGTCTATGTGCAAGCGGGGCGAGTCGCGGCCAGTGTCAAACCACAGGTGATTCGTCGTTCGGGCAATAGAGTTGATTTGGTGTTTGAAATTGCCGAAGGTAACGTGGTTGAAATTGAACGGTTAGCCTTTGTGGGCAACCGCAATTTTTCAAACGGACGTTTGCGCCAAACCTTGCAAACAAAACAAGCGGGTTTTTTGCGCCAATTCGTGCAGCGCGACACGTTGGTACCAGATCGAATTGAGTTTGATAAGCGTTTGCTTAAGGATTTTTACACGTCACGCGGCTATATTGATTTCAGCGTGCTGAATGCCTCGGCTGATTTGACCCGTGAACGTGATGGCTATTTTGTTACATTTACTGTGCAGGAGGGGCTGAGATATGAATTTGATAATGCCCAAGTCATTAGCGATATCCCCGAAATTAATGCCGAAGATTTCACCAATCTGATTTCGGTCAAACCTGGACAAGTCTATACCCCAATTGCGATTGATCTGACTGTACGCCGGATGGAGTCGTTGGCGTTGCAGCGCGGTTTGCAATTTGTCAGCGCCGAGCCGCGCATCAAACGTAATTATGAAAAGCAAACAATTGACGTGGATTTCGCACTGATAAAGGCCCCGCGTATCTTTGTGGAGCGTATTGATATTAAAGGCAATGTGACTACGCTTGACAGCGTGATCCGCCGCCAGTTCCGTACAGCAGAAAGTGATCCTTTCAACCCGCGTGAATTGAGCCAAGCCGCCGAGCGTTTGCGCGCTTTGGGCTTTTTTGCTGATGCGCAAGTTACAACCTCGAGTGGTAGCAGCGACGATAAGGTTTTAATCGCCGTGAATGTGATTGAAAAACCCACAGGTAGCTTGGGCTTTGGGGTGTCTTATTCGGTGACCAGCGGCACGGGTTTTAACTTTAATTTGTCGGAAAACAACTTTTTGGGTCGAGGCCAAGTACTTAGCTTGAATCTATCGCGTGGTATGGCGACGGCGGATGCGTTTGTGTCTTTTTCTGAACCTGCTTTTTTGGGTCGGGACATTACCTTTAGGGTCTCTGGGGGTCAAACATCCTCATCCGGCAATAGTGCCAGCTATGATACCAGTAAGTTGTCCTTCTCTCCTGAAGTATCTTTCCCCTTAGGAGAGATGACCCGTATGTCCGTGAACCTAAGCTTTGATGAAACCGATATTTCAAATGTAGCTGACGAAAACATTCTTTTGAATGTCGATGAAGGGGCTTTGACTAATTTCTCATTGGGATACGGGTTAAGCTTTGACACGCGGAAAACTGGTTTAAATGAGTCAGGTGGCTTGCTTGTCAGGTTTGACCAAGACTTTTCGGGCCTGGCAGGCGATATTGACGCAACGCGTACTGCGGTTTTTGCTTTGGCCGAGAAAAAAGTTTTGAACGATGCGGTTAGCCTTCGCATCATTGGCGAAGGTGGTGTTTATGAACGCACGAACGGCAATACGCGTTTGACTGAGCGTTTTTTTGCACGTGGCAAGTTGCGCGGCTTTGAAAATAACGGCATTGGTCCGCGTGATTTAGGGGCGGATACAGACGCGCTTGGGGGCAATTACTTTGCCTCGGTGCGGATGGAAACAGATTTCCCGCTGGGTCTGCCCGAAGAATATGGCATCACTGGTGGTGCCTTTTATGATATGGGCTCGGTTTGGGGGCTGAATGATACGGCGGGTGTGAAGCCGGTCGACGATGAGTTCCATCTGCGTTCTGCTGCGGGAGTGTCCCTGTTTTGGTCAACCCCAATCGGCCCATTGCGATTTAACTGGTCGCGCGCGTTTGAAAAACAATCCTATGACCGCGTACAAAATTTTGATCTGACGCTATCGACGAAATTCTGATGCTGTTAGTTTGGGTGCGCGGCATTTTGTTTGGCGTAACCTGCGCCCTGTTTTTGGGAACAGGACAAGACGTTTTGGCTCAAGATCTGGCTAGCGCAGACCCTATAGGTGACGCCAAAAAATCGGCCTACCGAAGTCCGATCTTGACCCTCTCGCCAGAGGGGGTTTACGCGGGCTCAAAGTTTGGTGACACGATCAAACGGCGCGCTGATGCTTTAGCCATACAATTGGCGCAGGAAAATGATCGTTTAGAGGCCGATCTTACGCAAGAAGAGAAAGACCTGACAGAGCTGCGCAGAACCATGGCAGCCGATCTTTTTGCGCCCATGGCAGCAGCCTTTGACCAAAAGGTTGAGCGTGTTCGAAACGCACAAGAAGAAAAAAGTCGCCAATTAAACCAAAAAGTAGAAACCAACCGTAAATATTTTTTTGATTCAATTTTGCAAATCTTGGCCGAAATTATGAAAAAATACGGGGCCAATCTGATCGTGGATAAAAGCGTTGTCTTCGCCTCATTCGACCGGATCGACGTCACAGACGAGGCGATCACCTTGATCGACCAGATGCTGTCGCTTGTGCCTGATATTTCAGGCCCCTTGGCACCCAATGCGCTTGATGTGCCCAACCAAGGCAATTAAGCTGCCAAGACCATTTAGGAGATTAGCATGTATCAAACCGCCGATATAGAGATGATTCAACGTCTTATCCCACACCGTTATCCGTTTTTATTAGTAGATAAGATTAAGGATATTGTAATTAATGAATCAGCAACTGGTACAAAGAATGTGACTTTTAACGAACCGCAGTTTCAAGGTCATTTTCCCGGAAAGCCGGTGTTCCCTGGCGTTCAGATGATTGAGGCTTTGGCTCAAACGGCGGGCTGTTTAGTGGCCTATTCTATGGATCTCGCCGATCGTAATCTACTTGTTTATTTTATGGCTGTTGATGGGGCTAAATTTCGTCGCAAAGTTGGCCCTGGTGATGTACTTGAACTTTATGTCACCGTAAAGCGTGGTGGGGGCAAAGTTTGGAAGTTTTCTGGCCGCGCGATGGTGGGGGATGAGCTGGCATGCGAATGCGAATTTACTGCCATGATGGAACTCCCAAAAAACGATGCCAAAGTATGATCCATCCTTCGGCCATTGTTAAGGACGGTGCGGTTATTGGTCCCGAGTGCCAAATAGGCCCCTTTTGTGTGGTAGGTCCCAACGTAACTTTAGGGCGCGGTGTTATTTTAAAAAGTCATGTCGTTGTCGCGGGTTTGACTGAAATTGGTGATGAGACTATCATCTTCCCCTTTGCCTGCGTCGGCGAAGTGCCGCAAGATTTGAAATATAAGGGAGAGCAGACCCGCCTGATCGTTGGCAAAAGATGTCGCATCCGCGAAGGTGCAACTTTGTCTACTGGCACCGAAGGTGGCGGTGGTTTAACGCGTATTGGCGATGATTGTCTTTTAATGACGGGGGCGCATGTGGGTCATGATGCGCAGTTGGGCAGCCGCATTATTTTGGCCAATCAAGCGGCCATTGCGGGGCACTGTGTGCTAGAAGATGACGTTATTATTGGTGGCTTGTCTGGGGTGCATCAATTCGTGCGTATCGGGCGCGGGGCCATCATTGGTGCAGTAACCATGGTTACCCATGACGTCCTGCCTTACGGACTTGTGCAGGGCCCCCGCGGTCAGCTGGACGGTCTAAATCTTGTGGGGCTTAAACGGCGCGGTGTTGACCGTTTGGATATCACCGCGATGCGTGCAGCTTATCAAATGTTGGCTCAGGGTGACGGTACTTTTTTAGACCGCGCACGCCGTTTGTCTGATGAAAGCGACAGCCCCCATGTCAAGGAAATGACCGATTTCGTGCTGTCCGCGTCGGATCGCTCATTCTTAACGCCTAAATGACCTGCCGCACTGCCCTTGTTGCGGGATCGGGCCTTTTGCCTGGGGCCCTTTGTGCCGCACGTCCTGATCTTCTAGTGACAGCGCTTGAGGGGTTTTCACCCCAAAACCTAACCCCTCAAATCCTGTTTAGGGTTGAACGTTTGATCCCGTTCATCCGGGCTTTACAAGAGGCATCGGTGGTTGAGGTTATTTTTGCAGGGTCAGTACGACGGCCAAGGCTTGATCCAGCCCTATTTGACGCGCAAACTGCTCAGATTGTGCCGCGGCTGTTGGCTGCGATGCAAAGTGGCGATGATGCTACTTTGCGCGAAGTGATCGCTATTTTCGAAGATTTTGATCTGAAGGTCAAAGGCGTGGCTGATATTGCGCCTGCCTTAATACCCCAAGCCGGCATTTTAGTTGGGCAACCCAGCCTCCAAGACCAGGCCGACGCGGCGCGGGCTGCAATGATTGTTAATGCACTTGGAACTGTTGATGTGGGCCAAGGAGCGGTGGTAGTCAAAGGCCTTTGCCTTGCAGTTGAAGCGCTGCCCGGAACTGATGCGATGCTGGCCCATATAGCCGCATTAAATGGCCCTTTGAATAAAGCGCGCGCAGGTCTGATTTACAAGGCCCCAAAACCAACCCAAGATTTACGAATCGATCTGCCAACCATTGGCATTCAAACCGTTATCCATGCCGCAAACGCGGGGCTTGCGGTCATAGCGTTCCAAGCGGGAGGGGTGATCTTGCTTGAACTGGAGGCCGTTCTGGCCGAGGCCAAAAAGCTTGGGCTTTTTGTCTGGGCACGCGCCGCATGAGCTTTTATATGATTGCGGGCGAAGCCTCGGGCGATCTGCTGGGGGCCGATCTTATGGCTGGCCTGTTGCGCTTTGATCCTAAAGCTAAATTTTTGGGCTTGGGCGGGCGCTTGATGCAAGCTCAAGGTCTGCAAAGTCTTTTCGACATTTCTGAGCTTTCGGTGATGGGCATTGCGGAAATTGCACCTAAATATTTTGTTCTAAAGCGGCGAATCGCCCAAGTAGCAGCTGATGTTGCTGCGCGTAAGCCTGATGTGTTGATCACGATTGATAGTCCTGATTTTTGCTTGCGGGTTGCCAAACAGCTGCGCGCATGGAGATTTGATATTCCCATCATTCATTATGTGGCTCCTTCGGTTTGGGCGTGGCGACCTAACCGGGCGGTGAAAATGGCTCGCGTTGTCGATCATGTGCTGGCTCTTTTACCCTTCGAGCCGCCCTTGATGCAGGCCGCAGGGCTGAGCTGTGACTTTGTGGGCCATCCGATTGCCGCGCGCCCCACAGCCTCTGTCGCAAAAAGCGATGATCCTCTTATTTTGGCGTTGCCCGGCTCGCGCATGGGCGAGATTGCGCGTCTTACCCCTGTCATTGGGAAAAGTTTGGAATTTATTTTGCCCCATTACCCGAATGCGCGGGTGGTTGTGCCCACTTTGCCGCATTTACTGGAGCCGCTGCGGGCTTTGGTCAAGGATTGGATCATCACGCCCGAACTGGTGATCGACCCTGCTGATAAGGTGCAAGCCTTTGGGGCGGCTCGCGCGGCGATTGCTGCTTCGGGCACCGTGTCGCTGGAATTGGCCGCCAACCGTGTGCCAATGGTCATTGCCTATGATATGCACCCGATCACGCTTTTTTTGATGCAACGCATGGCGCGAATCGATACAGTCACTTTGGTCAATATAGTCTCTGAGACGCGTACGGTGCCTGAATTCATTGGTGCTAGATGCCGTGCCGATTTAATCGCGCCCGCCTTATTGACCACGCTTAGCGACCCCAGCGCCCAACTTTCGGCGATGGAGGTGACCATGCAGCGCCTTGGGGCGGGCGGTCAAGCCCCTGGCGTGCGTGCCGCCACTTCGGTATTGGCTTTTCTTAGGGGTAGGACGCGCCCAGCTTAAGTACGCCCGCGCCAGATCCAACCACCGCCCAGCACTTGGTTGCCAGTTTCAGCATAAAATACACAAGCCTGTCCTGCCGAGACGCCATCTTCTGGCTCTAAAAGCTCAACCATCGCTTCGGTCGCGCTCAGCGGCCGTAAAATCGCCGCACGCGGCGGGCGTGTTGAGCGTACCTTGACGCGAATATGCCATTCGTCTTGGCTCTCAAAAGGCGTGGGGCCCAACCAGTTGATCTCTTTGATTGGGATGATTCGCGTCGACAATGCGGCCTTTGGTCCCACGATCACGTGGCGCTTTTCAGAATCAAGACGCACCACAAACAAAGGATCCCCCAAGCCGCCAATTCCAAGCCCGCGTCTTTGCCCTATAGTAAAGTGAATAACCCCCGGATGTTGGCCCAAAACGGTGCCTTGGTTGTCGACAATGTCGCCTGGCAACGCCGACCCGGGGCGCATTTTTTCAATCACCGCAGCGTAATCGCCGTTGGGCACAAAGCATATATCTTGGCTGTCGGGCTTATCAGCAACGGTCAGACCAAAGCTTTGCGCCAAAACGCGTGTTTCAGCCTTTGAGTGCAAATGCCCTAGAGGAAAGCGCAGATAATCCAGCTGCTCGGCTGTGGTTGAAAAGAGAAAATAGCTTTGGTCACGCGCGGCATCGGCGGCGCAGTGCAGCTCGGCCCCATAGGGGCCCATTTTACGCTGAATATAATGCCCCGTAGCCATACAGTCCGCGTCAAGGTCGCGCGCGGTAGTCAAAAGATCTTTAAACTTCACCCGCTCATTACAGCGGATGCATGGCACTGGTGTGGCCCCCGCCAAATAGGCATCAGCGAAATCATCCATGACCGCATCGCGAAAGGTGTTTTCGTAATCAAGTACATAATGCGCAAAGCCCATCGATTCGGCGACGCGGCGCGCATCGTGAATGTCTCGCCCCGCACAACAGGCCCCTTTTTTGGCCAAAGCCGCACCGTGATCATAAAGCTGCAAAGTGACGCCCACGACATCATAGCCTTCTTTCGCAAGCATTGCAGCCACAACCGAGCTGTCGACACCACCAGACATGGCAACCACAACCCGCGTTTGCGTAGGAGGCTTGGCAAAGCCAAGTGAGTTAAGTGGGTAGTCGAGGGGCATGGTAAACCTTATTAAAATATAAAAAATTTGTACCATAATAGCAGAAAATTCTTTATATTCTCAAGCCCTCGATTTTTATGTGCTAGAGACCTCAGCAAAACGCCTGTTTTGGTAGAATGATGTCATCATCGAAGACATTGTACTTTTCAGTGCCTAAAAAAGCATATCCAAAGTTCTACCGACGCCAATACGTCGTTTAGTCCTTGTTTGGGCGGGCGGTTATCTGCTTAAGGATGAGGGGGTTTTGTGTTTCATGTGCAAGTTTCACCCAAATGCCTGCCTAAATCTTGTACCTTTTTGCAGGTTCCAGCCGATGGCTGCGATTTGGAATTGAGCGTGGGTTCGAGCCCGTCCCATGAACCTTGAGCGAGCCATACCCCACAGGCGTTTCTTGTGGCCAAATATTGCCTCGAC
>Ga0115566_10001353_pt1 | contig 20990 bp, 19 predicted proteins | sample COGITO_mtgs_1204_3_FD_87173 | JGI IMG/M metagenome (GOLD analysis project Ga0115566, IMG submission 87173) | Pelagic marine microbial communities from North Sea - COGITO_mtgs_120405 | ecosystem: Environmental > Aquatic > Marine > Epipelagic | place: Germany:Helgoland, sampling site Kabeltonne...
ACTAGTTCTTCCTATAGAGCCGTGGTAGACCACCACGTTGATAGGCTGGATGTGGAAGCGCAGCAATGCGTGTAGCTGACCAGTACTAATAGCTCAATTGGCTTGATTTATGCACTGAAAAAATTTTTAAGTGATTTTGAAATAATTATAAATATTTAATAACCCCAGCTCAAAAGCTGGGGTTTTTTTATGTTAAAATTAAAAACTTTTAAGTTAAAAGTTGATCTAAAATGCCATTATTTTTTTTATCCCTAGAAAAGACATTTTTTTTCGTATTGTTTTTTAAATCCATTCTCAATTTTATGAAGTTTGGAGTATAATGAGCCACTAGTAAACTTCGATTATTTTGTTCAGAATAATTTGGAGCACCAGCATGCCACATCAACGTATTTAAAATCACAATTCCTCCTTTTGGAACTTTAATTTTAGTAAACTTATATTTTTTAACATCTTCTAATGTAGGAAATCTTCTAAATTTATGACTATTCTTTAATAATATAGGACCATAATTTTTTTTATCTGAGTCATTTAAATAAGTAAGAATACCACAGCTTAACAAAAATTCATTTGACCCCATGCCGATAGGTATTTTGTCTCCAGGATTGTTATAGCTCACGTAAGGATAATCTAAGTGAAGGCTCTGTCCTCTTGAGCCAGCAACAGAACATTGTGCAGAATAATATGTGCATATAAAATTTTTTCCCATTAATGCTTTAAAAGCACTCATCGCGATTTTAGGCTGTATCATTTTCGTGAATATTTCGTCAGTATTTAAAAGATCAAAAAAATTTATTGATTTTTTCATCTTATCTATTTCAAATCTAGAGGTTGCTTTTTTATAACTTTTATTTTTTTTTAATTTATTTTCGATAATTTTTTCAACTTTATCAATAATGTCTTTCTTATAGAAATTTTTGATTACAATATATCCTTTACCTTTTGTTAGCTCATAAATAATTTTTTTTTCAATTTTACTAACTTTAGAAAAATATTCTTTTTTTTTTGCTTTATTTTTATAAAAGGAGATTTCTTTAAGTGAAAGCGATTTTATTGTTTTAAATGAAAGTTTACGTTTATAACTAAAAGGGTTAAAATTTTTACTTTCAATAGCACCATGTTTAAGAGGATTAAAATTTTTTGGCCATTTAGTTTTATTATTGTAGACAGAGTCTCTTAAATTTACATTTATTAATTTTGATGTCCTGAAATCTACTCCTTTTAAATTTGTATGGGTAAGATTTGTGTCAACAATTTTAGAATTCAAGAAAATTGAATTACTCAAGTTTGCATCAGTAAATACAGATTTTTTTATTACAGTATTATGAAATTCTGAGTTCGATAGATCAAACTCCCAGAAATTTTTTTTTACTAAATTTTTATTTATAAATTTTTTATTTTTTTTCACCAACTAAGTTTACCTTTTAAGTGTTACGCTAAAACTAGAGTTGATTAGTTTATTTATTTTTTGTTCGTAATTAATATTATATTTTTCATGTTTAAGATCACTTAGCATATACATCCTTTTACCTAAGAATATCCACTTATTCCAAGAAACAGATAATTGTTCTGCAAGTTCTCCAATTGGAGAGATCATTTTACCACCCTCTTTGTTAAACTCTGAAAATGCAGCTTTATCAGCTTCATTTTTTAGAACAAAATAATTATTGTCACTATATATTATAGATCTTGGAAGATACCTTTTGGAGTCCGAATTTAGCAGTTGCAAAGCATTTTTGGCACTGGTGTAAAAACCTAAGTCAAAAATTATAAAACCAAGCGGGGCCTCATCTAAGTGACCTTCTTCTAGAAATTTTGGCACAGTATCTTTAACATCACCTAAAACAAGCTCTGAAAATTGAAGTTTTTTTAAATTATCTTTTTTTTTAAAAGTATAATCACCACCTGACAGTTCATACAATCTATTTCTGGGGTTTGTTTCTTCTTTAATATGCCCTGTTCCAAGTTCAAATCCGTATACGTTAAAATCTATATCAATAAATTTTTTAATGTCATGGATATAGTTTTCTATATCTATTAACCCTTCAAAATTCCAACAACCTAATTCAATTATAGAAATTTTCTTATAGCCTAATTCTTTTGCTTGATGTGCCGCCATTAAAATTCCTAATGCATAATTGGGCCTTGGGATAGTTCCATATTTTATTAATTCAAAAAATTTATCAAACCTTTTTCCATAAAAAAATTTAAAGTATTCATATTTAAAAGAATTATAAAATGAGAAATAGTTTTTGGACTGATCTGAAATCATCTTTTAAATTATTAATGTGTTAATAACTCTTTTTTTATCTACACCCAAGTCTAGGATTTTTCTATAAATTTCCTGCCAATAAGTTGAAGAAGCAATTAAAATTGGATTATCCGAAGTTAGTATTTTATTTGGAGCATAAACTTTTTCAGAAATGAAATTATTATGCTTTTTTTTAATTCCATCAACATAATAAGCAACCTTGGATTTTTTAAATAAAAAAGAATTTTTAATTATTTCATCTGCATATCGTCCTGTCCCCCAAACAATTATATCTTTATCAAAATATTTTCTTAAGTTATTAAACATTTCGTTTTTTTCCATTTGTTTAATAGAGAAATTTTCTTTGAAAAACTTAAATAATCTTTTTCTCACATGATCATCGAAATGAATAAATTTTGCACCAGCAGCACTTAGGGAGTTGTAAAAATAAACCATGGATAAAGATTTTTCTAGATCAAGGTTTTCAAATTTATAATCTGTACTTATTTCAAAATTACAATTTAGCAAATGATGATTTTTGATGAGATCAACAAAAGAGTTTATTTCATCATTATTATAATTATCCGAAGTTAAAATATATTTTATGATTATATTTCCGCTTTTTTTTGTATTATATTTTTCTAAGTTTTTAAATATTTGTAAAAAACCTTTTTTTACACCCCTTACTTTCTCAAAAGTTTCTTGTGTCCCTGCATCTGTTGAAGTAGTAAGAATTATTTTGTTTTGATCTAGATATTCATGAATTAAATTATTATAAATTATTGAGTTGCTATAAACTCTTATATCTTTAAATTTAGGATATTTACTTTCAATAAAATTTTTAAATATATTTTTAAAATTTTTTAACAAAACAGGTTCACCACCACCCCAGGTTATTGCTACATTTTTATCAAAGATATTAAGTTTTCTAAATTTATCTAACATTTTATTTAGATCATAGTTTGGGTTTAAACCTCCATAAAACATTTCACTACAATATGAGCATCTTGCATTACACTTAGAGTGTGCCTCAATTGATATTTTGTTTATTTTTTTTATGTCAGTCCATTCTTTAAACTGTAGTTTTGGACATCCATCACAAGGAGTTTTTTTATTATTATTAAGATCATCTACAATTTTTTTTTTTGCAGAAATTATGTTTTCAACACTTATGTCATTATCAGACTTTACCTTTAAAATTTCAACATCGCCCTCCATTTTACCATCAACAAAAAAACGCTGACAACAGTGTCTTAGAGCATTTGGACCAAAATAAATCGAACCCTGCAAATCCTCACAACTAAAAAGCTTATTTTTTTTCATCAATAATTTTAAAAAATTTTTTTACAAATTTATCTTTATCGGTCTTATATACATATTTTATTTTACTGGCTAACAGTATTTTAGAGTATATTTTATGTATATTACTAATAAGTCTATTTTTTTTTATCTTAGTTATATTTGATCTATTAACTTTATTTATATAAACGGCCGTGAGGCCAATAATTCCTTTAATGTAAAAATATTTTAATTTTGTTTTATAATTATTATTGAATTTTTTTTTTGCAATAAAATTATAGCAATCACTATAGGCTTTAAAATGATTTAAAATATGCCTTCTAGATATGGTATTAACAATTGAATTATTAATATTATATTTAATGTAAAATATATAATTATTAGTTTTTATTAATTTAGAATAATAAATTGATTTAAAAAAAAATAATATGTCTTCAAAGTAACCTTCTTTAAATTTAATTTTGTTTTTAATTAAAAATTTTCGTGAAAATAGATTTGAAATAACCTGTGGTATAATTGATGTATCGAAATAATTTTTAAAAATTTCGATTTTATCTAACCTCATTAAATGAAGATCATGCCTTTGTAGTCTTTTCATATTATTAAGCTGATCTATAATACTAAATCCAAAAGCATATATATCACTTTTGATTACATCAATTTTTTTTAAAATCTTAATTAAACAATTTTTTTTTAAACAATCATCACTATCTAAGAATAAAATAAATTTGCCCTTAGAATATTTAACACCTAAATTTCTTGCATAACCTGGTCCAGTTGTATTTTTTTTTGATTTATAAAGTTTAAAATTTTCTAGATCATTGATATATTTTTTGATTTTATAAATAGTTTTGTTATTAGAAAAATCATTAATTAATAAAACTTCATATATATTAGAATTGATGTTTTGAATTTTAATACTTTTTAAGGTTCTAATGATGCTTTTCTCAGAATTTTTGAAAGGAATTATAATTGATAATTTGATCATTTAATTAAAAAATAATATTTATCCTTATTTGAAATATTAAATCTTTTTCTTATACCACTTATTAAGTATTGATCTTTTATATTATTAAATTTTAATTTTTTATTTATCAAATAAACAAACTTATTTTTTTTTTTTATTATAGCAATCCATTTTAAGTTTTCTTTTTTTATAGTTATTCTAATTTGGAAATTTAAAAAATGAATAATATCAAATAACTTAGGTTTAGTCTCACCAACCATCCAACCACCATACCAATAAGTTAGCTTGTTGATTTTAATTTTTTGATGATAAAAAATAGATAATATTTTTTTGTTATAATAATAATATTTATCAATTAATTTATAATTATTTAGCCACCAGATATAATGATCATGTTTTTCAATTCGTGATTGATTTAAACTATTTTTTCTATTTACGTCTAAATTTCTAAACTTTAAATATCTATTAATAAAATTATCACTAATTTTAAAAAAACCTTTCTTAAAGTTTGAGTGGTTTTTAAAGACATTGCCTTTAATTTTTTTATTATTTTTTTTGTTTAAACTAATAACAATTCTTTTAACTGCTTTTTTGTCAATAGTAATTTTTTTTTGGTTTTGCAATTTTTTTATTCTGTTTAGATTTTTTAAAAAGGATGCAAAAAGTAATTGCGATTTATTAGATTTTTTAAGATTCTTTAAATTTATATTTAAAAAAAAACCCAGATCTTCTAAGTCAGAAATTTCATTTTTTTGGTTTTCTGAAGTAGAGAATAGACATGTTGGAATATTTAAATAGTTTAATTCATAAATAATTGAGCTTGAACTAGAAAAAGCAAATTTACATCTGTTTAAATAGATTGATAAGTTAAATTTATTTTTAACGATATTTATAAAATTAAATTTATTGGTTAAATCTATGACCTTTTGGTAATTGTATGCCAAAGGTCCAATTATCAAGTCTAATGTAGTCTTAGTTTTTAAAACTTTATTTGCCTCACAAAATTGTAATATCAAATCATGGTATTTAGATAAGTCACCAGCTCCTCCAAAATATACAAGTATATTCTTTTTTATTTTATTTTTATTCAGCTCAGAATTGATAATTGCATATTTAGGACCAAGTAGTTTTATGCAATTTTTTGGCACAAGATTTTTGTATCTATTGTTTGTAACTTCTCCATTCCATTTTCCATCGATAATATAATGACATTGATGTTTTCTTGTATTTGAGTCGTCAAAAGCTATAACTTTGAAATTTCTAAAAAATTTTTTTTCCCAATTAAAGTCAAGTCTGTAATCGTCTACAATAATAAACTTAATATTTTTATTTTTAGTCCTTTTTTTTAATAAATTTGCGTCGTCAATTTGATTTTTAAAAATTGAATTTTTATAAAGTTCAATGACCTCGAAAGTTAATACTTTTTTTATAATATCTGATTTTTGATCAACAGCAAAAACCACATGGTAATATTTTTTTAGTTCATTTGCTAATTTTAAGACTCTAAATAAATGGCCTAATCCTATATTTTTCCCATAGTTAGTTCTGATAATAACTTCCTGCATTAATTCAAAATTTTTCTAATTTGTTTAGATAAGTCTAGTTTTTTTTTTATATAAATTTTTCTAATTTCTTTTTTTACAACTTTGCCCAATCTATTTTTTGGTAATGAGTCAATAAAATCGTATCCTAAAGGTTGTTGAAAATTAGCTAATTTATTTCGTAAAAAATTTCTTAGTTTAGTTTCAATTTCTTTATCTTTTCTTTTAATTACACATATTAAGAATAAGGCCTCTCCAAAATATTTATCTGGTATACCAATCGCACAGCATTCAGAAATATTTTTGAATTTAAGCACTTCCCTTTCTATGTCAGATGGATATATATTTTCTCCACTTGAAATAATTACATCTTTTTTTCTAGACATGAAGTACAAATAATCTTCATTATCTTTGTAGCCAAGATCACCTGTCAAAAAATAATTTTTTATAAAAGTTTCTTTGGTTAATTTTTTTGATTTATAGTAATTTTTTAATCTAAGATTTGTTTTGCAAGCAATTTGTCCTATTTCTTTATTTTTTAATATTCTTAAATTTTCGTTTAAAATCCTCACATCACAGTTTTTCAAAATCTTTCCAACAGATCCCTCTTTTTTTGTATTAAATGTAGATAAATTAGTAATAGTGCCAATTTCGGCTGCACCATACATTTCATATAGTTCAATTTTTTTCTTTTTAAAATCTAATTTATCTTTTACAGAAAGTGTTGATGCGGCAGAGACAATCTTTTTAATCTTAATTTTTTTGTTCAATAATTCATTTTTCATGAGATTTACATAATTTGACGATAAAATTGAAAATGATATGTTTTCATTTTTGATAAATTTTTTTAACAATTTTTTATTATATTTTTTTAAATAAATTAAGTTACAACCCGTTAAAGTTGCTAAGAATAATATTCTTTGACCTAGTGAATGATCTACAGGGGATGTTAGCAAAATATTATCATTTTTATTAATTTTATAGAGATTTTTGATATGTAAGTAACGTTTATATTTAATTTTTTGAGTATAAAGTATTGGCTTAGGTGTTGATGTCGTGCCTGAAGAAAAAGTAACAATGAAATCTTTATTAGTATATTTATTTGATAGCTTTTTTATATCCAATACATTTTTGTTATTTATATCTAAATTTATATTTTTAAAAAAATTAGTATCAGAATATGTCTTATTTTTTATATACTTATTTAAAAAATTATATTCACTAGAAAAGAATATTAAATCTGGTTTGATAAAATTACAAATACTTAAAATTTGATTCTTTGATAATGAGTTATTCATAGGAATAAAAGTTTTACCCAACTTAGAACAAGCATAAAATAAAATTAGATAAGAAAAAAAGTTATTTGAAACAAGAAGTATTTTTTCATTTTTTTTTGATTTGTTAATAATTTTTGATGTATTTTCTATAAAATTATATATCTCACCATAAGAATATTCAGTTTTTTCTGTAATAACTCTTTTTTCTAATTGAATATTCTTAAGGAAAATAGAGTATAAATTCATTTTTTTACTATTTTATTGATAATTTTCTCTACTGTTTGATTTTTTTTTATTTTGAAATAACTAAGGTTTATATTTTTTTTTGATACCGTTTCAAGTTCAGATATAATCGTCATTAAAGCTAGTGAGTCCACTTTTTCATTTTCAAAAATATTTAACTTAAGTAATTCAGGAAGTTTTATATTTTTTTTAATTATTCTCTTTGAGGATAAAATTTTTTTTATAAATAATAAAAGCTCTTTTTGTTTCATGATCTATTTAATATAAGATAACCTCATCCTTTGACCAAATTTAAGTTTTTTTTTCGATTTTTTACCTAAAATTATATTAAAGTATTTAGGGTGCAATCCATGAGATGGTCTAATAGAGCCAATGTTATATTTAGTAAAAATTTCATTTTTATTAATATCTCTAATTATATAAAGAGACTTTCTTCCTGAAAGATTCTTTTTTGAATTTTTACTAATTTTAATTTCATTATTACCAATCATTTTTTCGGTATCTCTAATATTTTTTACCATCTCTTTAAAACCAGAAATGTTTAATGAAAAAAAATTATCAACAGAGCTATTGTTTTTTTCTAAATTAATGTGTTTTTCTATCACTTTTGCACCAAATGATACTGCAACTGTTGGAGCTATTGTGCCTAACGAATGGTCAGAAAAACCAACTACAGTTTTGTATTTTTTTTTAATATATCTTATAGCAGATAAATTTAGTTCATCTACGGGAGCTGGGTAAGAGCTTGTACATTTTAGTATAATTATTTTTTTGCACTTATTTTTTTTTAAAGTTTTTACTGCTAAATCTAAATCTTTTTCTGTGGCTAAACCTGAAGAAATAATTACTGGCTTATTTGTTTTTGCAACCTTTGCTAATAGTGGAATATCAGTAATTTCTGGAGAAGCTATTTTATAAATTGGGCATCTTTTTTTTTCCAAAAAATCAACAGTTTCTAGGTCAAAAACGGAGGAGAAAAGAATAATTTTCTTTTTTTTACAATATTTATTTAAATCATCATACCATGTGTAAGGTGTTTCTGCTTTATTATAAAGATTATAAAGACTATTAAATTTTTTCCAATTTTGGTTTTTTATTTTAAAATCTTTCTTTTTTGAATTAATTGTAATCTTGTCTGCTTTGTAAAGTTGTATTTTAATAGCATCTGCACCAACTTTTTTTGCTTCATCAATAATTTTGTAAGCATTTTTAATATTATTTGAATGATTTGCAGACATTTCAGCTACAACGAATATTCTCTTACTTTTTACGTTAAAAATATTTAATATTTTTTGCATTATTTTTGATTTTTTTAATTACTAAATTATAAGTTCTTTCTGACAATTTTGTTTTTGTATTGATTGCCTTGTTCAATAAATTTAAATTGTTCCAACAGTGCATGATCTCAACTTTTCTTCCAGAGTTATAATCGTTTAACATGCTCATAGTATGATTTTTACTTAAAAGGGTTTGTTTAATCCTACTATTTATAGTTTGATAGATTGGAATGTTCAATCTTTTTACGATAGTTTCAAATTCATTCATTATATTCTTTATTAGTTTTATGGTTTTTTTTGATCTACTAATTTTCAAATTAGTAAATTCTGTTTTTAAAGCTACCAAATTAAAAGCAAAAGAATTTATCGATTTGATATAAATTTCACTGTAAATGTTTTTTACATTTGGAGAAATTATTTTTTTAGAAAGTAATTTTCTTAAAAAATTTGCTTTTTTCTTCATTTTATTATTTACCTCTTTTAATGGGTAACCTCTTTGGACATGGCTTATTAGCGTTTCACCAGGTTTAACTATTTTTCCTGACAACCACATAGTCATACCAATAATATTTTTTTCATATCTTTGGAGATATAAATTATCTAATTCAGTTATTTCTTTTTTTTTTAAAATATTTGTAAACCACCAATATGGTAATTCTGTGCAAGGAGGTATAAATGCAGTATCTTTATTCGCGAACTTCAATATTTTTTGCATTAGTTTTTTTTTAACATCTTTTAATTTTATAGTTATAAAGATGTAATCAAAAGTTAATCCTTTGAGTTTATTTAAATTATCTAAAAATATTATGTTTTTAGAATCCTTCAAGATAGTTTTTTTTTTTAAAAGGTCATTTTGAAATATACTTAATTTAAGACCATTTTTTTTAATAGCTTTATAGTGTTCATTTCTGCAGATAGTGTAAATTTTTGTTTTATTCGAAGCTAAACAATATGTTAAATGTGATCCAATAGCTCCACATCCAAAAACTAAAATCTTTAATTTACTTTTATCCATTTTCCAGAGTTATCAGATTTAATTGAAGCATCAAAAAAATTTGAAATTTTCTGAGATGATTTTAAACCAAAAGTATAATTGTTTTTTTTTTTTGAGACTATTTCATTTGCAACATCATGATAAATATTTGCAAAAGCCTCTAAAAAACCAGAAGGGTGACCAGGTTTATAACGATTATATCTATCTTTATTTGCCTCATAAATTGCAGAACTTCTGTCAAAAACTGTTTTAGTTCCATCTATGTTCAAAAACAAAAGTTTTTCAGGATTATCTTGCTTCCATACAACTGTCTTTGTTGTGCCTATAATTTTTAATTCTAATCCATTAGAAATACCTGGGCAGGTTTTACTAATTATAAATTGGCCAAAAATTTTTTTATCCATTTCAGTCATGAAATAGGCATTGTCAATTATTTTATATTTTGAATGATTAAAAAATTTTGCAAAAACTTTATTTGGTGTCTTTTCAAAAAGAAAATCGCACATATTTATTAAATGAGATCCCAAATCACCAAAGATATTTGGATACTCAATATCCTTTAATCTCCAAGCTTTTGGTTTTATTTTCTGAGAAGTTTTTGAAACAAATGCATTTTGAGGCATATAAAAAAAAAATTGTTTTATTTCTCCAATTTTTTTTCGTCTTATAATTTCCTTGAGCTCTCTCAAAATTGGATAGCCAGTGTAATTGTAGGTCACTTTGATAAATTTTTTTTTTTTTAAGAATATTTTATTAATCTTTTTCATTTGGTCCGCGCTGTTAATCAGGGGCTTTTCCGAAATTATTGGAAGATTCATTTTTATAAGATCTTTTAATATTTTATAATGAGTAGGTGTTGGTGTTAAAAGAACTACGGCATCTAATTTTTTTTTCTCATTTTTAATAAAACTTTTTAATGAGTCGTAAACTCTTGATCTATTTATATTATATGTGGCACCACTCGCTAAGTTTGATTTTTTATTTCTACTAAAAAAACCAGAAACTAATTTCCATCTATTGTCTAGCTTGCTAGCTAAAAAATGCATTTTTCCAATTGTAGAATTTGTGCCTCCACCGATAAAGCCTAAACTTAGATTTGTTTTCATTAAGATATATATATATATTTATTAAATAATGTATATTAGAAACTATCAATCAAAGTATAGATAAAGAAATATAATGAACATTGCAATAATTCCAGCCAGACAAGGTAGCAAGAGAATAAAAGGAAAAAATATTAAAAATTTTTTAGGAAAGCCTATAATTAGTTACGCGATAAAAAAAGCAATAAGTTCAAAACTTTTTGATTATGTAATTGTTTCAACAGACTCTTCGAAAATTCAAAAAATATCAGAAAACTATGGTGCAAAAGTTTTTTTTAAAAGACCTAAAAAAATTTCAAATGATAAAGCAAAAACTCAAGATGTAATAATCCACTCATTAGATTGGTTTAAAAAAAAAAATATACTATTTAAATATGTGTGCTGTATTTATCCAACATCTGCTATGGTTAAATCTATTGATTTAAAAGAGTCATTTAAATTAGTTAAAAATATGAAATGGTCATTCGTAATGTCAGCACAGAAATACACTACGCAGATTGAAAGATCATTCAAACTATTAAATAAAAGAATTGTTTTAAATGACAAAAAAAAATTCATAAAAAATTCTCAAACTTTCCAAGATTTTTATCATGATGCAGGACAGTTTTATTGGGGAACATCAAAATCATGGTACTCAAAAAATACAATTTCAAGCAATAAAAGCACAATTTATGAGTTAAAAAAATATCAAGCTGTTGATATTAATACTTTAGAAGATTGGAAATTTGCAGAAAAATTGTACAAATTAAGTAATTAAGAATATTGATATGAAAAAAAAAATTATCTTTGCTTTTATATTTTTTTTTCTTGTGGTTATCACATACATATTCATTGGCAAAAATATAGATAATTCAAATAGCCAATTTCTTCGAAAAATTAAATTAATGATTCCTTATGATATAAGACAAACAATTAAAGAAAATGTATTTGTTTATTCATACATTGATATTTTAGAAAACAAGATAGCAAAAAAAGAAAAAAATTTAATCGATTTAAGTTATAAATTTACAAGTATCCATGGGATGCATTTTAAAAGAGTAATAAATAAGAAAATCATTACAAGCCAGAATAAAAAAAAATACGACTATACAGAGTTTCAAACAGAATTACTTCCATTTCTAGGACCCCATGGATATTTTAATTTATATAATGAAAATATTTTTTTAATTACAAAATCAGGAATAATAAATTATGGGAATGTTAATTTATTAAATAGTGAAAAATTTTATTTTGATGTGATACCCTCAAATTTATTAGAGTTTGCAAATTATAGAAAATTTATTGAGCATAGGCATTATGGTGTAAAGGGTTTATTGATTAATCAAAATCAAATATATGTTTCTTTAATTTATCAATTAAAAAAAGGATGTTACAATACGTCAATTTTTGTAGCAAAATTAAATTTTGAAAAATTAGAATTTAAAAAATTTTTTAGCCCTGACACATGTGTTGATGAAGATGATGAGTATTATAATATAGCACCAGAACGTTTTCAGCCATTGCAATCTGGTGGAGAAATGACTATTTCAAAAGGTGATAATATTATTTTTTCTACAGGCGAGTTTAGGAAAAGAGATTTAGCACAAGATGAGAATAGTGTTTTTGGAAAAATAATCGAAATAAATATATCCAGCAAAGATTATAGAATTATATCAATGGGCCATAGAAATCCACAAGGATTATATTATAATTCTGATAAAAATATTTTAATTGCAACTGAACATTCTGCTCAAGGAGGTGATGAAATTAATGTCAATTATTCTATCGAGAGTGAGAGCGGGAAGATTAAAAATTATGGTTGGCCTATATCCTCTTACGGCGAGCATTATAATTTTAATACTACTGATGCATTAAAAAAACTTTATGAAATAGCCCCATTAAACAAATCTCATAAAGAATTTGGATTTATTGAGCCACTAAAATATTATGATTTAAATTCGCGAGCACCAGGAGTTATTAATAAATTAAATAAAAATTTTAATAACTTGGGCGATAATCAATATATTGTTAGTTTAATGAGGTCTAGACAATTGCATCATATGATACTTAATGATGAACATTCTAAGATAATAGAAAATGATATTATAAAATTTGGTGGAAAAGAAACAGATTATAAACACCGTGTAAGAGATATAATATATGATGAGTCAAAAAATAGAGTCTTATTGTTATTTGAGAAAGATATTAAAGAAAAAGATGAGGAATATTCTTATTGGATAGGAATTCTTAAACCGTTAAACTAATTTAAATTTTGCAATCAATATGAAAAAAAAAATTTCATTTTCAATTTTGGGTCTAGGAAGAGTTATTGATAAAAGAGTTTTTCATATGTTTAAATATGAAATTAAGAATGGTTATGTAAAAACCATTTTTGATAAAGACAAAAAAAAATAAAAAAATATGAAAAATTATTTAAATGCAAAGTTGAAAATTCTTTAGAAAATTTTTTAAAGATTAAAAGTGATTTTATATATATTGCAACTGAGTCTGGAAATCATTTTAAGCATATTTTAAAATGTTTTGATCATAATAAAAACGTTATCGTAGAAAAACCTCCAGTGTTAAAAGTAAAAGAACTAAAACTATTAAACAAAATAGCAAAAAAAAAAAAATTAAAGTTTTATACAGTTTTTCAAAATAGACTTAATAAATCAGTACAATATGCAAAAAGTATCATTAAAAAAGAAAAAATAATTTTTGTCGATCTGTCTTTGATTTGGTCAAGAACCCAAGATTATTATATGGATTGGCATGGTAAATGGAAGTTAGATGGTGGTGTTCTGGCTCAACAAGGAATTCATTATGTAGATTTATTGATTTATCTTTTTGGAAATCCAAAAAAATGTGTAAGTTCAATTGAAAATAGAGTTAATAAATTACAAGCCGAAGATACTCATTCATCATTAATTATTTTTAAAAAGAATAATTTAAGCTGTTCAGTTAATATGTCTACAGCTTTTAGGCCAAAAGATTTTGAAGCATCAATAAAAATTTATTGTAAAAAAAAAGTGATCTCTTTAGCTGGGCTTTGCTGCAATACAATCTCAATTAATAATTTATCAAAAAATGATAAAAGACATAATTTAATTAAAAAATTTTCTGAAAAAGTCCCAAGTGGATATGGCATATCTCATAAAAAAGTTTTTCAAGAAATAATCGATTATGAATTAAAAAAAAAAACAAATCCTTTAAAAGCATATGAAACTTTAAGCACAATTAAATTAATAAATATGATGTATAAAAGCTTTTTTAAAGATAGGTGGACTTATTTTGATGAAAAAAAAATAGTATCTAGGTTAGGCAAATGAAAAAGCAAGAAAATTTGAATAAAATTATTTCTAATACAATTTCTACAAAAAAAAAAGAATATGCTTTGATAATAGGTGAAACACCCTCAAGTGGAGCAAGATCACCAAAACTATGGAACAAGGTGTATAGGATACAAAATAAAAAAACGAAAATGTTTCCAGCAGATATATCGAGTAAAAATTTAAAAATATTAATGAATTATTTAAAATTAGATGATTTATTCATTGGTTCTGCAGTTACAACACCTTATAAAGAGGTCATCTTAAAATATATAGAATCTATTTCACTAGAAGCAAAGACGATTGGATCCATAAATACTATAAAAAAAACTAATAAAAAGATGATCGGGTATAATACTGATTATCATGGGGCAAAAAAATCTTTAACTAAATTTAAAAAAAAAAAAAATATTTTAATTTTTGGCTGTGGGGGTGCAGGCAAAGCTGTTATATTAGCTTCTATAAAAGAATTTAAGAATGCTTTTTTTTATTTTTATAATAGAGATAAAAAAAAGTTAAGTATATTTATTAAAAGATTAAAATTAAAAAATTATAAAATTATAGATAATAATAAAATTTTAAATTTACTTAATATTGATTTAGCAATCAATTGTTCCAGCGTTGGATTTAACTCATGGATTTTTAGAAATAAAAGGTTTTATAACCTGATGTATTTTACCCCACTTTCAAACTTAAATAAAGTTAAGGGAATTCACATTAAAAATGGAAAAGAATTTTTAAGAAAAAATCGATATTTAATTAACCAAGATAGGTTAAACTATCTTAAGTTTTTAGACCAAAATTCAAATTGTGAATTTTTTGATATAATATATAATCCTAAAATGACAAAATTTTTAAAGTTAGCAAAAATTAATAGCCACAAAATACTTAATGGTCAACATATGAATTTAGACCAAGCTGTAAAAGCTTTCTGCATAGTAAATAATAAAGAGTTTAAAAAGATTAACATCTTAATGAGAAAAAATGGATAATAAATTTCCAGGAAAAGATATTAGCCAAGAAGATATAAAGACAAAATTTCCACTAGCAGCAAAAAAAAAAGACGGTCACAAATCTAAATTTACAGTTGCAGGAGTTGAGTTTGGTGCTGGTTTAATCCCAATATTTGCAGGACCAAATATGGTTGAAAGCAAAGATTTAATATTTGATGTTGCCAAAAACATTAAAGACATTGGTGCTCATTTTATGAGAGGTGGTGCTTTTAAACCTCTTACTTTTCCTTATAGAAATAAAAAATATACCGAAACAAGAGAAGATGGAATAAAATGGCTTGGGCTGGCAAAAGAAAAATATAATATACCTATAATTACTGAAGTCATGGAAGAAAAATATATTGATATGATTTCAGAAGTCTCAGATATTTTACAGATTGGATCAAGAAACATGCAGAATTACCCTTTAATCACTGCATGTGCAAAAACCCAAAAACCAATAATGATTAAAAGACATTATGGTGCCTCCTTGAGAGATTGGCTAGGTTCTGCCGAGTATGCTTTGATTGAAGGAAATGAGAAAGTTATTTTGTGTGAAAGAGGAGTGTCTGTTCCACATACACATAGAGCTACATCAAGATTTTTACTTGATTTACAAGTTGTTCCTGCAGCACAAGAAGTAACTCATTTACCAATAGTTGTAGATCCTTCACATGCAACTTTTTGGAGAGCCTGGGTAAAGCCCATGGCATTAGCATCAATTGCAAGTGGGGCAGACGGTATTATGCTTGAAGTACATCCAGACCCAGAAAATTCAGCTGTTGATCCATTACAACCTATTAATTATGATGATTTCAAATCTTTGATGATACAGATGGATAAATTATCAAAATCCATCATGGGTAAAAAAATATTTATATAATATTTAAGAATTATATTTATGAAAAAAAAACTTTACACTGATATTAATATAAAAAGAATTGATAATTTTTTAGATAAACATCTAGAAGAGGCAAAAAATTTAGAGGATGGAAGTCCACCATTTTCCTCTGTGGAAATAAGTATTAATGGGGCTTGTAATAGAAGATGTTTTTTTTGTCCAAGGGTTGATGAAGAGGGTTATCCAAACATTTTAAATTCTCTTGATATGAAATTATTTGACGAATTAATTAATGATTTAGTGTCAATAAATTATCAAGGAAGAGTAGCATTTTCTGGTTTTTGTGAACCCCTATTATCAAAAAATTTAGATCAGTATATTTTAAAAATTAAAACAAAACTTACTAAAACAGTGATTGAAATAGTAAGTAATGGAGATCCTCTTTTAGCAAAAAATGGAAAAGATAGATTAACCAATCTTTATAAAGCTGGCTTAGATACAATTAAAATAAGCTTATATGATGGGCCGCATCAAATTGAATTATTTGATGAAATTAAAAAAGACTTACAATTGTCAGAAGACCAGTACATTGTTAGAAAAAGATATTTAGGTCCAGAAGAAAGTTTTGGCATAACTATTTCTAACAGAGCAGGATCAGTAAGTCTTAAAAACGAAACATTCGAGCTTAAGGCACTAAAAGAACCACTAAAACAACCATGCTACTACCCTTTTTATAAAGTTTTAATTGATCATAATGGAGATGTTCTAATGTGCTCTAATGACTGGAAAAAAGAAAAATCAATGGGAAATCTTTCTAAAGAATCTTTGCTTTCAATATGGTCTAATAAAAAATTTGTAGATTTAAGAAAAAAATTAATTAATAGTGATAGAAACCATAAACCTTGTAATGTTTGTGATGTTAATGGAATATTAAATGGAAAAAAATCTTTTGAAAAGTGGAAAAATTATTTTTCCCAAAAAACTTAATTTAAAAAAAAAAATAAATGTAGGCGTCATTGGTTCAGGTAAAATGGCGATGGAATACATCGCTGTTATTAAATCTTTTAATCACAAAGTATCTTATTTATTTTCTCCTTCAGATAATAAAAATGCTAAAGTAATTGCAAAAAAAAATAATGCAAAATATTTAAAGAATTACAAGGAAATATTATCAGCGGATGATGTTGATGTATGGATTGTATGTACATCTTGGCACAAATTAAAAGAAGTTTTTTTTAAAATTTCAAAAATTAAAAAGCCCATTTTATTTGAAAAGTCCCTGAAATTAACAACTGTTGAAATAAGTAAAATTTCAAAATTAAAAAATTTTCCTTCAATTAAAAAAATGTCATTTGCTTATAATAGAAATTATTATGACTATATTTTTTTTTTATCTAACTTTATTAATAAAAATTTATTAACTTATGGAAGTGCTTTTTTTTATGATCCATACAAAGATATTTCAAAAAAACATAAAATTCCAAACTCATTCATTCCGTTTTACATCACATCACATTGGATTTCATTAATTTTTAAAATTTTTAAAATTTGTAATATAAAAATTAATAAAATTAGTAAAAGTGACATAATTAAAAATAATGAATTAAATTTTAAAAAAATAAGTATAGTTGCAAAATTTAAAACAAAGAAATTTTATTTTGATATTTTTAATTTTCCTAATTTACCTGATCACCATAGTGTAAAATTTTTCTTTGATAAAAAGATAGCTGAAATTTCTCCAATCGAAAAAATTAGAATTTATAATAGTATAAATAAAATAAAATTTAATAAGTACTTTGTTAAACAAGATCAAAAGGAAGTTAATAATCATTTTAAGCCTGGCTTAAGATTTCAATATTATGATTTCATCAATCATTTTCTTAACAAAAAAAAATCAGTACTAATTACTGATTTTAAAGAATTGTTCGAAGTTTACAAAATATGTGAATTGTTAAGGTAAATAAATAAATGCGAATTAAAAATATTAAGATTTATTACATTAAAAAAAAAAATTACAAATCCATTTTTCCTAGACCAACCTTCTATAAACAGGGATTTGTTTTTATTAAGTTAATAAGCGAAGACGATATAGAAGGTTTTGGAGAACCTTCTCCATACATAGCTAATCCAAAAAATTTAATAAAATTGATTGAAAAAATTTATCTTAAGTATTTTCAAAGAAAAAATTTAAATATTTCGTATGTAGAAAATTTAAAAAAAGTAAGTAAAAACAATTTGCTAGATTTAATATTACCTGCATTTGATCAAGCTATTTTTGACATCCATTCTAAAGAAAAAAAATTAAGCGTTTCTAAAATTTTAAATAAAAAAACAATTTCAAATCTAAATTTTTATGCAAGTGGAGGCATGTTTTTTGAAGGACAGAATTATGAAAAAATACTAAATGAGGCTGTTGAATCAAAAAAAAAAAATTTCTTTGGATATAAATACAGACCACCAATGCCTAAAAATAATTTATCCCATCAACAAAGAATGAAAAATCCACCTCCTTTAGATATAAAGTCTATAGAGAAATTTTCGAGCAAATTACGAACTAAGGTAGGATCAGAATTTAATATAATGATAGATTTAGGATGCAGATGTAGAAACATTAAAGATACAAAATATCTTTTTGAAATGTTTAAAGAACACAATTATTATTTTATAGAAGAGCCATTTAAAAGAAATTTTATGTACTATAAAATTTTAGAAAAAATAAAGACAAAAATAAACATAGCTGGTGGTGAGCATATCAATAATATTCAACAATTCTATAAATGGAATAAAAAAAGGTATTTTAATTTTTTTCAACCAGATACAAATTTAATGCTTTTTAGTGAAATTAACTTAATGATTAATAAAATTGGTTTTGAAAAAATTATTCTACACAATTGGTGTAATAAAATAAATTTTTTATCTAATATCAACTTTGCATTTTCATTAAAAAAGAAAATTTTAATAGAAAAAAATATAATTCCCAATCCCTATGATTATTTTTTTGATACAAAAAAAAGAGTAGTTAAAAATGGAAAAATTGATTTTAAAGATGTGATGGGATACGGTTTATCAATTAAGAATTCAAAAAAACAAAATTTAGAAATTTATGAAAAAAAACTATAATATAGTTGCAATTGTTTCTGCTAGAGGAGGCTCAAAAGGTGTTCCAAATAAAAATATAAAGTTGCTTAATGGAAAACCATTAATTTTACATTCATTAAAATCTCTTTTAAAAGTGAGAGAAATTGACAAAATCGTCTTATCTTCAGATAGCAATAAAATTTTGAATATTGTAAAAAACTTTCCAAAAAAAATTCAATTAATGAAAAGACCTAAATATTTAGCGGTTGATAAAACTCCATTAACATCAGTTGTTAAACATTCTGCTATAGAATTAACTAGGAAGGGTTACATTGCTGATTATGTATTGCAAATAGCACCCACATGTCCATTTATTAAAACTAACACAATAAAAAGCATTATTAAGCTATTAAAAAAAGGAAATGATTGTGTGGTTACCCTAAAAAAAATAGAACATGAACATCCATATAGAGCAAAAAAATTAAATGAAAAAAATTTTCAATTTAAAAGTTTTTTGAAAAAAATTAATGTTGAAAAATTTATATCTAGGCAAGATCTACCAACATTATACTGTACTTCAGGAGCTATATATGGAAGAAGTTTTCAATTATTAAAGAAGTTTAATGAAAAAGATTTTAATTTAGGGAAAAAACCTATAGGTGTTGTGGTTGATGATATTGAAGCAATCAATATTGACAGGCATATAGATTTTGACTTTGCTGAATTAATATCTAAAAAATACAAATTAAAATGAAAAAAACCACTGAAAAAATTTCTATAATAATTAGAACCAAAAATGAAGAACGTTGGATTGAGCAATGTTTAAAAAAAATTTTTGATCAAAATTATGATAATTTTGAGGTAATCATTGTAGATAATAACTCTAAAGATAATACAGTACAAAAAGCAAAAAAGTTCCCAGTTAAAATTATTAAAATAAATAAATTTCTTCCTGGTAAAGCAATTAATTTAGGAATTAAAAAATCTAAAGGTAAAATAATTGTTTGCCTTTCTGCACATTGTATTCCAATTAACAATAGTTGGTTAAAAAAAATTACATACGCCCTTAAAGATTCAAAGGTAGCAGGTATTTATGGTAGGCAAAAACCACTAAGTTATTCTAGCGATTTTGATAAAAGAGATCTTTTTAATTTATTTGGTCCTGAAAAAAGAATACAAAAAAAAGATACTTTTTTTCACAATGCAAACAGCGCATTTAAAAAAAAATTATGGTCTAAGATACCTTTTGACGAAAAAACAAAACATATTGAAGATAGAATTTGGGGCAATGAAGTAATAAATAGGGGATATAAAATTATTTATGAACCTGATGCTGCGGTTTATCATTGGCATGGAATTAACCAAGATATGGAACCAAGTCGGTGTAAAAGAATAGTCAATATATTGGAATCGCTTAATCAAGATTTTAAATCAAATATTTTAGAAAATGAGATTAATCCAAATTGTGTTGCAATAATACCTCTTAGAGGTGAAACACTGCAAATAGATAATAAACTTTCTCTTTTAGAAATTACAATGAGTCAGTTAAAAAAATCTAAATTAATAAAAGATATTTATTTAGCGACTGATAATAAAAAAAGTAAAAAAATTGCTATAGATGCAAATATAAAAGTACCTTTTTTAAGGCCAAAATATTTATCAGATACATTTATAGACATTAAATCAATATTAACTTTTTTTTTAGATCGATTAGAAAAAAAAAAAAATATTTATAAAGTATTTGTTTCAAAAAAAAAAATAAATATAAAAAATTATAATATATTAGATAAAATGATTAATAAATTAATTAATAATAATTTTA
>Ga0115566_10001360_pt1 | contig 20953 bp, 21 predicted proteins | sample COGITO_mtgs_1204_3_FD_87173 | JGI IMG/M metagenome (GOLD analysis project Ga0115566, IMG submission 87173) | Pelagic marine microbial communities from North Sea - COGITO_mtgs_120405 | ecosystem: Environmental > Aquatic > Marine > Epipelagic | place: Germany:Helgoland, sampling site Kabeltonne...
GCATGCGCGTCACCGACAGCGCCACCATGGATATCGTCGAGATGGTGCTGGGCGGGCAAGTTAATAAAGAGATTGTATCGCTCATTAATCGCAATGGTGGCCGAGCCATTGGTTTAACCGGCAAAGACGCCTCTTTGATCGAAGCTAAAAAAATGGTCGTTGAAAAGGTGACTGAAGCCCTGAGCACACCGGAGATCATTGATATTGGGCATGTTGGTGAAGTCACCCAAATCAATCGCGAGGTGCTGGATATTGCAACCAATAGCAATCTTATTCCGGTCATTGCACCCATCGGTACGGGGCCAGAGGGCGAATCCTTTAATATTAATGCGGACCTTGTGGCGGGCGCGATTGCCGCCGCGCTCGGCGCTGAAAAACTGATTCTGTTGACCAACATTGAGGGCATTCAAGATGCGTCCGGGCGGCTTTTGAGCACCTTGACCGCCGCAGAAGTGACAAGCCTAATCGATGAGGGCACCATTTCCGGTGGCATGTTGCCAAAAATTCAATGTGCGCTCGAGGCCGTTGCAAAGGGCGTCACCAGTGCGCACATTATTGACGGCCGCGTTGCCCATGCGGTACTGCTGGAGGTCCTGACCAACGAGGGTGTTGGCACCAAAATAGCGTCCAACCCGTGAGCCGCGTGCCTGCCCCAAAAAAGCCGAACCGCCGCGAGGAGATCTTAAGCCACCTTGCGCACATGTTGGAATCCCAGCCCGGTGTGCGGCTTACAACGGCCAAACTTGCCGCCGCAGTTGGGGTGTCCGAGGCCGCGCTGTATCGCCACTTCCCCAGCAAAGCCAGAATGTTTGAGGCCTTAATCACCTTTGCGGAAGAAACCATTTTCGAGCGTATCACCCTCATTCTGAGCAGTACGGACAACCCAGCGGCGCGCAGCCAGCAAATCACAACCCTTATCCTAACTTTTTGTGAGCGCAATCCAGGCATCACTCGACTGCTCGCAGGCGATCCTTTGGCCGGCGAAGTGCCAAGGCTTAGACAACGGGCATCACAATTCTTTGAGCGGATCGAGACCCAGTTGCGGCAGGTTTTTAGACAAGCAGACCTTGCGCCGAATGCAGCAACCCAGCTCAGTCCAGCCAGTGCAGCCCACCTCTTGGCAAGCATGATTGAAGGTCGAGTCCTGCAATTCGTCAGAAGTGATTTTACGCTTTTGCCAACCCATCGTTTAACCGAGCAGCTAAGCTTAATCAGCCAAGCGCTGAGCGAATCAACAACGGCTGAGCATCAGACCGCACCATAGCGCTCGCGATAGGCCAGCATGCCGGGCAGGTCTACCTTCGCCCCAGCGTCACGGACATACGCAATAATTTCATCAAAACAAACCAGGCTATAAACCGGGATCTTGAACTCAGCCTGCACTTCCTGAATCGCGCTTTGGCTGCCTTGCTGGCCGCGCTCTTGACGATCAATGGCAACGATCACGCCCGCAACTTGCCCGCCTGCCGCAGTGATCATCTCAATTGATTCCCGAATCGCCGTGCCAGCGGTAATCACATCATCAACGATGATTACTCGGCCGGATAACTCAGCGCCCACTAACGCGCCGCCTTCACCGTGATCTTTAACTTCTTTTCGGGCGTAGGCATACGGGACGGTTCGGTCATGATCCCTGGCCAGAGCAATGGCCGTCGCCGTTACCAGTGGGATGCCCTTGTAGGGTGGCCCGAAAAGCACATCCATTTTAACTTTTGCCGCCACCAACGTTTCAGCGTAATACGCGCCAAGACGAGACAGCGCCGCCCCATCCCGGAAGAGGCCTGCGTTAAAAAAATAAGGGCTGGTTCGCCCTGACTTCAATTCAAAGGCGCCGAACTTCAAAACGCCCTGGGCTAATGCGAATTCAATGAACCCATTTTGGTCGATTGCACTCAAGACTAGCCTCCCAAACGCGCGGCTTTTTGAATTTCGACCAATTGTGCAATACCGCCGGACGCAAGATCGAGCAGCGCGTTTAACTCTGATCGATCAAAAGGTGCCGCTTCAGCGGTTCCTTGAATTTCGATAAAGCTACCCGCCTCGGTCATCACCACATTCATATCAGTGTCCGCGTTGGCATCTTCAACATACTCCAAATCTAGCATCGGCTGTCCGTCGACAACGCCCACTGAAACCGATGCAATATGGGTGGTTTCGATCGCGCTGCGCTTTGGCAATTGATCCAGCGCATCGAAAACAGCCACGCAGGCGCCCGTAATAGACGCCGTGCGGGTTCCACCATCGGCCTGAATGACATCGCAATCCACTTTAATCGTGAACTCCCCCATCGTTTCAAGCTTAACCGCGGCTCTCAGAGACCGGCCAATCAAACGTTGAATCTCTTGGGTGCGCCCCGACTGCTTGCCCCGGGCAGCTTCTCGACCCATCCGTTCATGAGTCGAACGCGGCAGCATGCCATATTCCGCGGTGATCCAACCTTGGCCCTTACCCCGCAGAAATGGCGGTACGCCCGATTCCAGGGACGCGGTGCAGATCACTTGGGTATCGCCAAAAGAGACTAAAACCGAGCCTTCCGCGTGCTTATTGTATTGACGGACAATTGAAACTGGGCGAAGCGCATCCAGTTCTCGATTCAGCGTTCTTGTAAATGACGTCATAAATATCCGAAAGGCAAGACAGGAAACTCCATTATACTGGCTTGAACTCTATTAGCGAGAATGCAAGCCGATGATCCACAGTATGACGGGTTTTGACCTTTCCGAATTCGACAATCTGTCTTGGGAGCTGCGGTCGGTTAATCACCGTTACCTCGAGCTCAATTTTAAATTACCGGAGGATTGTCGGCACCTTGAAGCCGCCCTCAAGACCCGCGCCAAAGCCCATCTCACCCGAGGCAAGATCGACTGCACACTGCGGCGCACAATGGCCACCCAATCAGACCTCTATGTGGATCAGCCGCTCGTGCAAAGTCTTCTGAGCGCGATCAAAGGCATCGAAGACGCTAGCGATCGGGCCGTCAGCATCAGTGGCCTGGATTTGATGAAGTGGCCCGGCGTGCTAACAAACCATCGGTCTCGGCCCGATGATGAGGTGGTCCTGAACCATTTTGATACCGCGCTCGAGCGTTTTTGCCAAACCCGAGCACGCGAGGGCGACGCGACAAGGCTGGCTTTATTAGAAAAGCTCTCCCAATTAGAGGCAACGCTTGCCGAACTCAAGCAAGCCACCCCTGACATTATCCAGCGCGCCCAAGCCAGACTGATAAATCGCTTCGAAGCGCTCGACCTCCCCGCCGATTCCGAGCGGATTCATCAAGAAATTGTGCTGCTCACCAGCAAGGCGGACGTGGAAGAAGAAATCGAACGCATTGATGCGCATATGATCGAGGTGCAACGCTGTCTCGCAGAGGGCGGCCCGGTCGGGCGGCGACTAGACTTTTTGATGCAAGAGCTCAATCGGGAAGCCAATACCCTGTCATCAAAAGCCATTGCAGTCGAGTCAACCTTCGGCGCGGTCGACATGAAAGTCGCCATAGAGCAGATGCGCGAGCAGATTCAAAACCTTGAATGATTAAGCCGGTATCAAAGTTGGCATGCCGCTAAACTGGCTTTGATTTGCAACGCCTGCGCCCTTCTTTTAGTATCTCGGCCTCCATGCAAGCGCTTATAAGTGACTGTCGGCCATGACATCCAAATCCAACATAACCCGGGGCCAGGTTTTTGTGATCGCGGCCGCATCTGGCACCGGCAAGACAAGCTTGGTCAGCGCGCTCCTGTCGGCGCACGCAAATGCTGCGGTCAGCATCTCTCACACCACGCGCGCGCAACGGCCCAACGAGCAAGACGGCATTAATTACTTTTTTGTGGATCGCGCACGTTTTGAAACCCTAATCCAGCAGGGTCTCTTCGTGGAACATGCCGAGGTCTTTGGCAACCTATACGGCACCAGTACCGCGGAAGTCGAGCGCATCATTGCCGCTGGCAAACAGCTCATTCTCGAAATCGATTGGCAAGGCGCGCAGCAGGTCAAGGCAAAATTACCAAACGCTAACCTGATCTTTATTCTGCCGCCAACGCTTGAAACCCTGAAATCGCGTTTGTTGGGTCGGGGGCAAGATGATCTCGACACCGTCGAGCAGCGCTTTAAAGGCGCACGCGATGAAATCGCGCAATACCACACCTTCGATTACCTCATCGTGAATGATGATTTTCAGCTTGCGCTTCAGCAACTCAGCGCGATTGTCTTTGAAGATCCAACGCCCTTTGAGATCAAAGCCCAAGCAGCCCGGCACGCTGATCTGCTTGCCGCGCTCACCACCTAAAGCGCTTATGGTCCGCCTGGCGCCTCTTGCCTGCTTGTCGCTTTGGCGATAAACTGCGCGACCCAAGTTGGCGTTAGGCGATAAGATCCGCGCTAATGCAACCTCATCAAGGAGATCGCCATGGCTCGCGTCACTGTTGAAGACTGTTTAGAAAACGTAGACAACCGCTTCGAGCTTGTTATGGTCGCAAGCAAGCGTGCCAGACAAATTGCCACCGAAGGCAAAGACCCTTTGGTTGCTGTTGAGAACGATAAGCCAACGGTTCTTGCCCTACGCGAGATCGCTGACGGCCTCATCGGACCCGATATCTTGCTCCAGAAGCCACGAGAAGAGTTCGAGCCTATGAGCATGGATCTTTTGGCTGAAACCTTCGAGAAAGACCCAAACCCTGAGTTCTAACACCGCCCGCAGCAAGGGCTGACCCCGGCCCTTATTCACATTTTTTCTAAAGTAATGCCAACGCCTACATCCAATTGCGTGCAATCGTTGGTATAGTCTATCGATGCAAACCATCGATACTTTCGCGAGCCAATTGGCAGACTATTTAGAGCCAAATCAGGTCGATCAAGTCGTACGTGCCTACAACTTTGCGGAAATTGCCCACACCGGCCAGGTTCGAAAATCTGGCGAAGCCTACATCAATCATCCCCTCGCCGTTGCCACCATTTTGTCGGAAATGCGCATGGATCATCAGTGCCTGATGGCCGCGTTACTGCATGACGTTATTGAAGACACAGGCGTCGCAAAAGATCAACTGGGATCTGAGTTTGACGAGGAGGTTGCGGAACTCGTCGACGGCGTCAGCAAACTCAGCAACATGTTCCAGTCGCGAGCCGAAGCCCAAGCTGAAAATTTCCAGAAAATGACGCTGGCAATGGCCAAAGATATCCGGGTGATCTTGGTTAAGCTTGCAGATCGTCTGCACAACATGCGCACCCTAGGGCATCTGGACCCAGAGCGACGTCGCCGCATCGCCAAAGAAACCCTCGAAATTTACGCGCCCATTGCCCTGCGCCTGGGTATGAATGCCATCCGCATTGAGTTTGAAGAGCTGGGCTTTCGAGCGCTTTATCCTCTGCGTTCCAGCATGATCGAAAAGGCGGTCCGCAGGGCTCGGGGCAATCGAAAAGAAGTCGTCGGTAAGATTTTAAAGTCCATTGAACATTGCCTTGCCCAAGAAGGTCTCGGCGCGCGCGTCATTGGACGCCAAAAGCATCTTTACAGCATCTACGACAAAATGCGGGCGAAGCGGCGGTCGTTTACAGAAATTATGGATGTCTATGCCTTCCGGATCATCGTGAAAGATGTCGATACCTGTTATCGAACGCTCGGGGCCGTCCATAATCTATACAAACCCGTGGCAGGGCGATTTAAAGACTATATCGCAATTCCCAAAGCCAATGGCTATCAGTCTTTACATACGACGCTATTTGGCATGCACGGCTTGCCCATCGAAATTCAGATTCGGACGGAAGAGATGGAACAATTTGCCAATCAAGGCATTGCCGGCCATTGGCTTTATAAGAGTCAAGATGACGCCGCGTCAACGGGTCACAAGCGCGCTCGGGAATGGATGCAAGGCCTACTCGAACTCCAGCAAAGCGCCGGCAACTCTTTAGAATTTATCGAAAACGTCAAAATCGATTTGTTCCCGGATGAGGTTTATATCTTCAGCCCCTTGGGCGAAATCTACGAGCTGCCACAAGGCTCAACCCCCGTTGATTTCGCCTATGCGGTCCACACCGACATTGGCAGCTCCTGCGTTGCATGCCGGATTGATCGACGCTTAGCGCCCCTCAGCACGGCCCTTGAGAGCGGCCAAACCGTGGAAATCATTAGAGCGTCAGGCGCCTTACCGAATCCGGCTTGGCTCGGTTTCGTGGTTACGGGAAAGGCTCGAAGCGGAATTCGTGGCGCGCTCAAAATGCAGCAACTCAACGAGTCGATTGTCTTAGGCAAGCGCCTCCTTGATCGGGCGCTGAGCAATCTCAATTCAAGAATGAACCTTGTACCGGCGGACAATATCAAACAGGTGCTAGCCAAGGCCAAACTCGATCATTTAGATGACCTATTGGCGGAGGTGGGACTCGGCAATCAAATGGCAAGTGTGGTCGCGCGCCGGTTGCTGGAAAATCAGGCCTCGTTAACCGAAGCGCATGCTGGCGATCTTGGGCCCTTGTCAATTAAAGGCACTGAAGGCCTGGTTGTGACCTACGCCCGGTGCTGCCGTCCAATTCCAGGCGACCCGATTATTGGCCATATCAGCGCGGGACGCGGTATTGTCATTCATTTAGAATCCTGCAAAAACATGAGCGAACTTCGCGATAAGAACGAAGAGATTATGTCGGTGCGCTGGGAAGATCATCTTGATCAAGAGTTTGCGGTCGAGCTTCGGGTGGAACTTGAGCACGAAAAGGGATTGATCGCCGTGCTGGCCTCAACCATCACCAGTAGCCAGGCAAATGTTGATCGAATCAGCATTTTAGAGCGGGATGCGCACCTCGCAACGGTCAACCTTGTCATTAATGTCAAAGATCGCGTCCACCTCGCGCGGGTCATTCGCAAGGTTCGGCATATTCATAATATTAATAAAATCCTTCGAGTGCGGAGTTGATGACCAACAGCCTTCTTAAAAGCGTGCACACCGCCCTTGCGCCAGCGGCCATTGGTCCCTATTCGCAAGCCATACAGTTTCAGAATCTCATTTTTATCAGCGGTCAACTTGGTCTTCATCCTGAATCCGGGCAGCTTGTAAGCGGTGGCGTGGCCCTGCAGACCCAGCAGATCATTCAGAACTTGCTGAATATTGGTGCAGCAGCCGGCGGCAAGCCTAATCAATTTCTGAAATTAACCCTGTACCTCACAGACCTTGCAGACTTCGAAATCGTAAACCGAACCCTGAATGACGCCCTGGTCGAGCCGTTTCCGGCGCGCGCAACCGTCGGAGTAGCGGCATTGCCAAAAGGGGCCGCCATCGAGATTGACGCCATTATGGCGGGCTCGAATGGCTGAGGCCTTGGGGCAGATCAGTATTGGCGAGTTGAAAGGCATCGGGCCTGCGCAAAGTCAGAAACTTAGCCGCCTTAATCTGTACACACTGCAAGACTTGATGCTGCACTTGCCCCACCGATACGAAGACCGCACCCGACTCACACCGATTGTTTATTTGACGCCCGACCAAGGGGCTGTCATCGAAGGCGATGTCGTGCAGACCCAAATACAATTTGGCAGACGACGCAGTCTGCTCGTGACGTTACGGGATGACACCGGGCAAATTGCCATTCGCTTCTTCCATTTCTCTAAGGCGCAACAGCTGAGTTTGGCGCCAAACCGTCGAATTCGTTGCTATGGCGTGCCCCGAAGAGGCGCCTCAGGACTCGAGCTTTATCATCCGGACTATAGCAATGCATTAGACAAGCCCCTGGCAACAACGCTCACGCCGGTCTATCCGATCACCGAAGGCGTTTCGCAAAACCTCTTGCGAAAAATCATCCAACAAGCCTTAAAGCGCCCGGATCTGGCCCTCGGCTTGCCGTGCCTATTACCCAATCCAGATTTTCCCGACTTAATCGATTGCTTACGATACGTGCACGCGCCGCCCCAAGACGCAGATGTGCAACGCCTGATGATCGGACTCGACCCACATCAAAGGGCATTGGCGCTCGAAGAGCTTACCGCCCACCAGCTGGGCCTCGTAAAACTCAAGCGCCAACTGAGTCAACGCCAAGCGCCCGTACTGATGGCCGATCAAGCGCTCATCAACACCTTTCACCAAAACCTCGGCTTTTCGTTAACCCAAGCCCAGCGACGCGTGATCGAGGAAATTAATCAAGACCTTGGTAAGCCAACGCCCATGCTGCGGCTGGTTCAGGGCGATGTCGGCTCTGGCAAGACCGTGGTTGCGGCGATGGCCGCGCTCGTTGCGCTCACAGCAGGCCATCAGGTGGCCTTGATGGCGCCTACAGAAATTCTGGCCGAACAACATAATCGGTCCTTTTCAGACTGGTTGACGCCGCTTGGGCTTGCGCCCGTTCTCTTAACCGGCAGCATGAAAGCGCGCCTAAAAAAGCAGCACTTAGCTGATCTAGCATCCGGATCCGTTCGATTACTGATTGGCACCCATGCCCTGTTTCAAGAAGGCGTTTTGTTTGAGCGCCTGGGTTTAATCATCATCGATGAGCAGCATCGCTTCGGGGTTAACCAGCGCATGGCCCTCCGAGATAAGGGGCGAAACAATCTAACCACGCCGCATCAGTTAATTATGACGGCCACCCCTATCCCTCGAACGCTGACGATGACGCTCTATGCCAGCATGGATTGTTCTGTGATCGATGAGCTACCCCCCGGGCGATCACCCGTGCACACCAGCGTCCTCGCCAATGCCAAGCGCGAGGCGGTGATGCGTCGTCTCGACGCCGCCTGCCAGGCGGGCGCGCAAGCCTATTGGGTCTGCACCTTGATCGAGGCCTCAGAGGCACTTAATGCCCAAGCCGCCGAGGCGGTCTTAGCGGAACTGCGCGCGGCCTTGCCCAGGCGGGCTATCGAGCTGATTCATGGCAGGATGAGTAACCCAGAAAAATCTGCAATCATGGCGCGATTTAAAGCGGGCGGCATTGATATCCTTGTGGCGACAACGGTCATAGAGGTTGGCGTTGACGTGCCAAACGCCAATTTTATGGTGATTGACAATGCAGAACGCTTGGGCCTCACCCAACTGCATCAATTGCGTGGCCGAGTTGGCCGAGGCAGCGCACAAAGTTATTGCTTATTGCTGTATCAACCGCCATTAGGGCCTTTGAGCAAGCAGCGCCTGGCTGTGCTTCGGGATTCCCAAGATGGCTTTTATATCGCGGAGCAAGATCTCGCGATTCGGGGTCCAGGCGACATTCTTGGTGCGCGCCAATCCGGAGACATTGCCTTTAGGATCGCCGACCTTGCCCGAGACGATGATCTGTTGCCGATCGCCAATACCCTTGCCAACCAAATCGCCGAAGGCTCAGCGGTCACCACGCAGGCGTTGATGAAACGCTGGATTGGCGCTGTTGATCGGTATCAGCAGGCCTAAGCCGGGTTACTCGCAGGCGTTGAATGCGCCGCTTGCGCGAACACTGCGTCATCAAACTCGCCTTCTGATCGAGCAACAATGCTTGCGATGGTTGCGTCTCCGACCACATTCACAACCGTTCGCGACATGTCCAACAGCCGATCCACGCCAATAATCAGCGCAATGCCCTCAACCGGTAAGCCGACTTGTGACAAGACCAGCGCAAGCGTAATCAATCCCACGCCAGGCACGCCGGCGGTGCCAATGGACGCCATGGTCGCGGTTAATATCACCATTAGATAGCCGCCCATCCCGATATCAATGTTATACGCCTGGGCAATGAAGACCGTTGCGACGCCCTGCATAATCGTGGTGCCGTCCATATTGATGGTCGCGCCTAGGGGCACAACAAAACTACTGATGCTTTTGCTCACACCCAATCGCGTTTCAACCGTCTCCAATGTCACAGGCAAGGTCGCGCCACTGGATGACGTACTGAAACCAAAAGCCATAACCGGCAAGAGCCGCTGATAAAAAGTTAGCGGGTTAACGCCAACGAGAAAGCGGATGAGCACCGAGAAGGTCACCAAAAAATGAAGCGCTAAAACCAGCAAGACGCAGAAAAAGTAGGTGATTAAATCGCTGATTGCGCTGTAGCCTAACTTGGCAAACAACGTAATCATCAGACAAAAAACCCCAATCGGCGCCACCTGCATCAGCATCAGGACGAGCTGCATAATCACTTCATTCCAGCGCGCCATCGAGGCTCGAATCTTTTGGCCCTGCTCGCCCGCACGGGTCATCGCAATGCCCAACAAAATGGCAAAGACGATGATCTGCAACATATTGCCGTCTGCTAACGCCTGTACGGGGTTGCTCGGAAAGATATTAATGATGACCTGCGTTAGGCCAGGACTTTCTTTGGCGGCAAAGGTTGTCGCCTCAGCAAGATTCACCCCAAGACCAGGATTTAAGACATTGGCGACACTCAAAGCGAGCACGATGGCCAGCGCCGTCGTCAAAAGATATAAACCCACCGTCTTAAGCCCAATGACGCCCATATTGTTGTGACCGGCAAGGTTCCCTGCACCACACACCAAAGAGACAAAGACCAAAGGCACCACCAGTAATTTCAAACTGGCGATAAAGACTTGACCACCAATATAGAAAAGACCCTCGACGAGGTAGGTCTCAATGACGCTGTCGGCGTCCAAGGCCATGAGATGAATCAAGGATCCAATCAAGAATCCTACAACCATTGCGATCAGAATATTTCGCGTTAGCTTACTTCGATCCATAGCCCAACCTCAGTTCATATTGATTAATCGATCTCAATCATCTCAAAATCTGCTTTGCCAACACCGCATTCTGGGCAAACCCAGTCTTCGGGTACATCCTCCCATGCCGTGCCGGGTGCAATCCCTTCTTCTTCAAAGCCTTCTGCTTCGTCGTAGATAAACCCACATACAATACATTGCCACTTCTTCATATCACCGATCTTCTCTATTCAATTAACAGTTTGAGGCAGGGGGTAAATTTGTACGCCCGCAACTTGCCCAGCTGGGTATACTAACGCATTTGAACCAAGACCTGCATATTCACAGATGACCCTCAGCGCGCCTAATTTGACTGATCCCAAGTTTAAAGCCTTGCTGGCCATGGCGCGGCTTGATAAACCCGTGGGCACCTTGCTGCTGCTCTGGCCAACCCTCGCCGCGCTCTGGATTGCCGCTGAGGGCTGGCCAGGGTGGCATTTGTTGCTCGTTTTCTTGCTCGGTACCTTTTTAACCCGATCTGCGGGCTGCGTCATAAACGATATCGCAGACCGAAAATTTGATCCGTTTGTAGAAAGAACCCAGAACAGACCTTTGGTTCAAGGCATCATCACCGTCCGTACCGCGCTCATCTGGATGAGCGTATTGCTCGGACTTGCAGCGGTGTTGGTACTGACCACCAATGTTCTAACCATCGCACTCGCCGCCGTCGGCACCTGCTTTGCAGGTTTATATCCCTTTATGAAACGCGTAACCCACCTACCACAATTGGTTTTAGGACTCGCCTTCTCGATGGGAATTCCGATGGCGTTCACTGCCGTGACCGGCGCACTCAGTGAAGCTGCCGGGCTGTTATTCCTCGCCAACTTGGTCTGGGTCGTTGCGTATGACACCGAATACGCGATGGTCGACCGGGCCGAAGATCTTGTTATTGGCGTGAAATCAACAGCGATTTTATTCGGCGATCTGGATCGATTCATCATTGGCGTATTGCAGGCGCTTTTTGTCTTACTGCTCTGGCAAGTCGGTGGGCACTTAGCCTTCAGCGCGGTGTATCAGGGTTTGCTGGCCGTCATTGCCGGCCTCTTGTGTTATCAGCAGTTTCTGATCCGAGATCAAAGCCGCGAGGGCAGCTTTGCCGCCTTTAAAAACAACCAGTGGGTTGGGGGTACCTTGTTCGTCGCGGTTTTAATTGAGCTCGGGGCAATGTCCTAATGGAGAAGATAGAGACCCTCATCGATCAAGTATCCGCCGCCATCGGCCGCTTTGTCTCTTGGTTCATCTTAATCATGATGCTGATTACTGCTCTGGTTGTGGTGATGCGCTATTTCCTCAACCTCGGATCGATCCCGCTGCAAGAAACCATTGTTTACTTGCATGGCAGCGTGATCATGTTGAGTATCGGTTATACCCTTAAAGTGAACGGCCATGTTCGAGTCGATGTGATTCATCGAAATCTCACCGACCGCCAACGTCATTGGGTTGAATTACTGGGTTGGGTTTTTTTTCTGATGCCCGTGAGTTTGTTCTTGTTTTTAACAAGCTTGCCGTATGTTGCCTTTTCTTGGGCCGTTTTTGAGTCTTCCGGTGCGCCAGGCGGACTGCCGGGGGTCTTCCTGTTAAAAACCGTCATACCGATCATGGCGGCTTTATTGTTCCTTCAAGGCCTCTCCCTCGGCTCAAAAGCCGTTAGAGCGTTGAGGCAATAACATGGACTATGCCGCGCTACTCATGTTCTTAGCCGTTTTCGGGTTGCTGCTTTTAGGTTATCCCGTTGCATTGACGCTTGCGGGAACGTCCTTGATTGCCGCTGGATTTGGCATCGCAGCCGGCCATTTTGACTTGGCCTTCTTGTATGCGATGCCCAATCGCCTGTACGGAATTATGACCAATCAAACCTTGATTGCCGTGCCCTTGTTCGTACTGATGGGCGTCATCCTCGAACGCTCTCGAATTGCTGAAGACCTGCTCGATGGGATGACCCGGGCCTTTGGACGCATGCCGGGCGGACTCGGCTTGGCGGTCTGCTTGGTTGGCATGATGATGGCAGCCAGCACCGGTATCGTTGGCGCAACGGTTGTCACCATGGGGCTGATGGCGCTGCCAACGATGTTACGCGCGGGTTATCACCCTGCCCTGGCCACCGGCACCATTTGTGCAACGGGCACCCTCGGGCAGATTATCCCGCCTTCAATCGCCTTGGTCCTTTTGGGCGACGTCATCAGCAGCGGCTATCAACAGGCTCAGTTGAGTCTGGGTATTTTTAATCCAAAGTCTATTTCGGTCGGCGATCTTTTTGCGGGCGCGATTCTGCCTGGTTTCGTATTAGTGGGTTTGTATTGCTTGCTGATGCTCACGATCGCAATCGTGAAGCCAACGCTTGCGCCACCGGCAAACCTGCCCAAGGTGCCGCTACGACAACTTTTCATCAGCGCTGTGCCGCCCTTGTCCCTCATAGCCCTCGTGTTGGGCTCGATTCTATTCGGGGCTGCAACCCCAACGGAAGCTGCCGGCATTGGCGCCCTGGGCGCTCTGGTCCTGGCGTTACTACGACGCAGCTTAAGTTTTTCTGAACTAAGAGCCGGGCTCATCTCAACAACCGAAACCACCGCCATGGTGTTCTTCATTCTCATCGGTGCCTCGCTCTTTTCACTGGTATTTCGAGGATTTGGCGGCGATGAAGTTGTGGCACACCTGTTTGATCAGATGCCCGGCGGTGTGACAGGCGCCTTGATCATTGTGATGACGGTAATTTTTCTGCTCGGGTTTATCTTGGACTTTATTGAGATCACATTTGTCGTGGTCCCCATTGTTGGACCAATCCTCATGGCAATGGGCGTTGACCCGATCTGGCTCGGGATTATGATCGCGATTAACCTGCAAACCTCTTTCTTAACCCCACCGTTTGGCTTTGCACTGTTTTATTTGCGTGGGGTTGCCAAAGAGACGGTTAGGACCGCAGACATCTATCGCGGCGTCATACCCTTCATCGTCATTCAGTTGGTCTTATTGCTCACCTTAGCGTGGCAACCGTGGCTTGCTACCTGGCTGCCCGGGCAGCTTTACGGCTCGTAGCCTTCAAGCTTTGCGCGCGCATTGTGAAATGCGCGCTCGGACAATTCGTTGTAGTCCATTACGCTACGGCGATAGGCCTCGTAAGACTCAAAGATACGCCGATTTAACGGGTCCTCACCCACAAGCGCTCGGACCTTTTCATCCGAAATCACCTTCAGCGCCGCCAAAACATCATCCGGCAGGCGACGTACTTGAACCTTGTGCACCTCAACCAGCTCTTTTAAGGCTTGATTATTTCGGGCCGTGTATTCCGATAACACATCGTTGTTTACCGCAAGCGAGGCATTGCGCAGCATGGCTTGCAAATCTTTTGGCAGCTCGTTGAAAGCGTCTTGGTTGATGATGAGTTCAAGGTTGGGTCCAGGTTCCTGCCAGCCAGGATAATAGTAGTATTTTGCGACCTGATGGAAACCGAGAACCAAATCGTTAAAAGGACCCACCCATTCAGCCGCATCAATCACACCGGTTTGCAGGCTCGTGAAAATCTCACCGCCTGGAATATTCACCGCCGTGCCACCAGCGGCTTCGAATACTTCGCCCCCCAAACCGGGAATCCGCATCTTGACCCCTTGGAGATCACTAAGGCTATTAATTTCTTTATTGAACCAACCTGCCATTTGCGTGCCTGTATTACCGCCAGAAATCGGAACCAGGTTGAATCGAGCATATAACTCTTCCCAAAGCGCCATACCGCCACCGTGCAACAGCCAGCCGTTCATTTCTTGCGCAGACAGCCCAAAGGGAACTGCGGTGAAAAATTGCGCCGCCGGCACACTGCCGCGCCAGTAGTAGGACGCGCCATGGCCCATTTGCACTGTTCCTTGCGATACAGCCTCAAAGGTTTCAAGTGCCGGTACCACCTCTCCGGCGCCGTAAACCGTGATATCCAAGCGGCCATTGCTCATGATCCGCACCCGCTCAGCAATTTTCTCAGGCGCCATGCCCATCCCGGGGAAATTTTTCGGCCAGGTCGTTACCATCCGCCACTTATAGCGTTTAGTCTGATCAGCTGATGCTGACGCGCCGGGCTCGGTAGAACTTTGCCCACAACTGGTTAGGAACAAAGCGCCAACAACAAGACTTACCGATAGCAGTTTCATGAACGATCTCACTTATATAGATTGTAATTTTGCGAAGGACAACATCAGCCACTTCGTACCAACCGCCTCAAATTTAACCTGCACACGCGCCTGTTGGCCATGGCCTTCGTAATTCAAAATCACGCCCTCACCAAACTTCGCGTGACCCACTTTTTGGCCCAATTGAAATTCCGTCCCCGAGACTTCGCTCGCGACCCGCTTAACCTGATGGGTCGTTTGATAGGCCGGCCGAACCAGCGCCTCGTGAGATCGGACTTCCTCGATCAGGGTTGCGGGTATTTCCTGTACAAACCGACTCACCCGATTATAGCGATCGGTACCATTCAATCGCCGCGTTTCGGCATAGGTTAGAAACAGCTTCGTCATCGCCCGGGTGACGCCCACGTAACAAAGCCGCCGCTCTTCGGCAAGGCGGCCAGGCTCATCCATCGACATTTGGTGCGGAAATAAGCCTTCTTCTAAGCCTGCCAAAAACACCAGCGGAAATTCCAAGCCTTTGGCGCTGTGCATTGTCATCATTTGGATGCTGTCTTGGTTTTGATCGCCTTGCCCAGCCCCGGCTTCTAAGGCCGCTTGGCTTAGGAATTCGTCCAACAACGTCATATCCGGTTGCACGGTCTCGTCAAACAAAGGCACGTCATCTGGGTCAAAGGTTTGGCCCGCGGTCACCAATTCCTCGAGGTTTTCAAGTCTCGCCTGGCCCTTCTCGCCGCCTTCCTTTTCATAAAATGCCTTGAGACCTGAGGCCTCGATGGTCTCCTCAATGACATGCGCCAAGTCGAGATTTTCTGTCGCAACATCGAGGTCATCAATCAGGGTGAGAAAGCTGCTGACCGCACTGCTCGCCCGAGGCGTGAGTCCACCGCTGGTTGTGAGGTTCAGCGCAGCGGTCCACAAGGATTGGTTTGTTGACCGCGCCGCATCCCGAATAATCTGAATCGACTTATCACCGATACCTCGGGGCGGCAGGTTCACCACCCGTTCGAAAGCAGCATCACTATGGCGCTGGCTTAATAGTTTGAGATAGGCCAAGGCAGACCGAATTTCTGCGCGTTCAAAAAACCGTTGGCCGCCATATATTTGGTATGGCAATTGGCTGCGCAACATTGCTTCTTCTAAAACCCTAGATTGGGCGTTCGAACGGTACAAAATTGCGCAATCACGGTAGGCGTTGCCTTCCGCAAAAAAATTCTTGATCCGCTCAACGATGTACCGCGCTTCATCAATCTCGTTGTAAGCCGCGTACAGGGAAACCGGATCACCCCGGCCGAAATCGGTCCAAAGCGCTTTACCCAAACGATCGGTGTTGTGCTCGATCAAGGCGTTCGCTGCGTCCAAAATGGTGCCGGTTGACCGATAGTTTTGTTCTAATCGGTAGCTGGTTGCATTCGGGTAGTCCAACTGGAAGCGTTGAATGTTCTCAATTTTTGCGCCGCGCCAACCATAGATCGATTGATCATCATCGCCAACGACCATCAACTTATCGTCAGGTCCGGTTAAAACGCGCAACCAAGCATACTGAATGGCATTGGTGTCTTGAAACTCATCGACCAAGATCACCTTAAATCGCTCGCGATAATGGTTCAGTAACGCCGGTTGGGCAAGTAAGGTTTCATGCATCCGAAGCAAGAGCTCTGCAAAATCAACCATGCCGCCTCGATCGCACGCTTCTTCATAAGCTCGGTAGATCGAAAGATGGGTTCGGATATATAAGTCCCCCTCATCTTGAATATGGTTCGACCGAAGACCTTCATCCTTTTGGGCATTGATCCACCAGACCGCTTGTTTGGCGGGCCATTTTTTATCATCAATGGCTAAGTTCGATAGGATCCGTTTGACCAACCGCAGCTGATCGTCAGCGTCAATAATTTGAAAATTTTGATCCAAGCCCGCATCCAGCCAATGCGCTCTTAAGAATCGATGCGCGAGGCTGTGAAAGGTCCCAACCCACATGCCTCGAAGCGGCATGGCCAGGTGTTCCTCGATCCGAGCGCGCATTTCGGCCGCTGCTTTATTCGTGAAGGTGACCGCTAAGATGCCAAATGGCGACAACCCTTGGGTTTGTGCAAGCCACGCAATACGCTGGGTGAGCACTCGGGTTTTGCCACTACCGGCCCCGGCCAAGACCAGCGCACTCCCTTGGGGCGCAGTAACAGCCGCTCGTTGCTCTGGGTTCAACGACTCAAGAATTTCAGTTACATCCATAGAAGGGTTCATTCCTGGCTCGGCGCGATCTGCACGCCGTCACAACTCGACTATAAAACGGCGGAATTTTTTCAAACTAAGTGTAACATCTTGCCCTGAATCCGCGCTGCCTTTGGCTTAGCAATTGCTTTCTTCTTACCGCTTGGTGTTATTCTCCCTATCCCACAATCGGGAACATTGCCTGTGAACATAGTCGATAAATGGTCGCTTTCATTGCGTAGACGCAATCAGAACTTTTTGTTTGACGGCGATGATCAGCTTTTTAAATCTGAAGTTAAAACAGCAACCGTGTATGCTGAATATGGTGTCGGAAAATCTAGTATCTGGGTGCTACAGAACACCAGCGCGCAGGTTCTAGCGGTTGATACGTCGGAGCATTGGATCAATCACGTTCGCACTCAGGCCAAAGCAGCGGACCGGTTTGATGTTACCTGGGTGGATCTGGGGCCAATCGGTTGGGCAGGCCGACCCAACAACTTCGATCGCCGCAGTCAATTCAAAGACTATATCCAATCAGTCTGGTCAAGAGCGGCTGAACCCGATCTCGTTTTAGTTGATGGCCGCTTTCGAGTGGCGTGCTTTTTGTATAGTCTCGCCCGCGCAAAGCCCGGTTGCAGCATTTTGTTCGATGATTACACGAACCGGCCGGAATACCACCTAATCGAAGAGTTTATTAAACCAACCGGTTTTTGCGGGCGACAAGGTCACTTCATTGTGCCAGAAGCACCCGATCGAGAAGCGGTTTTAGCCGAAGCCGCTCGCTTTACTTACGTGATGGATTGATTGCAGCAAGCTTGCGACACTGCCTTGCCAAGCTTCTGCGGCAGTGGCGCGGCGATTTCAAAGAAACCTTAGCACCTATGATGCGGTCCGGGTTCACAACTCGATACTTTAGCTCCAACGTTAACCTTGCAGCGTCGAATCGCTAAAAATCGGTCCAGATCGGTACCGCCACCCGACGTTATACAGTAGACTCGCGACCTTACACGCGGTAACGAAGACAGCAACCCGAGGCAGCCCGAGCGATGCACAAAATCATTTTCAAACATTGGCAATCTGGTGAACAGCTGGAAGTCACGGGCAATATCGACCCGCAATTAAACCATCCGTCCTCTGACCGGCTAGTGGTAACCAAGGCCGATGGGTCCTTTGAAGATATCATTAAGACCACGATCATCGAGCAAACCGAGCTCAGTACACCTTAAGGCTTAATCCATAGTTTGGTTTGGGCTCATCTGTGTCCTGGGCGTCTTACAATCGACACCTACGCTGTGCACGAAAGTGCCGGTTGAGAGAAAGGCGATTGGATTCAAAATCAGCCTTAGATTGGGTTTACATCGACGCAACTGCGAAAACGCATGCGCGCTTCTAAACGCTGTCATTTAACGGGACACAGACCAACCGGCTTTAAAGCCTAGCGAGGCGTTATCGCGGTTTTAACCCACCCTATGCTGATACATTAAACGCTTCATCTAGCAGAAATATTTCAACGCCACCTGTTATCTTGTCTTCTGCCATCGCTTCAGCAGTTGCCGGGTCATTAAATATTCGAACAAATTCATCGACGTTATTGGTTTCAAAAACGGCGATCACCGTTTGATCGTCTGCTGCTCCCATATGGGCAATCGACACACCTTGGCGCTTGAATAAGTCTCCGTGGGTTTTAAACTTTTCCTTCCAATGATCAACGCTTTCAACCTTTGCTCTTACTGCAATTAACACTTCCTGCTCTCCGGTTTTAATTGAAATATCTTATTCCACGGTGGCGGGGTTGCTTAAAAGGTGAATTGTGATGGGCCCTAATTCACTGGTTTTTAACCCCAAGTTTTCATTGAATTCCGAACCACGCTAACGCAGCCACGCCGCCCATAAGTAACGCACCCGGCATTTTCATGAGTTCTCTATCTGCAAGTCCGAGTCCAAAAAATAACAGCGCGCCAAGGACATTTATCCCAATTATTGGATAAGCCGCGATGGCAAACTCTGGATTATAGGCAATGTAAACTAAAGTGACCGCACAAACGAAAAGGTGTATCGAGTGAAACTGCCAAGAAAAATGGCTCAACGTCTTTCCCAATGGCTCTAAATCGCTTTTTTTAATATTTGCTGCATAAATTTTCCCACCTATCAGCCCGTGGAATAACATTCCTACGAAAGAGAGAGCCCCGCCCATAACTAAAAACCAATACGCCACTCGCGCTCCTCACGGTTACTTTCCTGCGACACAGTCTACTGCAATTGCAGCGCAACTTAAGCCCTTGGGATTATAGATTCGTAGAGAGTGGTTATTGGTACTCTTTTGCTAAAGACATTAGAGTCTCTAAGTGAGATTTTATGTTGGCCACCGTTGAAGGAAAGTTTGCTTCAGTGAACTTATAATTAAGAGTGAAGTTTTCTATTCCGCTGGGTGTTGTTGACTCGTTATGGTACACAAGACTTACTACGAATTCTTCGTCATTGTCCATGGCAATGACTTCTTTCAAAGTTTCCCACTTAAATTCAGAAAATTCGTAGAGATTGTTGGTTTCAATTTTCAAATCAACAACATCTGTACCTTCATTTCCCTGAGCAAATGACGGAACAGACAAAAATATGACTAATACGACTAAAAAATACCTCATAATAATAATTTTAGATCAAATTAGTGTTTATACAACCCCATATATTTTCTCTCTGATCATAAATTCTTCAAAAACCTTGGACTTCCCAGACTCTACTAGACGCCTTCTAGCCTCGCGAAATATCCTTCTTCAAACCTAACCGGTGAAACGCCACCCGTATGGCTGTGGCGTTTTACTAGATTGTAGAACATCTCAATAAAATTGAATATCTCGCCCTTAGCTTCTTAACGGGTTGCGTAGATTTTTCTCTGAATAACCCGCTTTTTAAATGTAGCAAAGAAGCTTTCAGCACCGGCGTTATCGTGGCAGTTTCCCCGACGACTCATCGATGGCTTGAGATTGTTATCCCGCATAAATGCCAGTGAGCTTACCCGCCACTGTGCGATGCTCTCAAGACCTCATCGAAGCGTAATCGATCCTAATTCACTGTTTAGCGCTACTCGACTGTGACAGACTTCGCGAGATTCCTAGGTTGGTCGACATCGGTTCCGCGCAGTACTGCTACGTGATAAGACAAAAGCTGCAGGGGTAGTACAAACGCAATCGGCGCGACCATCGGGTGTACCGTCGGTAGAATAATAACTTGGGTTTCACTTAAATCCGAGAAATCGGCTTGATGGTCCGTAAAAACATACAGCGAGCCACCCCGAGCCGCGACTTCTTGTAGATTGGACTTCACTTTTTCAAGCAGTTCATCCGTTGGTGCCACACAAACAACCGGCATCTGCTCATCCACCAAGGCCAGTGGCCCGTGCTTGAGCTCACCCGCAGGATAGCCTTCAGCGTGGATATAGGAGATCTCTTTGAGTTTCAGCGCGCCTTCCATCGCGATAGGGTAATGCAAACCTCGACCTAAAAATAATGCGTGATCTTTATCGATGAATTGTTCGGCCCAAGCCTTAACTTGTTGATCAACTTCAAGCGTCTCTTCCAGTCTGGTTGGCAAGTCAAGCAATGCTTGAACCAGCTCATTTTCCGTTTCGACCGACAAACCATGGTATTTCCCGAGCGCCATCGCAAACATCAGTAGATCTGCTAGCTGCGTTGTGAACGCTTTGGTGGAGGCCACACCAATTTCTGTGCCGGCTTCGGTCATCAAACACAGATCCGACTCACGGACCAACGAACTGTTGGGCACATTACAAATGCACAGGCTGCCCAAATACCCTAATGACTTTGACTGCCGCAAGGCAGCCAGCGTGTCGGCGGTCTCACCCGATTGAGATATTGTTAAGAAAAGGGTGTTCGGGGCAACTGCCACCGTTCGATATCGCCATTCACTCGCGATCTCAACTTGGCAAATCAGGCCTGTTAACGCCTCAACCCAATATTTCGCGACCAACGCGCTGTAA